>Ga0126375_10000031_pt1 | contig 27731 bp, 31 predicted proteins | sample PanSoiMetPlot_14_FD_109577 | JGI IMG/M metagenome (GOLD analysis project Ga0126375, IMG submission 109577) | Tropical forest soil microbial communities from Panama - MetaG Plot_14 | ecosystem: Environmental > Terrestrial > Soil > Tropical forest | place: Panama | collected 2016-02-17 | reverse complement strand
CATTCACTTTGGTTGTCATATTTTTTATTTACACAAACGCGTGGGAACAAGATCGAATTAAGCTTGAATTCAAGCGTCGCACGGACCAGCTGGCCCAACAGCTCGAAGAGAATTTTGATAACTATATGGATGTACTCCATTCCGTAGGGAATCTTTATGCGAGCTCGGTTCCGATTAACCGCCAACAGTTCAAAACTTTCGTCTCGCGCTGGTTCTCGCGCCATCCAGGGATTCGTGCAGTCTCGTGGAGTCCCAGGATACTCGACTCGGATCGGGCAAACTATGAGCAGGCTGCCCGGGAAGATGGCCCTCAGTAACTTCCAGATCACGGAACAGAGCCCACAGGGGCAGTTGGTTCGGGCAGCGCGGCGCGCCGAATATATCCCCGTCTACTATTTAGAATCGGTCAGAGGGATTGGAAGAGCTTTGGGTTTTGACGCGGCGTCTGATCCCACCAGACGCGAAGCTCTAAATCGGGCACGAGACACGGGGCAGCCAACAGCCACTGATCCGCTCACACTGATACAGGATATTAAACACGAAGGAGGTTTTGTAGTTTTTCTACCCATCTACAAACCCGGACTCCCTCACAACAGCCTGCAAGAGCGACGTCTCAATCTGCAAGGTTACGTGAGCGGGGCGTTTCGAATTCCCGATATGATGAATAACGCACTCAAAGGTGCGAAGATGGAGGATATCGAAATTCGCCTCTACGACGCCGGAGGCGAGAAAAAAAACGTCTGCTATATGAGCATCGGTCAAAGGACAGCGAGTCACAGGATCTGCCGATCGAAGCGAACGAACGGCCAGCCCCGTTCCAGAGAGTCGTTCCGTTCGAGATAACCGGACGCCAGTGGATAGTTCAGTTCGCTCCAACAAAAGAGTATCTGATCGCTCAACGAGGGTGGCAGGCGTGGAGCGTTCTTGCGGGAGGACTCTTTTTTACCGGCTTATTGGGCGGCTTCCTGCTTACACTAACTGGCCACACTGCCAAACTTCAGGCCATTAACGCGGATTTAGAAAAGGAAATTACCGAGCGTAAGCGGGCGGAGGAGGCGGTCACTCAATTAGCCGCCATCGTAGAATCTTCAGATGACGCGATCGTTGGTACAAGTTTGGAAGGAGTCATTACAAGCTGGAACAAGGGCGCAGAAATCATCTATGGTTATTCCGCCGAAGAGGTCAAGGGCCGTCCGATCTCCATTCTAATTCCGCCCGATCGTCTCGATGAACGGGCACGGCTAGCAGAAAGGATCAAACAAGGAGAACACGTTGCTCAGTACGAAACCATTCGTTTAAGGAAAGGCGGAGCTCAAGTTCATGTTTGTCTAACGTTATCGCCAGTGAAGGATGCAACGGGCAAAATTACGGCTGTGGCAACGATTGCCCGCGATATCACCGAGCGCAAACGAGCGGAATCCGAGCTGCAGCGGCTGCAACAACTGGCGGCCGCCCGTGAACGTGCCCGCCTTGCCCGTGACCTTCACGATAGCGTGCTCCAGTCTCTTGCGGTCGCCGGCCTAAACCTCGAGGCCGCCATCCAGGGCCTAAAAGCGGATCCTAAGGTGGCTAGGGAGCAACTGCATGGGGTTCAGGATCTTATCGTTCGGGAACAACGGGAGCTCCGCTCCTTTATTGAAGAATTGAAACTTGCCACCCTCGTCCCGGGCGAAATCGACTTCAAATTCGGCTACCTCCTCCAACAGTTGGCCAAGACGGTTGAGCAGCAATGGCACTTGCGTGTGGAGCTAAAGATGGATGGTCTTGACGGGCAGGTACCCGCTGTACTGGCGCGCGAAATCTATCAGATCATCCGCGAGGGGCTGATCAACGCCGCACGCCATTCTCGCGCTTCGGTAGTGGAGGTGGATCTGCAAGCCGACGATCACAATGCGCGCCTAACCGTTTCCGACAACGGTTGCGGCTTTCCCTTCCGCGGTCGCTATAATCACGCCGCGCTTGTTTCTACGGGGCTCGGTCCCGCTATAATTAAAAGCCGGGTCGCTTCTCTCGGAGGGGCTCTAGCCATCGACTCCTCGGAATCGGGAGCGCGGCTTGAAGTGACCTTGCCGCTTGCATCGCCCCGAGGATGAGATGCCGATCACTTTGGTTATCGCAGACGATCATCCATTAATCCTCGACGCGATGGAGAATCTGTTTCGTCTGGAAAAAGATCTTAAGGTCGTCGCCCGCTGCCTCGATGGCGAGGCGGCCCTCAGGGCGGTACGCCGGTACCAACCGGACATTTTGGTGCTCGACATTCAAATGCCGGCAAAAGACGGCCTGGTAGTGCTCCGGGAAATGAGAAAAGAGAAACTGCCTACGCGAGTAGTGATTCTCACGGCTACGCTAGACCAAGAAGGGCTGGCCGACGCGGTCCGTTTCGGCGTGCGCGGCCTCGTGCTCAAGGAGTTGGCGCCGAAACTTCTCGTGGAGTGCATCCGCAAAGTGCAAGCGGGCGAACTGTGGCTGGAGCGGCGCTCGGTGAGCAGCACGCTGGAAAAACTGCTCCAGCGCGAGAGCGCAAGAAGCGAGGCCGCTCAAGTGCTGTCGCCCAGAGAGATCGAAATTATCAAACAGGTGGCGGCGGGGCTGCGCAATATGGAGATCGGCAAGAAACTCTTCATCAGCGAGGGAACGGTCAAGATCCATCTTCACAACATCTATCAAAAGCTCGGCGTCGACAGCCGCACGAAGCTCGTCCGGTACGCCCAAGAAAAGGGACTCGTGTAAAAGAGCGTAGTGCTCTGCTCCACCGCTCCATCATTCAGTCCATCACTCCATTACTCCAACACTCTATCCGTATCTCTTGGTCGTAAGTTGGAGATCAGAAGATTATTTAATTAGTGGAACGCCCAAGTCTTTGCAGATTTTCCGAGCCAGCAGATCGATAATCTCGTTGTGGCGGGGGACAGACGAGCGTTTGTTCTGGCGAGGATTGTGCCACCACGAATGACGAGCACCCTCGCGCAACAATTCGCAGCCGTTTTGGCGGAGGTGGCGCAGGAGATCGCCACGCTTCATACATTGATCGGCTCTTCATTAAAACCTTCTCCGGCCGCTTCCAAAGCGTCACGACGATTTAGTTCTAAAGCCTCTCGCAAGGTTGCCTGCAAAGTTTGCAGTAACTCTTTCTTTGACGGCTCCTGACAGTTAACCCCTGGCACCTCCTCGATCCAGCCAATCCACCACTGTCCGGATTTCTTTATAACAGCAGTGTACGCGTCCTTCATACGGCGCTCTCCTTGAGCTTACTGCAGGTAGAATAGCACCAATTTCCGCACCTCAGCAAATCCAAAGCCGCCCGGCGAGAGCTGACTAGTGACACTCGTAGAGAAGAAGGATGATCCGGCGGGCTGATTTTTGACTTATTTGCCCAGGGCTCTGGCCAACCGGGCTTTACATACGGTGCCGACCATAGTTTGGGGCAATCTGGTACAGGGAAGCAGGGGAGCCTCACCTAGCAGGCAGGGTCAAGAGGCTAAGGCCTCTCCTAGAGAAAGAACTTTGTTTTTTCTCGCCGAGTTCGTGATCTTCGGTAACGCGCCCTTGTAAATTGCAAGGTTCGCGGCCCTTTTCTCCTGCTCCAACACTCCGCCACTCCATTACTCCATTCTTTGCTCTCTATCCTTCGATATATATCGAACAGCACAGAAAAATGTATCTCCCATTCAATTGTTTTCACCTGGGATCACTGGCATCCTGCGCCGCACTGTGGGAGGAGCTGGGGGATTTGAGGAGAGACGGAGAGGACAATTGAACGATGGGCCTGGTATCACACGCGACATCAGCACCTCGGGAATTTTCTTTGAGACCAAGAGCGCGCACTCAATCGCAGAGACGATCCGGCTTTTCCTCAATTTCGAACACGAGACCCTCCAGTGCGACGGGCGCGTGGTGCGGGTCGAGCCGCGCAATGGTCAATTCGGCGTCGCCGTGGAGCTGACGTCGTATGTTTTTTGTTGACAACGAAGGAGCCGGAGGCAATTTTGCTCAAGACACTGACAAGTCAAGAATCGAGTCGCCACCCTAATAACATTGTTAATTGCTATTTGCGCGCCGCTAGGGGTCGGGGTTTAGAGAGAGATATTTATGAAGTGGCTGATTGAGGCAAATCGCAGGGTAATTCTCTTATTAACGGAAGGAGCTTAGGGTACATGATTCAGATGAGCAAGACGCACAAAATAGTCGCTGATGTTGTGATTCGGGCTAATCGTTTGGCAATTAGCACGGCGCTTGTTCTCGTTTTTGCCTCGGCAAGCTACGGTGGGACGTTTGTGGCCCTCGGTCCTACCAACATTGTTCGTGCTTCGGGCGGCCCGAACACAGTGACCTCACAATTCACTCTTCGGAATTCCAAGACATCTTATACGTTGCGCATCAACAATGGAGGATTGCAAGGCGAGTTTCCACGCGTGTCGAGCGCGGTTATTCTGCTGAATGTCGTCCAGGTGGCAGGGCCAAGCGACTTTAACCGGAATGTCAACGTGATTGAAAAGACAATTACCGTTGGAAACACCAATGCGCTATCGGTTGAATTGCGAAGCGCTCCTGGGAGCGGGTTGGCGATACAAATCATTGGCGTTGACAACGACCTGCCGATGATCACCGCATCGGTTACCCCGAGTCCCAATGGGTCCGGCTGGAACAATAGCAACGTGACGATTACTTTTACCTGTTCCGATGCAACCAGCGGCATCGCCAACTGCCCCAGCCCCATTACCGTGACCACCGAGGGTGCCGGTCGAACAGTCTCAGGCACAGCGGTCGATCGGGCCGGCAACAGCGCTAGCACTTTGGTTACACTAAACATCGATAAAACAGCTCCCAAAATATTAATCAGTTCGCCACTCGATCTAAGCACTGTTAGTTCTTCGCCTATTACAGTCAGCGGAACATTGGACGATTCCGGAGCTACCGTACTAGTCAACGGCGTTGCAGCCAATGTGGATGCCGGCACCTTTACAGCCGCAGGAGTCCCTCTACAAAACGGAACGAATATCGTCACGGCCACGGCTATCGATCGAGCCGGCAACGTGGGCACAGCCAGCATACAGGTAACTCTCGGCCCCCCTCTCAATGATTCATTAGCTCTGTTCCAAAGACTCGACGCAACCCCAATCACCATAGAATCAGGGGACCCGACTTCAGTGGTGGTACGGGCATGGCTCGCAGCAGATTCCTCCTTCATTGCAGGTAGCGTCACGCTTTGGAGATACGATCAGAACGGTAATGTTCTCGCCAACTTGGGACAAATGTTTGACGATGGGACCCATGGCGATCAAGTAACCGGTGATAAAGTGTTCACCACAACCATCACGCTGAACGAGGCTGGTCCGGCGATAGTTACGCTTCGCGCATCTGCAGACATGCACCGCAGCAAACCGTGTATTCTTCCGATTCGCTCATTCCTATAAGCGTTTTACAGGGCGCGCAAGAGGCACGGGTAGACCTCGCCAGTAATCTGCGGGCGGGAAACCTTGCTGCAGCGTACAACAAGCTTGGAAATAAGTTTAATGGTCTCAAGGTCCTCGACAGTTTGCCGCTCAACCTGATAACCGGTCTGGCGGATGCGGTTTCCAGTTGCAGCGTGGTCGAGCAGCACGAGTCGCTGGAGATTTGTGTGGGACCGATCGTTATAGATGGACAAATTAAGCAACTGCGGTTTTTCCAGGTAAAAGACGCTCTTGGTTTGTGGAGGATAATCGGATGGTAACCCTTGGTCGCGCCGTGGCAGTCACCTTATTTGTTAGAATTACGACTTTGGTTGGTCTTGGAATAGAGTCGGCTCAAGCGCATGAGACCAATGTTCACCGCGAGATCATCGATCGTGCGATTGAATATCTGAAATCAAAGCGACCAGAGATGAAGGCCTGCGACCTACCAATAGTAAGAGACAACCTGAAACAAGGGGTCACCGATGAAGACGCTCTGGTCTTTCCACCCTTGGGCAATTTTCTATTTCATTTTTATCCTCTTTTAAATGATACGTTTACTTCGTCTTCTTTTGGGACCCCTATCTCGGTGAAATCAACCTGCTCGTCTACGGATTGGGGCTTTAGTCCACCGCCACCGAACATTTACTGCTTTGCCAGTACCTCCGTTGTACCATATCCGGGGCAGTTCAATAATGATAAGTATGACCTTATGCTGCAGTTGCTCGGCCTAAGGGGGACAAGCAAAAGTGATGGCTTAGTTTCTCTCGGGCACTTTCTCCATCTCCTTCAAGACTTGACATCACCAGCTCATACTAGAAATGATGCCCATCCGCACACTGGCTCATTTTTCGTCCCATTGTTCGTACCACCGTTCGGACTATTGTTCGTCGAGGCTTCCGAGTTAGGCGATCCGAGCAAGTTCGAAGTGCTAAATGGCCAGAGGGTTGAAGACGGGTTGCATATTTTACCGCTTCCCACTGATGACTTACTAGACTTTTCCGACCCGCAGAGCGCCTTTACTCAACTCGCAAGCCAAACAGCCTCTGGATTCTATAGCGAGAAAAATACCAACGCTCCTTCTGATCCAAGCGTTCTGCCTGGACCATCTGGCACATTAGGATCGGACGGCTACGTTCGGGACGCCTCCGGAAAAAAGATTGCCTACGCCTATCCTTTACCTCTGTTACGACCAGACAGTGACCGCTACACGATTGACGACATAATAGCAGAGGAACAATTTGCTCAATTGGGGCCAATAGCAGTTCGCTGGACCGCATCCATGATTAACTTCATCCACACAAAGGGCGGAAGCGACGGAAAAGGGATTCCCGTTTGTGAGGAGCAACTTGTTGTTAAGGCAGTTGGGAACGGGACCGTCACGTCGTCTCCGGCGGGTATTTCATGCGGGTCGACCTGTGAGTATTATTTCCCAGCCGGTAAAACCATAACCTTAACGGCATTACCAGGTTCGGGAGCAACTTTTCTAGGCTGGTCAGGTGAAGGATGTTCGGGTACAGGAACCTGCGTCGTCAAAATGGATGACGACAAGGCCAAAAACGTTACCGCAACGTTCTCAACGCCGGTTCTAGGACGCTTTCGAGATAATGAATTGAATTTCGAACTATTTTTGCTCACAGACTCGACTGGAAATGTGACGGGGGAGCTATTGCTGCCGCCGAATCTGTTTGGGTGCCAGGTTGGCGGAACCAAAAGTGGCTCTAAGTTGTCTCTCACTGGTTGTTTTGATAGTGCATTGTTCGTAGTCGTAAATGGCAACTTGAGTTCAGATGGCACTACAATATCGGGACAATTGAAGTTCCCCACCAACGGCTTTACCGCAAACTTTACTGCCATAAAGCAGTGCCAGGTGGGTTGCTGATGGACGCTTTGGGTTTACGGTTGAGAAAACTGAGGCTCGACAGATTGAGGTCTCGCTTCAAGGTAGCGATATCATCCTCGAATTCGTCGCGGGACAGAACAATCCGGTCCAGCTCAAACTCGTGGGTGAGAATCGACTTGAGGGGACGTTGAATATCGTACTACCAAACAGAACTAGCAATAGAAGTCTCAAACTTGAGAAAAAAGAAGGACCCAAGTACTCGCGGTTTTGAGGAGAGACGGAGAGGACAACGCTTTTAAGCTAACTCTGCCCGTGCAATTGAGCGGTGGGATCGGCACCACGTGCGATATCAGCACATCGGGAATTTTCGCAGCCGAAACGCGTCCGATTTTCCGTTGCGATGGCGACTGGTTCAAATCAAGGGGCACCAAAACCATCCAGGGATCTCGACTGGGATCAGAGCTCCGCTAAATTGCTTTGTAAACGGCTGCCTAAAGGAAAGTGTAAATGAAGCGCGGCGACGTTTGGTGAGTTGATCTGCCGACGTCGGCTGGCCGGTCCCGCCGTTCTCGTAATGATGACCCCAGGTACCCCGAAGACAGAGCATTGTGGGTCGGCAACCAAATTTTATTTGACGGATAGCCCATTATCGGGTCTAGTACGCGATTAAAACGTGTTACTCTGCAGGTTCTCTTCTGCTAACGACTCCTGGAGGCTCTCAAGCGGGGCTGACACCGAGTCATTCGGCGACATTCTGATTTGTCGGCTCCTGCGCCCTCAAAACGAATTTCCTTTTGTTTCGAGATCGGAACGCCTCGAATTGTGATGCACGCTCAGCGTGCAGAGGGCAACAGGGCGGTGGAACAAGCAGCGCTGTCGTGGCGTCGAAAATGCTGGTAAAAGCCACCGGGGGCTTGCCTTGAAGTAGCACGCATGGCGATAACCTCTGCCGTTGGAAGAAAGGAAAAGGAAGGTAAGGTAAGAGAAGTCATGATTGCACGCTTGTTGTTTGCCGTATTATGGATGAGTCTTGCCACCAGCGTATCGGCGCAGCCTGTTCAGTTGATCACGGACAAAGAAGCGAGGCTACCCGCCGCGCCGCAGGCGCCGTCGCGCGCAATCACCCGTGGTCCCACCGTCAAATTGCTGTCACCGGAGAGTGTGGCCAATGTCGCATTTCCTCTGAAAGTCGTCTTCGAGCCGCGCGGCGGCTCTAAGATCGATTTGGGCAGCGTACAAGTCACTTATTTAAAGAATCCACCGGTGGATCTCACCAGTCGTATCAAATCGGCGATTCGTCCCGACGGAATCGATGTCGCATCGGCGACAGCGCCAGGCGGTGATCACCCGATCCGCATTAGCGTCCGGGATGACGAAGGCAGGCAGGGTACCCTCGTCATCAACCTGTCGGTCAAGTAGTTAATCGGATGCGCTGCCCCTATTGCGCGTCGGAAGTGCCGCAAGCGGCGATCGTATGCTCGCAATGCGCGCGCGACTTTTACCTATTCAAACCGCTGCTTGACCGGGTTGAACAGCTTGAATCGCGCCTTCTGGAACAGACGCAAGCGGGCAGTGTGACGTATGAAGCAAGAATCGCCGCGCTCGAACGCGAGTTAGAAGGATTGAAAGCAGCGCAATTTGCCGTTCCCGGCGTCGCCGTGCCCGCAGGCGCGGGTGGTCACAGGGCGGCATCTCGAACCGGCGCGGCGCTGTCCCAAGTAAGCGGCACAAAACAGTACTGGGTTAGCTCGATGCTCGCCCTCGGTCCTGCTCTGGCACTTCTGGTTGCTGCGCACATCATTCTGCTCTTTGTCTACGACGTAAAGCCGCTTTATCTCCGTACAGCGTCGATTCTGATCCCGATTCCCTTCGGTTTCGCGCTGCTCGTGTGGCATCCCAATCGGTTTCGCATCTCTGCGATCGGCGGCTTTGCTATGGCAGTGGTTGCGGTCTGGCTCATGCTAATAACCACCCGAGGCGGAAAATTTAGGGTCACTCTTGATTCTTGTAATGATCTTTTGGTAGATGCTCGATCCATGGTGCGGCCGCTGCGGATTGAATATGCAGGAGCGCACTACCACGTCACCTCGCGGGGGAATGAGCACAGGGCGACCTTTCGCGACGACACCGACCGGGAGTTGTTTTTGAGCACGCTCTCCGGTGTGGTGGGCCGCTACCGCCGGATATGCCACGCTACTGCCTCCAGGGTTCGGCTTGAATAAGTGAATAAGCTAAATTCAGAGGCCTTGGACCGCGAATGTTCAAGGCATTTTTTCTATCCCTGGCATCCGCCTGCAGAGAAAACTTGGCTCCCTCTCCACCGAGACTCTAAACAAAATCAAGCTCTGCGGCTTACTCTCGATTCTGTAGAGCCGTGGGTCGATTGAGTGAGGGGTGCGACTCATCGGGTCTATCGCGAATCTTCCGCGCCTCTGGGCGTCCTTACAATTATGATGCTCGTATATCGTGGCGGGCGCGCTGACAGGTCGTGCCACTTCGTCTCGTGAGCAAGGTCGGGCCCATGGCTTGCCATTTGCGCCGCGTCTGAGGTAGATTGTGGGATAGAATCATATCTTATACCACAAACACGTGATGCCGTGATCCGGTTCGACCGTTTTGATCTCTCGTTCCGTACAGTCTATGCACAAGCCAAGGAACTCGCGTTAACACAAACGCAGGTGCCGCTCCTGACGGCAGGAAGCATTCAGACTGAGAAACGAGCCGGCGGCCGCTTTGTTTACCGCTATCGTTATGATGTCAGCGGCAAGCGAATCGCCGAATATCTCGGGCCGGAATCCGACGAAAAAACAGCAGCGAAGCTACAGAGCGCGAATCAGGACATAAAGGATCAGGAAGCACTCGCAGCCCGAAGCCAAGCCTTAAGGAAGATTGGCTATTACAGCGGAGACAATTCTACGCTTGTGACTGTTGCTTCACTGTTCAACGCTGGAATTTTCGGCCAAGGCGCGGTGCTGGTTGGGACACACGCCTTCGGCGTCATCTTGAACGAACTCGGCGTTTCCGCAGGTCCGTTTCCCCTCACTGAAGACATCGATGTTGCACGCGCTCAGCGCATCGAGATTGCGGCCCTGCCTGAAGGCGGCTTGCTCAAATTACTCAAGCAGACCGGTCTACCGTTTCATGAGGTTCCGCGCCTCAAGCGCGGCGAACCCTCTACTTCTTTCAAGGTCCGCGGGCGTGCGTTGAAGGTAGACTTGCTCATCCCTTCAAAGCGTGCGCCTTACAGGTCGATCCCGGTTCCTGAACTGGGGGCTCATGCTACTGGCTTGCCGTACCTCGATTATCTCGTGGAGGATTCCGTAATTTCGATCCTGATCGGACGCGACCGCATCGTGCCTGTCACAGTGCCTCATGCGGGGCGCTTCTGCATCCACAAACTCGTGGTGCAAACCCTTCGCGGTGCTGCCGACAATCCCAAGCGCGAGAAGGATGCTTTTCAAGCAGTACTACTTGCTACCGTGCTGGCAGAGGAGCAGGACTTCCTATTGCGGGAAGCCATCCATGCCATGACAAAGCAGTTGCGCAGCCGCGCGAAAACCGGAGCAAAGGGTGCATTGAAAATCTTGCAGGAGGATCATCCGGCCGCGGCAGAAATTATCCAGCAGCTCGCTTGATTGTGGAACAACGGCCCATTCTATTCCACAAGGGATGATCTCTAGGTTCGGCTTGAATATGTGAATAAACCAACCCAGACGCTCGGGCCTGAGTATGGACTTTCGTCTCGCCTATCAGCAATGTGCGGTTGCTCTGGCGGGGCGCTTACAAATCCGAAGTTTGACGCTCCGATGGAAACTAGTAGATTATGTAGTGATACCACTACAACCAAGGCGAATTCACATGCGCATGGGATTGAGAGAGGCCAACCACAGGTTCTCCAAGCGATGAAAGCGGTGAAGCAAGGCAAAGAGGTGGGGCTGACCGAGCGGGGAAAGCCGATCGCGGTCATCAAGCCGCTTGAACAGGAAAAAGATCAACGAGCGATCATTCGGCGGTTGGAGGCGGTGGGATTGCTGCGGCCAGCGTCGCAGCGAGGATCCATGCCGAAGCCGACTTGGAAGGCAATTCGCGTCAAGGGCAAACCCATGTCGCAGACGATCAGTGAGGAGCGCGACGAGCGGTGACATTACCTATTTCGATACCAGCGCTCTGATCAAGCGATACTTTAGGGAGTGGGGTTCCAGCTGGGTTGTGTCGTTGTTTAGGTTGGTTGACGATGCTGATGGGTGGCAAAATTCAGACAACAGAAGTCGGAGGATCGGCAGATAGCTGAGGGCGAATAGCAAGATCGCGGCGCACGGCGAGGGCGGAGCAGGGAGCGGCAGCTGCGAGTTCGGCAAGCAGCAAGTAACTTGAGTTGCGATTGATTGCGCGACTTGATAATTGACCATTTCGCTCATGAAAGACGAGCTGGCAAAACGAATTGTTCAAAGCCTCAAAGAGGCGGGTATCGACTTTGTTACTTACCTGCCGGAAACTCGCCTTAGTCAGATCATTCCGCTAATTAGAAATGATCCGGGGATGGAACTGATTGCCGCGGCGAGCGAGCAGGAAGCGGTCACCATTGCGGCGGGCGCCACGCTGGGTGGAAAGCAGGGGGCGGTTTACATGGAAAACACCGGCATCTACGTTTCCTGCTACAGTCTGCTCGCCATCGGCAAGCAACTCGGTGTGCCGCTGCTTTTGGTGGTCGGTTTTTTGGGCGGGGTTCCCGATCAGCGTAACAGTTTTCTCTATGCCACCATCGGCAAGCATACGATTCCAGTGCTGGAGGGTTTGGGAATCGAATATCTCGTCTTGGAAGATTCAGAGAAGCTTGAAATAAAAGTCCAAGACGCGGTGCGCGCCATGAACGCTCTGCGGGCACCTTTTGCTTTGCTTTTTGCCGGAGAATTTTCCATATGATTCGCCACGAATGCCTGGAGCTACTTGCCGCGCGGATGACAGATCAACTGGTGGTGACGTCTCAAAGCGGCCAACGCATCGAGTGGTCACATCTTTCCAAACATGAAGGCAATCTGCTGATTGGCATGATGGGCTGTGCCATCGGCGTCGGCATGGGGTTGGCGCTCGCGCTGCCGCATCGAAAAGTTATCGTGCTGGACTCCGACGGCAGCGTTCTGCTGTCGTTGTTCAACCTCGCGACCTTGGGCAACTTACGCCTCAAGAATCTGGTTATTTATGTTTTTGACAATGGCGTGTATAGCGGCAGTCGCATCAGCTATCCGACGGCGACATCTGGAAACGCCGATCTCGAAGCCATGGCAAAAGGCGCGGGAATCAAGAACGCGCACACGATTCGCAACGTCGAAGAGTTCAAAGAAAAGGGAGTCGAGGCACTGGCCCGCGATGAGCTGGCTTTCTTCGTTTGCAAAGTCGAAGAAAGCTTGATGCACCGGGAGATTCCACGTCCAAGTACCGATCTCGCCGAAAACAAGTATACTTTTGTGCGCTACTTGGAGAGAACGGAGGGGAAACCCATTCGCTTCATCGGACGCGGTTAAGGCTCAATGTGTAGGAGGCCCTAATGCGAAGGAAGTCAACGTTACTGACGCTTGCTGTCATTTCGACGGTTTTGGCTATCAGCCATCCGCCATCGGCTCAAGCTCAGGATTACTACAAGGACAAAACAGTGACGATCGTCGTTGGTTACTCAGCGGGCGGCTCCTTCGATCTCTATGCCCGGGTTATTGCCCGCTACTTTGGCAGGTATCTGCCCGGCAATCCGACCAGAGTCGTCGAGAACATGACCGGCGCCGGAGGAATCATCGCGGCAAACCATCTCTACAACAGGGTAAAGCCCGATGGGTTGACCATCGGCGCATGGGCCTCGCCGTTGGTTTTGCAACAGATCATGGGCAATGAAGCCGCCCAATTCGATGGCCGGAAGTTTGGCTATCTCGGCATACCGAGCCCCTATGATACGGTTTGCACCTTCAATCAACAAAGCGGCGTCTTCAAGATGGATGATTGGTTCAACTCCAAGCGACCGCAAAAGATCGCCGCCATCGGCCCCGGTACGAGTACATCCGATATTCCGAAACTTCTCAAAGCAGCATTGAATCTGCCGCTTGATGTTATCGACGGCTACAAGGGCGGAGCCGATGCCCGCTTGGCAGTCGAGTCGGGCGAAGTGGACGGTTACTGCGGTTCGTGGGGAACCGTGGAAACAGTCTGGCGCGGCGCCTTCGAGAGCAAGAAAATCCACGCCGTGCTGCAAGCTTCGCTGACGCCGCCCCCTAAATACAAGCAGGTTCCGCTGGCGATCAGCTACGCCAAAAGCGACGAAGCGCGAGAACTGCTCAGAGTAGCGGACAACGCACACGTCGTGCAGTTCCCATTTTCCGTGCCGCCGGGCATGGCTAAAGACCGGCTCGAATTACTGCAAAGAGCGTTCGTGAAAACATTGAAAGATCCCGAACTCTCGGCTGAAGCAAAGAAATCCCAGTTGGATATCGCCCCTGTCGATGGACCCACCATAACAAAAACTCTAACCGGGCTTTACGATCTGAAACCAGCGACGGTGGCCAAGCTGAAGGAAATATTGCTGCCTAAGAAGTGACGAGAATGTGCGCCCGTTTTTGCTACGATGGAATCAAACTTGACAGGAGCGGCTGTTCTTTGTACAGCTCTTTGCGTTAGTCGTGCGTGCTCGATCAGGGTGCTATTGCGTCGAAAGAAAGGCGGGTAATTTGCCATGGCAAAGATTGTTTTGGGAATCGGCACGTCGCATAGTCCGCAGTTAAGCGTTCGAGCCGCCGATTGGCAGGTTCTTCGTGAAAAGGACGAGACCGATCCGCGGTTGGATTATCCCGGCCTCGTGAAGCGGGCAAAAACGGGCATCGAGGCTGAGCTTACGGCGGAAAAATTTCGCCAACGCGATGACGCCTGCCAAGAAGCAATCAAAGTTTTGGGCGAGAAGCTGCGAGAAGCAAAAGCTGATGTAGTCGTCATCTTCGGCGATGATCAGCATGAACAGTTTTACGATGATAATATGCCGACTTTCGCTATCTACCACGGAAAGTCGCTTCCGGTGGTGAAACACACCGGACGCAACCTTTCGGGATGGAAGTTGGCGGAGGAAAAGGGATGGGCGGAGACGGCGCCCCAGTATGAGACCTGCGCCGATCTAGCCGAACATCTGGTGCGTGCGCTGATTGACGAAGAGTTTGACATCGCGCGGTGCAATAAGCTGCGCCCGGAGATCGGCGTAGGACACGCGTTCAGCTTTCTTTACCGCCGCATCTTGCCCGGCGGCAAGGTGCCGATGGTTCCGGTGATGGTGAACACGTACTACCCGCCGAATCAGCCGACGCCAAAACGGTGCTATGCATTCGGCCAAGCGGTGCGCCGAGCGATTGATTCGTGGGATAGCAATCAAAAGGTCGCTGTCATGGCTTCCGGCGGGCTAAGTCACGTTGTGATCGATGAAGAGATAGATCAGATGGTTATTCATGGCTTGCGAAAAAAAGATGCCGCGACGTTATGGCGGCTGCCGCGAGAACGGTTGTGGGGCGGGACCTCAGAGATTCTCAATTGGGTTGCGCTGGCCGGCGTCGTCGAATCCATGGAGCTGAAATACTTGGAATACGTAACAACGTACCGCTCGCCGGCGGCGACCGGTTGCGGAATGGGATTCGCGTACTGGTCCTAGAATGAATCGAGAACCGATCCTCGAGCGTTTGGCAAAGCTGGATACTTGCGCCGTTTCCGACGGCATGGACCGCTTGGGATTAAGAGGCGCAACTTTCGGTGTTCGGCCGATGTGGGCTTGCCCGAAAATCGTCGGGCGCGCGGTGACGATGAAGATCAAACCGGTGGGTTTGGAAAAGCCCAAGCAGCATCTTGGCACGGCGGCCATCGTCGCGGCGCAAGCGGGAGACATCATCGTCGTGGATAACGGCGGACGGCCCGATAGCTCGTGTTGGGGAGGTCTCTTGTCACTCGCTGCAAAGACGAAAGGAATCAGTGGAATCGTGATCGACGGAGCCTGCCGTGATATCGACGAAAGTCGTGATCTGGAGTTTCCTGTGTATGCGCGGGGAGCGCTTCCGATGACCGCGCGCAACCGTGTCATGCAGGAATCTTTCAATCAGGAGATCCAATTCGCGGGCGTGCAGGTTCATCCCGGCGACTTGGTGATTGCGGACGGCAGCGGTGTGGTTGTGATCCCGCGATCTCAGGAGGAAGAGGTCGTCAAAGAAGCCGAAGCGGTGACCGCCACCGAAGCACGGATGGCGGACGGAATTCGTCAAGGAATGTCGGTGTTGGAAGTGCTGGAAAAACTTGGCTACGAAGCTATGCTGACGAAAGACAAGTAAGCCAAGGCATATTGAAAACGACATGCTCACTCTCGACGAAAATGAACTGCTGACGCGCGTTAGCCGCGGTACACCTGCGGGCGAATTGCTCCGGCGCTACTGGCATCCCGTAGCTGCCGCCGGCGAGCTTACCGAAAAAGAGCCTATCCGAGCCGTGAAAATCCTCGGTGAAGAGTTAGTCGTCTATCGCGATAAAAAAGGACGCTACGGCCTGGTTGGCGAACATTGTCCCCACCGGCTGGCATCGCTCGCCTTTGGCCGAGTTGATGAAGAAGGAATTCGCTGCCCGTATCACGGGTGGAAATTCGACAGTAGCGGCAAATGTTTGGAGCAACCCGCAGAGCCGCCAGAAAGTACGTTCAAAGACAGGATCAAGCACAGCGCTTATCCGGTGGAGTATTTGGGAGGACTGCTTTACGCTTATCTCGGACCACCGCCAACGCCGGTATTGCCGTGCTGGGACGTGCTAGCCTGGGAAAAGGGCAAGCGTTGGGTCGTGAAAGAGTCGGTGATCGACTGTAATTGGCTCCAGCCGATGGAAAACTCCGTCGATCCGTCGCATCTGTACTGGCTCCACGGTGATACCGCTCACCTCGCGCCCCGAGTGAAGAAGTATGCCGAGCAGCATGAGTTCATTCCTTTTGAATTCGGCATCAAAAAAAGGCGGACCACATTACCGCTAGCCACCGGAGAAGCGCCCATGGTCGATGAGCATCCGCTGTTGTTCCCAACGATACTTCGTCATGTGGCGCCCTACGAGGGCGGCAAAAAGCATCGGCATAATCTGCAAATCCGAGTTCCAGTGGACGACGAGCACACACAGGTGTTCCGGGTAAATTTCGTGCCGTCGGATTCCGAAAAATCACCGGCTGGCGCAGAAGTTCCATTTCGTTTTAGCCAGCTCAAAACCGGCCCAGGCAAATATGACATGAGCATGGTTTCGGCGCAGGATTCCATGGCATGGGAAACGCAGGGATATATCGCGGATCGCAGGCAAGAGCACCTTGGCGTGGGCGACGAAGGAATCATCGCGTTGAGAAAGATGTTGCGAGAGCAAATCGAACGAGTGCAACGCGGGTTCGATCCCATCGGCGTTATTCGGGATCGGGCAAAAAACCAGATCATCGACTTGGGAGTGATCAACGAGCGCATCGGGCTCTATAAGGCACCTGATCCTACGCAAGATCCGAAAGCCGCGACGGGCTGATTTAGTTCGATAAATAGCTGACGATAATCCATCTTTTTTCTTCTGAGCTCCGCGCCTTTGCTTTTTTTCTGAACTGGTCCCCCAATTTGTGATTCCTGTCCAAGGGAGTTTCCTTTTCTTCCGGAAACCATCCAAGCGATATCCCGCAAAACTCCCAACAACACTGCACCAATATTCATAAAGTTCACATCTAAACATTCCATACATGTATAAGTCATTGATTTTTAATGCTTTTTTGCAGAATAACGCTTGCATTAAAGCGGCATTTTTAGTTACCATTCGCTTGGTGACTTACTGCCTGGCGCTCTGGCGAAAGCAGAGGAAGATAAGCATCGAAGAGGACAGGGAGATATCTCTATGTTGACGAGAGAAGAAAACGAAATGTTGACTCGTGTCGGCGCCGGCACACCGGCTGGCGAGCTACTGCGCCGTTATTGGCATCCTGTGGGTGTGGCCAGCGAGCTGACGGTCGAGAATCCAACCCAGATCGTCAGGATCTTAGGCGAAACACTGGTACTTTTCCGCGACAAGAAAGGACGGATCGGTTTGCTCGACGATCGCTGCGCGCACCGCGGCGCCTCTCTTTGTTACGGTCGTGTTGAAGAGCGAGGCATTGCCTGTCCGTACCATGGCTGGCTTTATGACACAAAGGGTAATTGCCTGGAAACGCCAGCCGAACCCGCTGAGAGCAAGTTTCATCTCACGGTAAAGCAAAGGTCGTATCCGATCCGGCAACTGGTTGGTCTGTACTGGGCCTATTTGGGCCCGCAGCCGGCCCCGCTGATTGCGAATTTCGACGTGTGGTTCAGAAAGGACGGGAGACGAAAAATATTTATCCAACCGCAGCTCGACTGCAATTGGTTTCAGGCGATGGAAAACTCCGTCGATCCCGCGCACTTGCAGATCCTTCATCAGGAGACAGCTGGTCGTGGTCGGGCGATTCAAAACACCACCCGGGGTCTGACCGACGACGTTGAAAAATTCGATTTCTACGAAGTGCCCTACGGCATCATGAAGCGCCGTACGTATAAAAATGGCATGGTAGATGAACATCCGGTTATTTTTCCTAGCATCTTGCGACAGGGCAATGTGGGTCAAATCCGGGTGCCGATGGACGATACCCATACGAAAGTCTTCTTCGTGCGATTTTTCCCCAGTGAAGATGGCGCCATCGTCGAAAATGACGAGCCACCATTAGAACATATCCAACCGTACAAGAATCCGCCGGATGCTTTGCACCCGTATACGAAATTCCGCATGGACGCGGTCCAGGCTCAAGACCATATGGCGTGGGAAACCCAGGGGCCGATCGCCGATCGCACGCGCGAACGGCTCACCAGCTCGGATCGCGGCGTGATAATGCTGCGCGAAGTGATGATGCGAGAAATGAAAAAGGTACAACGGGGTCTGGATCCTATCGGCGTCATCAGGGACCCCGCGCAAAATCTCATGATCGATACGCATCTGATGGAATCCATCGCGCAAAGTGTTGAGGACCGCGCGCCACGCGCCGTAAACGAGTAAAAGTACCTGTACCTCTCTGTGCGATGACCCCACCCTTCATCCCGCGCGGCGCGGGGGAGGAAAGAGGTGGGGGCCGCGGCGAGTTGCGACCGGCTATCGCCACAACCTCCTACTTGCCTTAGAATGCTGTCGAGAATATGATCTTTTCGCTTCTCGGCATTCGGAATTTTAAAATCATGAGGTAATGCTCCATGAGTGATTTATCGCAGATACGCGAGTCGGTAGCTCATTCTTGCCGCGTGTTAGGCAAGCTCAACTTGACCAAGGAGCCCAGCGGCCACGTCAGCGCACGAGTGCCCGGCGAGGATCGAGTCTTAATCAAAGCCCGGGGGCCGGAAGAATCCGGGCTTCGCTTCGTGACTGCCCGTGACATTATCACTGTTGATTTTAACGGCAAGAAAGTCGCGGGCGATGACGGGCTCGAGTCGCCACAGGAAGTGTTCATCCACACGTGGCTGTATAAGACGCGACCCGATGTACAGTGCGTTGTCCATGTGCATCCCTTAACTGTGGTGCTATTCACCATTTGTAACAAGCCCTTGCTACCGCTCATCGGCGCTTACGATCCCACGGGCTTGCGCCTGCTGATGGAAGGGCTTGCCACTTATCCGCGCAGCATAACAGTGTCCAATGAAAAACTCGGCGAGGAGTTCTCGCGGGCTGTAGGCGACAAACGGGCGTGCCTCATGCGTGGACATGGCATCACGAGCGTTGGCGCCACCGTGGAAGAAGCGACACTTACGGCGATCAAACTGAACGAAGTTGCCGAGGTCAATTATCGAGCGGCACTGCTGGGAACACCGGAACCGATTCCGCAGGAAGATATCGATATCATCATGGGGTCGACGCCTGGAACCCGTAGATCGGTCCATACCGTGTCCGCTTGGCGCTACTACTGCAAGTTGCTCGATGAGTAGCGATTGACAGCAGATGGCAGATCGCGAGTAGCAGATAGCGGATGGAAGATGGCATATGGCAGATAGGAACTGGCGAACTCCGATATAGCCATAAGTCATAAGCTATTTGCATACGCCGGTCCTTCTAAGTCATGGCGCAGCCTGTCCTCGAGTTCCGCGATGTAAGCAAACGTTTCGGGGCGGTTTCCGCCGTTGATCACGTAAGTTTCGCGATCGCCCACGGCGAGATCTTCACTCTTCTCGGCCCCTCGGGTTGTGGCAAAACGACGACACTTCGATTGGTTGCCGGCTTAGAAGAGCCGGACGACGGTGAAATTCTAGTTAACGGCGCGCCCATGGCAGCGCCCAGGCACAACATTTTCGTTGCGCCTGACAAGCGGCAGATGGGCATGGTCTTCCAATCCTACGCCATTTGGCCCCATCTCACTGTTTTTGAAAATGTGGCGTTTCCATTGCGGGTGCGTGGCGAGGCAGAATCCGCGATTAGGCACCGGGTACAGGAAGTGTTGGAGACCGTCGGTCTGGCCGGGCTGGATAACCGCGGCGCTACTGAATTGTCTGGCGGCCAACAGCAGCGTGTGGCTCTTGCCCGGGCGCTCGTGTATGAACCCTCTATTCTTCTGCTCGATGAGCCGCTTTCCAACCTCGATGCCAAGCTGCGCGAGCAGATGCGCCTCGAGATTCGTGAGCTGCAGCAGAAGCTCAAGCTGACGGTTCTGTATGTCACCCACGATCAGGATGAAGCGATGACGCTTTCAGATCGTATTGCCCTGGTGCACCTAGGCCGTTTTGAACAGGTGGGAACGCCTACAGAAGTGTATGAGACGCCTGCAACGCCATTCGCGGCGGAGTTTCTCGGGCGCACCGTGAGCTTCGAAGGAAAGCTAGTGAAAAATCATTCGCGCTGCTGGATCCATCTTGCGAATGGTGCCGCCCGGATCGCGCTCGCGGACGAGCTGGCGATGCCGTTCAGCGGCGGTGAATCGGTTCGCATTCTGACTCGACCGGAAGATATTGAAATTCTGCCGGGGGGCGAACTCAAGCAGAATCAGCTCTCCGGGAGGATCGAGCAAGTCGCTTATCTCGGCGATCACTTCGAGTATCACGTTATGGCTGCGGGAGTATCTTTCGTTCTAGAGGCAACCAAGAGGCAGCGATTTAGCGCGGGCGCCGAGGTTCGACTAAGCGTTGATTCCGCGCGTTTTACCATTCGGCCGCTTTGAGCTCGCATGAAGTCGTCCACCGCGGTCGCTGCTCCATCGAATAGCCGATTTCTTTTCCGGCCCATCCGAGTGGCCGAGTTTTCATTGCTGGCTTTCCTCGCGGTAGCCATGGGGTTGCCCCTGCTGTTCTTATTTGCCGGGAGTTTCAACCTTGCTCCGCCGGGCAAGGGAGTCGTGTACGGATTGGGGAATTGGGTTCGGGCCTTTTCTGATCCCGGCACGTTGAGCGCGCTGTGGATGAGTTTTGTCCTTTCCGTCGTGCGCTTGATTCCCGCCATGATTTTGTCCGTGGTTTTCGCTTGGCTCATCGCGCGCACAGACATGCCCGGCGGTAAATTCCTCGAGTCGTTCTGTTGGATCGCTTATTTCGTTCCAGATTTCCCATTGATCCTCGCCTGGATCTTGTTGCTTGATCCCAATTTCGGATTTCTCAACACCATGGCCCAGAGCGTTCCGTTCGTCGACGGGCCGCTTTTCAACCCCTACGGTTTTTGGGGGATCGTCTGGGTCCATACTTCCACCGGCGGAATTTGGTTTAAAGTGATGCTGCTAGTGCCCGTCTTTCGCCGGTTGGGAGCAACCCTGGAGGAGGCGGCGCGCGTTTCAGGAGCGAATACAATAGCTATGCTGCGACGTATCACACTGCCGGTCTTAGCGCCGATGATCTTGGCGGTCTCGGTACTGAGCTTTATTCGCGGACTTCAATCATTCAATACAGAACTACTTCTAGGCACGCCCGCCGGCATCTATGTTTATTCGACGCGCATCTACGATTACCTGCAGCGAGAACCTCGAGCCTACGGTGAAGCGACAGCGCTAGGATCGGTGTTTCTATTGGTTCTCGCGATCCTACTATTTTTCTATTGGAAATATCTCAGCGGCAACAAAAAATTCACGGTAGTCACCGGCCAGGGCTACTCGACTTTGCGGGTCAAGCTCGGGCGCTGGAAATACGTAGCGCTCGGCGGCTGTCTGCTTTACATCACCGTCATGATGGTGCTGCCGCTGGTTTTCCTTGTCGTCGGCTCATTTATGCGCCGGTACGGGTTTTTTCACATCGCTTCACCGTTCACTCTAAACCACTGGAAGAATCTTTTGGCCGATCCGATTTTTCTGCTGTCGTTGAAAAACAGCTTGATCATCGCCACGGTCACGGGTTTAGGCAGTGTGCTGCTCTATTCCGCGGTCGCTTATCTCGTGGTATCGCGGCGATCCGTCGTCGGACCTTTGCTGGAAAGCTTGTGCTGGATTCCCCACGTCCTGCCTGGAATCCTCTTGGGCTTGAGCGTGCTCTGGCTTTTCCTCGCTACGCCGCTGCGTTTCATCTTTTACGGCACGGTCTGGGGCATCGCTCTGGCGCTAATCCTAGCCGACAGCCCGGTTGCGACGCAGGCTTTCAAAGCGGGTTTTTTGCAGCTGGGAGCCGATTTGGAAGAGGCGGCCCGTGTCAGCGGCGCGTCCTGGTGGTCTACCTACCGGCGCATCCTGCTGCCACTGCTCGCACCCATCGCCACCGCGGTCGGGCTTATGAACTTCGGCAGCGCCTTGACCAGCATCAGCACTCCTGTGCTACTGTACAGCCACCAGTCGCGGCCACTGGCGATTTTACTTCTGGAATACAGTTTCACTGGCGAACTGGAGCGGGCCGCGGCGCTAGGATTGTTGATCACCGCTATCATCGGATCCTTGATGATTATCGGCAGGAAGTTCGGACTCCACTTATCGGGTTCCGATTAGGAAAAGCGCGAAGCGAAATCCAACGCAGCTCAATAAAAATGAATCGAATGCTCGCGATCCTGGTTCTGCTGCTCTGGTGCGCGCCGGCGGCGGCACAGACCAAGAGGGGCGACAGGGAATGGCAGGAGGCACTTGCAGGCGCCAAGAAGGAGGGAAAAGTTGTGGTCGCCGGTTCGCCGGACCCGGTGATGCGCAACGAGGTCATTCCAAAGTTCACCGCCCGCTATGGCATCCCGGTTGAATTTATCGCCGGCCGTTCGAGTCAAACGGTTGCCAGGGTCCAAACGGAACGCGCCGCGGGCATCTATAACGTCGACGTTTATCTTTCAGGCCCCGATACCACCGCCAATACGCTTTATGGCGATAAGCTTATCGACCCGCTGAAGCCGCTGCTCATTCTCCCGGAAGTCGTGGACGCCTCGAAGTGGAAGAGAGGCAAGGTCTGGTTTATAGACCCGGAAGAAAGCTACGTGGCGCGTCCGTTTTCCAGCGTTGCCAGTCTCTTTTTCATCAATGGCGATGTCGTCAAACCTGAAGAGATGCGCGCGATCAAGGATTTGCTCAATCCCAAATGGAAAGGAAAGATTTCAGCGGAAGATCCATCCACGATAGGAGCCGGGTCGAATCAAGCCGCGCGTTTTTACTTTGAGCTGGGCGAGGATTTCGTGCGCAGACTCTATGTCGATCAGCAGGTGGTACCCACGCGCGACCGTCGGCAGATGACCGACTGGCTGGCGCGGGGCACGCAGCCAATTTGTCTCGACTGCCGCGAAGACGATGTCCGTCCTCTGGAAAAAGAGTTCAAGCTTATCGAAATTTTCGAATTGTCGGGTGTGGCGCCCACTATCAATGGTTCGCCTTGGCTCTTAACGGTGGCGAACAGGCGGCCCAATCCCAACGCGGCGCGCGTTTTTGTCAATTGGATCCTGAGCAAAGAAGGACTGGAGACCTACGCCCGAGGCTATGGGACGGCGACGCTGCGCAAAGATATCGATGAATCCTATCTCAAGCCCGGGATCGTTCCGAAAGCCAATGTGAAGTATTTCGACGATACGGATTGGAAATGGGTTATTACGGGGAGAAGAGACTACCGGGAAAAATTCTGGAAGATATTAAAAGCGCGCTAGCCCGCGCTGTTCCAATCGTTCCAGTCGTTCAAACGGTTCAAGCCCGCATCCCGGATCAAGTCCGGGGCAAGCTCTGTTTCCTCCCTCGCGTCGCGGGGGAGATGAAGGAGGGGATCGAATGGTTTGAACGGAGCGGAGCGGTTGAACGTCTTGAACGAAGATTCTCATAGGAAGAAAGGCAGACAACATCATGAGCACAAAAAAGATTCGTATCTACTACCGCGCGCCGAGCCATGTGCCGCTGTGGAAAGTTATGGAAGAGGGCGGGTTTCTCGAAAAGTATGGGCTGGAAATGGAAATGGGCTCGCTGGAAGGACAACGCAAACGCGCCGCCGAGGGTTTAAAGTCGGGCGATCTCGATGTGGTTTCCGGCAACCATCACAATTTATACGCGCGCAGAGCGCTGAATGGCGACCCGTACGTTCATATCGGCCAGAGCAACAATTCGTGGCGCGAAAATTATCTCGTGTGTGGCAAGGGGATAGAGGGACTTCAGGATCTGAAAGGCAAACGCGTTGCCATGGACGACTATGACGGCCATACGGGACTGAATGTTTGGTTATATTTACACAAGAACGGCCTTGAAGAGGGCCGAGACGTTGAGTTGATCAGCGATCCTGTGAGAGGCACGGAGCGCGCCCAAGGAGTTATGGACGGAAAGTACGACGCAACGTTTATCCGCGCGGTTGATCGGCTGCGCGCTCTCAAGTTCGGCGCCAAGATCGTCGAGGTGCCGCCGATGGCGATGATCGAAGGCGTAACGCTAACCACCACGACACAATATGTCAAAACACACGAGGATGAAGCGCGCTCATTAGTCATGGCGATGATAGACGGCACTCATTTTTTCAAAACCAAGAAAACCGACACGCTTGCAATCCTCAAGAAGCACTGCTCGCAATTACTCAAGATGCAGAGCGACGAAGAGTGGGATTGCTTCTATGAAAATCAGGTAGTGTCATTGGAAGCTAAGCCCTATCCTTCGTTGGAAGCGGTGCAAAATGTTTTTGCCCTGGCGGTCAAGCGCGATCCGGAAATCAAAGGTTTCAATCCGCTCACGCTGTGGGATCTCCACTACGTGAAAGAGATCGACGACAGCGGCTACATCCGAAAGCTCTACGCTCAATAAAAAGGAACAAAATGGCGCGCTGAGTTGACTTCAACGCGCCGCTGGAAAACTCCTGCCGCCATCTATGCCCGACCGATCTCGTTCATGGGCGGGATCAAGACAGAGATTCCTTTGTCTTCTCGCACTGGCGCTTAACGTATTTGTTACCGCCTATCCCGCGACGCTATCGAGCCAACCCTTAACTCCAGTCCTCGTAGGCGCGGGCGACATTGCGCGCTGTGGTGACCGAGAGGCTGAGGCTACGGCGAAACTGCTCGACGGCATTGCCGGAACGGTGTTTACGGTGGGCGACAATGCCTACCCGAAAGGGAGAGAGGTTGATTACACCAGGTGCTACGATCCGACGTGGGGCAGGCACCGTAATCGTACTCGGCCGGCGCCGGGAAATCATGACTACGAGACTCCTCAAGCCGCGCCTTACTACCATTACTTCGCCGACCTTGCCGGCCCCTCTGGGCGCGGTTACTACAGTTACAATCTAGGTACCTGGCATATCATTTCGCTCAATAGCAATACCAACGCTAGCTCTTGGGGAAAGGTGCAAGAAGAGTGGCTGCGCAAAGATCTTGCGGAGAATCCGGCGCCGTGCACGCTCGCTTACTGGCATCACCCGTCGTTCAGCTCCGGCAATGAGCATGGCAATATCCCCTTTATGTTTGCGCTGCTAAAAATTCTCTACCGGCATGGAGTCAGCGCGCTAATCTCGGGGCATGACCATATCTATGAGCGCTTCGCACCGCAGGACCCGGAGGGGAAAGCGGACCCGAAGGGAATCCGGCAATTCTCGCCGGCACAGGCGGGGCACCGCTGTACAAAATCGGGACCATCAAACCGAATAGCGAAGTGCGCAACATTATGGCTCACGGTGTGCTCAAGTTGACATTGAAAGCATCAGGTTACGACTGGGAGTTTGTTCCCATATCCGGCCAGACCTTCAGCGATCGAGGAACAGCTTCCTGCTCAGGAAATGGCAAAATATCGAGGTGAGGGCCTCTTCAATGAGCTAGACGGTGGTAGAAAGAAGCGATATGAGATGATCCAACAAGTGTTTCAGGCCTGTCCTGAACGAAGTGAAGGATCTTTCCTTAGCTCCTGTGAAAGATTTTTCGAAGCTCAGGATGAGCGAGGCGCGCACCTTGAACTTGGAACATTGAACCTTGAACGGAGAGATTCCCAGGCCTAAGGAGAGCACATGACCACGAATACGGGGCCCATTAACCTTTTCGAATTTGAAGACGTCGCCAAAGAGCGTCTACCGAAAGAGGAATACGACTACATCGCCGGCGGTGCCACCGATGAGATTAGCATAGATCGTAACCGTCGCGCCTATGCGTCGTGGGCACTACGCCCGCGGGTGTTGCGCGACGTGAGCACACTTGACTTGTCTACGACCGTGTTGGGGACGAAGGTGAACCTGCCAGTTCTAATCGCTCCTTGCGGCGCGCATAAGAGAGCGCATCCCGACGGTGAGGTCGCGACCTACCGGGCTGCTGCGGCCTGCGGGACCGCTCTTGCGGTTAGTGCCAACTCCACTACTTCATTTGAGGAGTTGGCAAAGGCGGCCAACGGTCCTCTGTGGGTTCAGTTGTATCCGTTTCGCAATCGAGAAATGACCAAGGAATGGCTGCGGCGCGCGGAAGACTTGGGTTACAAGGCGATCTGTGTGACTTTGGATTCGCAATGGCCGCCCAAGCGCGAGCGCAATATCAGAAATAATTATCGGAGAACTCGCGGCGTCAACTATCCAAAGGACGGGGCGCAAACACCGCGACCTGCAGGAGCGGCGGGCGAGGGATCCGATCCTGCGGCGACGTGGAAAGATTTGGAATGGATCAAAGGGGCGACCTATCTTCCCGTGGTCGCGAAAGGGATTATGACCGGCGAGGACGCCGAGTTCTGCGCTGAGGTTGGCGCCGATGGCGTGATCGTTTCCAATCACGGCGGGCGCCATCTAGATAACACATTAGCGACCATTGAAGTCCTCTCCGAAGTCGTGGCAGCGACCAAAGGAAAGATGGAAATTCTGCTCGACGGCGGGATCCGCCGTGGCGCAGACGTGGTGAAAGCAATCGCCTTAGGGGCCAAGGCTGTCTTTATAGGCCGCCCGCTTTTCTGGGGTCTCGCGGTTGATGGCGAGCAGGGAGTGGTTCGAGTCTTGAATATACTCTGTGAAGAAATGGAGATAACCATGGCGAAATGTGGAAAACCGACCATCGGGAGCATCGATTCCACGACGGTCGTCAAGGCTCCGCCGCTGTGACAATAGGAATTTGTGGAGGGTGGTCTGAGCAAGTCTTTTTCAAGAAACTTTAACGTGCAATGATCATTTGAGCGTAGTGCATCGACGACAAGGGATTTCGGCTCATATCAGTAAGGAGAAATAAAATGGCGCTTCACGCGAGGGATCAAGAAATTCCGCGGCGACAACGGGTGCAGCAGGGGGCAACGGGAGAAGGCTCCATGGTCGTGAAAAAAGGCTACGGCAATGAGTGCAGCCTGATGGTCGCAGTGCGAGCGCCCGGATACCACACCAAGCCGCACGCTCACGAGTCCGAGCAGATCAACTATGTTCTGGAAGGGGAGATCTGGTTTTTCGTTGAGGATAGGGGCTTTCACTGCAAGCAAGGGGATTTTCAAAGAATTCCAGCGAACAAAACTCACTGGGCGTGGAATCGCTCCGATGAGAATGCCACGGTTGCTGAAGCACACGCGCCGGCGTTGATCGGCGGACGAAGCGGCGAGGGAGCCGTTGGGCTCTTTGATGACGGCGAAGCTCCGGTGGTCCGCGGGCCAGGCGAAAACAAGTATGTTCCCTACGACGCGAGTGCCGCCGAGAAAAAGCTGGGGCTGTGAGGTTTACCGGTTGTCGCCGAACTTAGTAAAGGCCGTAATGGTAGAAGACACGGCATGCCGTGCGCCTACCTCGGCTCATGGGAAAGGATCGCAGGATGGAACTGGAGCTTTTCGATTATTCAGTTGAAGCGCTGCAATGGGGGGAGCGCACGGCGCTTGACGACAACTGTTTTTCCATTTGTACAGCCGATCTTCAAGAGCAGATCAGGGATCTATCCCACGGCATCCATATTGATTTCGAACTTGCGCGTCCGGGCGAATCCAAACGCATCATTCACGTGCTGGACACGGTGCTCCCGATTGCGAAAGCCAACGATTCAAGCTCCACCTTTCCCGGTTTTGAAGGTGCGACGCAGCTGGTCGGAACCGGACAAACAACGCGCATCAAGAATCTTCT
>Ga0126375_10000030_pt1 | contig 28172 bp, 34 predicted proteins | sample PanSoiMetPlot_14_FD_109577 | JGI IMG/M metagenome (GOLD analysis project Ga0126375, IMG submission 109577) | Tropical forest soil microbial communities from Panama - MetaG Plot_14 | ecosystem: Environmental > Terrestrial > Soil > Tropical forest | place: Panama | collected 2016-02-17 | reverse complement strand
TTAAGTACAACTCCTCCCGACCGGCACCATGGCCGAGCAGAGGTTTACGGCCCACTCCAGGTTACCACCGCGGTCACCGATTTCAGCCAGGCAGCCAGCAACAAGAGTATTACCGCCGACTTCAAGCTGCATTGGTGGGTCAAATGTGCCCTCCAGTCAAAAAGTCGTGCATAACTCCACCACGGCGACTATCGGTGGGCAAAGTTCCCCCCGGCCCGCCCCAAGGCCGCCCAAGTCACATGTGGCAATTGGTTTGCAATTGGGGACCCCGCGCAAATGTTTTGCGCCTTGTAGGAGTTGATCATGACGGCCATCAGACCCGAGCGGCTTGGTGCGGTTCCGGAAAAGCCCGGCCCGGAGATATATGCCCCGAACCGGAAATCATCAGAGAAATCCAACGACATTAGCCAAGACGCGGCGACAGCCTTCGAGGGTGAGGTTCGCGAATTCGTGCGGCGCGACGTCGCGCTGTTGCGTCGTCAGCACCCCGACGGAGAGGCGGCTTCCGAACCGGTGGCCGATAATCTGCATGGGTTGATCCGGCGTGTTTCCAGCGCCTCCATGGAGGAGATCGATCGGGTCATTCTCGAACTTCAAGGCGTGCGCGACATGCTCCGTAACGAAGGCGACCGCGTGGGACGCGAGATCGCCGGCTTTGCAAGCCTGAGTCAGGCAGCAATGGCCGCAATGAAGGTAATTGGCGACAACCTCATGCAGTGGAAAAATCAGCCGAATAATTCGGGCAGGTGACCGGTCGGCTGATCTCGTGCGATAATGCGCTAAGAAGCCATCGTCGGCCTGCCGGCGATGGCTTTTTAGCCTAGGAGGTAATTTGATCGACCACGGTGCGGGTCGCGGGTTCGACCAAAAGCACTTTGTTCTTCGCCTTCACATATTGCAGCTTGACCAGAACTTCGATGCCACGCACGCTCTGGGGCAACGGTCGCATGCCATTAATCGCGTCGGGGCACGGACGCGGTCGAAGCTAGTTGGCTGGTGTTCAGATCAGTTGGCGGCGGCGACTTTGGCCTTGGCGGCCTTGCGCGGCAATGGATAATCGGCGCTGTCGTAGAGCTGCCGGATACCGTTGCCGTCGAAGCGCTTCTCTTCCACTTCAAGATAGGCGCCCAGCAATAATTCCGGCGGCAATTCCTCAATCGCGAAGCGGATCGCCTCGGCCGCGGTCGGAAAGCGCTTATAGCCGATGGGACGGCGTGATTTGCGGCTCCGGCTAGGAAATAGCTCAGACGGGGCTCGGTAGTTGATCATCGGCATAATCAAAGACTCCTCGCCTCCTAATATGGCCCTTGCGGCGTCGAAAATCCAGCACCCAAGGATCTGCGCATATCAGCCCGGCCGACCCAAGGTAAGCGTCAAGTCCATAAAAAATGGCCCGGCGCGCGGGACGCCGGGCCAAATCCGACAAGTTCGTACGTTAATCGGCCAATTCGCCTACAACTTCACTGGTAGCAGGGTCAATCAACACAACTCGGTTATTTACTACCATATATTTATAGGCCCGGATCGCCGGTACCTCGAGCGCGACCTCTTGGGGCACCGAGTGGAGCTGGACGCTTTCCGGTACGCGCGCTCCGATACGGTATTCCACCGTTGGCGGTGCTGGGACCACGCGCTCGCGCACGATCGTGCGGTAGATCGTTTGCCGCTGAACGGGTGTGAGCTGTACAGGCTCGGTGGTCACGACGGTCCGCGATTCCACCGGCTCACGGGTGATGACCGTGGTCTGCGCGCTCACCGTATCCGCACCGGCAAGCAAAGCGGCCAAGATCACCGCATGGCGAAAATGTGTCATAAGTTCCTCCTCTCGCTTCGGTGCAAGCTTGCAAACGCTGGGTCCACCGGAGGGGTTCCTCCTTGGTGACACACCGGCATTCACGAATTCCATCACTGTGTGGGGCGACTCGCCCATCAATGTGTGTGGGGCGACGCCGATCAATTTCAATTTTGTCCGCAACGTCACGATGCGCCGCTTTGCCTCGGCTTTAGTCAAACTGAGGCCTCCGGCTCATAAGCATCGAAAGCGAGCCAAGAAATGATTCCCGAAACGTTTGTTCGGGTTGTCGCTTGTGTTGAATGCTTCGCTTGACACGCAGATTCCGGGCCGCCGTCGATTTGAGCGCGTAGATGCAAATGCCGGTTCGGCAGAGGAACGCTACGGTCTTGCCTTTAGTGCGCAAGGCAACCGAGTGTAGTGTATTGTACACATTGGTGTTCGCTGGTCCGCGCTACAGCGCCGATCTCAGGCGGGCCAAAATCAATGATCTGATAGTCGGCTCTATTCCTTCTTTTGTGCATCAGGTGCAGGCGATGACCGACACCCACGATCATATGTACGGTAGGGGCTCGGAAGAAGCTTTTTAGGGCCCCATCTCGACGTTTTGCTAGCTGCTGTGGTGAGACAGGTGAGGGCCAAGGCACCAGAGCGCGAACCTCATGATGGCCGCACCATGAGCGCAGGTCGCAAAACAAGCGTTATAGGCAACGTGACAAGCACCAGGCCGGCAACGACCGTGAGCGCTGCCGGAACGCCTACCGCATCGCCCAGCAGGCCATTAATCGCCGGCGACACCGCGCCCGCCCCGATCGTGCCAGTGTAGAAGATACTGAAAGCGCGTTGACGCCAGGCCGGCTCGACGAGATCGGGCACCGAGCCGTAGAGTACCGAGGACGTGCCGTTGAGCGCCACTCCGACAACAGGAAGCAACACAAACGCAGCTTCGAGTGGCAGAGGCAGAAGCACGATAATGCCGATGGCTGTCACTGTTTCGGTCAGCCATACGGTCGCTACCGCGCCAATGCGAGCACCGATGAAGGCACAGACCAGCTTTCCCGCTGCCCCACCAGCAAAGACCAATGTCAGCGCGAGACCTACGCTTTGAATGCTTGCGCCCTTCGCGGTGAGCACGAAAGGCAGGAACGTGAGGAAGGCCATGCGCGTCGCGCTATCAATGACTCCCACCGACAACAACAACGGAAACGCGTAGGCTCGCCTGACACCGTGCGTAGGCTCGGCCTTGTTGCCCTTGCGCGTCAAGGACGCATCATCGCGGAATCGCGGCATGGTTACAAAAATTGCGACCGCCGCGATTGACCCAAGAGCGCCGAGTAAAATCAGCGCGTGTCGCCAGGGCATCATAATGAACAATAACGTCGCCGCCGCCGGTAAAGTCATTTTTCCAATGTCGCCAGCAAAATTATAGGTCCCCAACGCCCTTAATGAGCGGCTGCCCGCGAAGGCATGGGCTATAAGGGATGACGCAAGCGGATGTTGAGTGCTGGCGCCGAGACCGCCGACGAACAGTGCCGCCACCACAAAGGTCACATTATCGCTGAGACCGGCAAAAACATAACCAAGACCAGCGAGAGCGGTACCGAGCCCAAGCACGGCCGTCGCACCGAATCGTTCTGCCAAAAAGCCCGCCGGAATTTGGAAGCCTGCCAGTGTGCCGGAAAAGACCGTCTTCATCAGTCCGAGAGCGGCAAACCCCAGACCAAATTCGCTTTGCCAGATGGGAAGCATCACATAGACCAAATCGGTGTAACCGTCGTGCAAAGCGTGCGCGCCACAGGCGACGCCAAGCGCGCGCCGCTTGGCACCCTTTGCAGAGTGCAGTTCTGGCACTGTCGCGTCGTCGGCAGTCGCGCTCATGCGTCCCACCCTAACAGAAAGAATGATGCTCAGGTCGCAAACCTGAAATGCATCACGTCGCCATCGGCAACAACGTAATCTTTGCCTTCCAGGCGCATTTTACCGGCCGCGGCCGCGCCCGCCTCACCGCCATAGGCGATGTAGTCGTCGTAGGTGATAGTTTCGGACCGAATGAAGCCGCGCTCGAAGTCGGTGTGGATCATGCCCGCCGCCTGCGGCGCCTTGGTGCCTTGCGTAACAGTCCAAGCTCTCGTTTCCTTTGGCCCAACGGTGAAATACGTCACCAGATGCAGCAGCGCATAACCCGCGCGGACGAGACGATCGAGACCGGTTTCCTTGAGACCGACGGCTTCGAGAAATTCCGCGCGTTCGGCTGCCGGCAAAGTAGCGATCTCAGATTCGATTTTAGCGGAGACCACGACCGCGACCGCACCTTCTTCCCTGGCCCGTTGCTCGACTTTGCGGGAATAATCACTACCAGTCGCCCCGGCTGCCTCATCCACATTGCAGGCATAGAGAACCGGGGCCGACGTAAGCAGCCCGAGAGAGTGAAACAGCTTTTCCTCTTCGGGTCTGCGCTCGACCATCCGTGCGGGCTTACCCTCACGCAGTAAAATCAGCGAACGGTTGACAAGATCGATTGTTTCCTTGGCCAGCCTGGCGTCTTCGCCGACGCCCTTGGCCTTTTTCTCCAGGTTGTCGATGCGCTTTTCCAGGCTGTCGAGATCGGCCAGCATCAATTCGGTTTCAATGATTTCGATATCGGCAATCGGTTCTGTCTTGCCCTCCACATGCGTGACGTGGTTATCATTAAAGCAACGCACCACATGAATAATGGCGTCGACCTCGCGGATGGCGGCGAGGAACTGGTTGCCCAGGCCCTCGCCTTTGGAGGCGCCGCGAACGAGCCCGGCGATATCGACGAACGTAATGCGCGTTGGAATTATCTGCTCCGATTTCCCTAGCACCGCCAGCTTGCAAAGCCGCGAATCCGGCACGGCGATTTCGCCCACATTTGGCTCGATAGTGCAGAACGGATAATTGGCGGCCTGCGCCGCCGCAGTCTGCGTAAGGGCATTGAAGAGCGTCGACTTGCCGACATTCGGCAGGCCGACGATGCCGCACTTGAATCCCATGGCGAATTTTCTCGTTAGTTAGATTGTTTTACTCGGAGCCAGACAGGTCCTCGTCCGCGACGAATCCTTTGACTTCCATGGCGAGATAAATTTTATTTTGAAAAGTTGAATTCTTGCCTGCAATCAGCAGGGCGACATTGTCGGCGACGATGTCGCACAGGGCTTCCACCCATGGCCATTCGCTCTTGGCAAAATCCTGCAACACGTAGCGCTGCATTAGGTTTTTGTCGCCGGGATGACCGACGCCAAAGCGCACGCGATAATAGTCGTTGCCGACATGTTCGGAGATCGAACGCAGCCCGTTGTGGCCGGCATTGCCCCCGCCGCGTTTTACCCGGACCTTGCCGGGCGGCAGTTCGACCTCATCGTGAAACACGACGATGTCGCCGGGGACGAGCCTATAGAAATTCGCAGCCTCCGCGACCGCTCTTCCTGACTCATTCATATAAGTGCCGGGCAAGAGCAGTAATATGCGTTCGCCCGCGATGTTGCCTTCCACTGCGACGCCCTGGAAGCGTCGCCGCCACGGCGAAATGTCATGGCGGCGCGCAATCGCCTGCACCGCCATGAAACCGATATTGTGACGGTTGCCAGCGTGGCTGGGGCCGGGATTCCCGAGACCGACAAAAAGCAGCATGGCGTCAACGGCGTTGGCTTACAGAGTGCGCATGATCTTTTTCGAAAACCGGTACCCGTCCCCGATCGGGGCCGAGGACATGCTTTTCCGATTACGCAAACGCTGACGACGAGGCTTGAGCAAATCCTCACTTCTTCTCGGGCTTAGCGGGTGCAGCAGGCGCGGCCACCGGAGCAGCGCCAGCAGCAGCGGCCGCACCAGGCGCAGCAGTCGGTGCCGTACCGGGAGCCGCACCTTCCGCGACGGGCGCAACGCCAGCCGCCGCAGCTGCGGCGGCAGCAGCTGCAGCAGCTGCGGCAGCTTCGGCAGCGGCTCTCATTTCTTCCGCATAGCCGGAGGGCGGCACCACGGTGACCAATGTCATGTCGGGACGACCGATCACACGCACATTGTCAGGCAAGATCACATCGGTGAGATGCTTCGAGTGATTGATATCGAGGCTGGAAATATCGACATCGATCGACTCTGGAATCGCATCCACCGGACACATCACCTCGACCGTATGCGTGACGATGTTCACCGCACCGCCGCGTTTCACACCGGGCGCCTGATCGGCTTTGAGCACATGTACTGGAATGTGCACGCGGATGGTCGCGCCTTCCGAGACGCGCAGGAAGTCGACGTGCGTCGGCAAATCTTTGATCGCGTCGAGCTGAAAGTCGCGCGGAATCACCCGATGCTTGGTGCCGTCCACATCGAGATTGTAGAGCGTGGTAAGGAAGCGCCCGGCATAGATGCGCTGGCGCAGCTCACTATGGTCGAGCAGGACCATGAGCGGGGGCTTGTTCTCTCCATAGATCACACCCGGCACTTGGCCGGCGCGGCGCGCAGCCCGAGCGGCCCCCTTGCCGCCTTTCGGACGCGCCGTCGCCTTCAATTCCTGGACAGTCGCCATCTTGAATCCCTTCATCTAAGCCAATGGAAAAGGCGGCATTTTTGCCGCCTGCGAACGCGGCAAGCCTCCAGGGGTGCCGGGGGCCGCGAACGGGGCGGGTTATAACGGCAGCGCTCCGAAAGGGCAAGAAATCCGCTGGGGCCGCCGGTCGCCGCACCTAGTCGACAGCCGAATTCTTGGGCTTTTTGGCGGGTTTGTTGGCCTTGGCCTCCAACGCCACGATGCGCGTCTTCAAGGTCTCATTTTCCTCCCTGGCCAGACGCGCCATTTCCTTGACCGCCTCAAATTCTTCACGCTGGACCACGTCGAGATCGCGCAAAATTCGCTCCGCCTGAGTGCGAAACAGTGTATCGAATTCACGCCGCACCCCTTGTGCTACTCCGGCGGCGTCATTCATCAAGCGCGCCATCTCGTCAAAAAAACGATTGCTGGTCTGGGTCATATTCGCCTCCGACACGGGGTAGGCCCTCACAATGGCGATCCGGTCGTGCCGCCGCAAGAGCAGGCATGCTAGCACTAACCTGCAGGTGCTCACCGATTAGGACATCGCGATGCCTTTACTTGTTATTCCGTATCCGGCCTTCGATCCGGTGCTGGTGCGCCTTGGACCGCTTGCCATTCACTGGTACGCCCTGGCCTATATCTTTGGCATTCTAGTCGGCTGGGCTTACGCCCGTCTTCTCATTCATTCCGAAAAATTGTGGGGTGGCAAAGCGCCCATGACGGTCGCCGATTTTGACGATTTCGTCCTGTGGGTCACGCTGGGCATTATCATGGGCGGCCGTATCGGTTACGTGCTTTTTTACAATCTTCCGCATTTCATCGCGCACCCGTTGGAGATCTTTGAATTGTGGAATGGCGGCATGTCATTCCACGGCGGTTTTATCGGTTGCGTCCTCGCAGTTCTACTGTTCGGGTACAAGCGTGGCATTTCGGTCCTTTCGCTTGGTGACATCACTTGCGCGGTCGGGCCGATCGGCTTGTTCCTCGGCCGGATTGCCAATTTCATCAACGGCGAATTGTGGGGGCGTCCCACGGACGTCCCTTGGGCGATGATATTTCCGAATGGCGGACTGGAACCGCGACATCCGAGCCAACTCTATGAGGCTACTCTGGAAGGCCTATTGTTGCTCGCAGCGCTGACCGTGCTGATACAACGCGGTGCGCTGAGGCGGCCTGGCCTTATCATCGGCTGTTTTGCTGTGGGCTACGCAGCTGTACGCACGTTTTGTGAATTCTTCCGCGAGCCCGACGTACAACTCGGCTTTCTGTTCGGCGGCGCGACCATGGGACAATTGTTATCGGCGCCTCTGTTTCTCGCCGGTGTCGCATTCATCATCTATGCGCTGAAAGAGCATCGCGGCGGAGACGATAGTGGATGGAAATTCGGCGCTCGAAACTGAAATCCGCCGCCGCATCCTGGCCAGCGGCCCGATGCCGGTCGCGGAATATATGGCGCTCTGCCTGTCCGACCCTTCGCGCGGCTACTACACCACCCATGATCCGTTTGGCGCGCGTGGCGATTTCATCACCGCGCCCGAAGTGAGCCAGATGTTTGGCGAACTGATCGGGTTGTGGATAGCCGCTGTGTGGAAACAGATGGGCGTGCCAGAGAACGTGCGGCTGATCGAGCTTGGCCCCGGGCGCGGCACACTGATAAAGGACGCTTTGCGCGCAGCGCAAATTCTCCCGGAATTCCGAGCAGCCATCGTGGTGCATCTGGTCGAGATCAGCCCGATTCTGCAAGCGCAGCAGGAAAAAGCGCTTGAAGGCACAGCCGTTCCGATATTCTGGCATTCCGCGCTTACCGAAGTGCCAAAAGGACCTGCGATCATCTTCGCTAACGAATTCTTCGATGCCTTGCCGGTCAATCAGGCCGTAAAAACCGAGCGCGGCTGGCACGAACGTCGCGTCCAGATTGACTCCTCCGGCCAACTCGCTTTCACAATTGCGCCGGAGCCAATTCCGTTTTTCCAGACTCTGCTGCCACCAGCATTGCGCGCCCCGCGTGCTGGCGCGATCTTCGAATGGCGCGCTGATACTATGGCCATAGAGCTTGGCCGGCGGGTTGCCGATGATCGAGGCGCGGCTTTGGTGATCGACTATGGTCACACCGAAACCGGTCTTGGTGAAACTTTGCAAGCGGTAGGCGAGCACGCCTATGCTGACCCCCTTACATTTCCCGGTAGGCTCGACCTGACCGCGCATGTGGATTTCCAGTCATTGTCTCGGGCTGTTGAGGCGATGGGCGCAGACGGCTTCGGCCCAATCGAGCAGTCGCAATTTCTGCGGCGCCTCGGTATCGAACATCGTGCTGCAGCTCTAAAGGCAAAGACCAAGCGCACCACGGAAATCGACCAGGCGCTCGCGCGCCTGATTGGCCGAGATCGCAATGCCATGGGCGAGCTATTCAAGGTCGCTGCCTTCGCTCATCCCGCGGTTGGCATACCCCCTGGCTTCGAAGCCGAATAACTAGCCGCGCGCCCTTGAGCGCATTATCTATTCGACTAACCGAAGCGTGGGGTGGCCGGATTAAATCGATGCTACAGGCTGCCATACTCGCTCCGCTCGCGAATGTTCGTCATGCTTTCTTCACCCGCTCCGGCGGCGTTTCGCTGGGCATGTACGCCACACTCAATGGCGGCGTTGGCTCCAATGATAAGCCGGAAAACGTCGCCGAAAACCGCGCACGCATGGCGGCAATATTAGGCGTGAGTCCGGGTCGCCTGCTGACAGCATATCAGATCCATTCGCCCGACGTCGTTGTAGCGGACGAGCCGTGGACGCGCGACACCCGCCCGCGGGCGGACGCAATCGTCACGCGGGTACCCGCTTTGGCGATCGGAGTATCGACCGCCGACTGCGGACCGCTGCTGCTTGCCGATAGTGAGGCGGGAGTAGTAGGCGCCGCCCATGCAGGTTGGCGCGGAGCGCTCACAGGCGTGATTGAAGCAACCATCGCGGCGATGGAGCGCATTGGCGCCGATCGCAACGGAATTACCGCCGCACTCGGTCCAACCATCCGGCAAGCGAATTATGAAGTCGGTCCGGAGTTTGTTGCGCGGTTCCTTGCAGCCGACCCCGCCAACAGACAATTCTTCGCGCAATCGCAGCAACCAGAGCACGCGATGTTTGATCTCGCAGGCTATATCGGCGAACGCGTCCGGCGCGCCGGAATCATTCAATTCGAAGACCTCGGCCTGTGCACTTATGCAGAGCCAGAACGGTTCTTCAGTTATCGGCGCACAACTCGCAATGGCGAGCCGGACTATGGGCGGCACATCAATGCCATTACTCTCGTCGACTAAGGCGACCGCGACGATTGCGGCTGGACTCTGCTTGGGCCTTTTAGCTACGCTTTATATTGGCCGCAAGATTTAAAGACCGAAAGAAAAGGCCGCGGGGGTGTCTATGGCGCGGAGTTGGGATCGCCGCGCGAGTGGCGGGTTGTTGCGCGTTTCGCGATCAACGTGGTTGTTGGCCACAATCTGCACGCTCGTGCTGGCCGGATGTAATCGCGATAACCAGGCTGTTTCGATCGCGCAACCACGCGGCGCCAGCGTTGCTTTTGATTCGCTCGATGGCCTGCCGCCTGGCCAATTCCGGAAACTGGTACAGAATCTCAACGACGAAGCCCAGACTCGCCGCCTCGCGGTAATCTCTCGCGAACAATCGTCCGCCTACCGTGTGCGTGGCTATCTCGCCGTTAAGGTGACGAAGCATCAAACCACAGTCTCCTGGGTATGGGACGTTTTTGATCAGGATGAGCACCGCGCTCTGCGCATCAGTGGCGAGGAGACCGCGAATGTTCGATACCGTGACGCCTGGGCAGCGGCCGACGACGCAATGCTCAGCCGGATTGCCCACAATAGCATGGAACGGCTTGCTACCTTCCTGACCTCGCCTGAGGTGGCGCCGCCTGGTGCTTCACCCCCGGTGGGCGAGCCGTATGTGGCGATGGCCGTCTCGCAGGAATTCTCGGCCGAAGCGGTCGGCATATTCCGCGTTATTCAACCGCTGGCCGATCCGATACAGGCCGCCACAACGGAGACCGTCACAGACGACGCTACCGATCCCCCGCCTTTAACGCTCCGCCGGCCGACGCCCTCCGCCGCGCAATCGGAGCCGGAGACCCTGACGATTGCGGCTTCAAGCCGCTAATCGCCGATTCATCCTTTCGGCAATAGCCGAAGCACAACAACATCCAGCCGTATTGCCGGCTCCTGTCCACCTTGTTATGACCACGCCGCCTGTGGCGGGAGTGAGGGCGAGGATTTCAGGATGTCGGGCAAGAACGAAGCGATAAAGCTCGTCGCCGGCAACTCCAATCCCACGCTGGCGCAGGAAATCGCGAACTATCTCAACCTTCCGCTGACCAAAGCGGTCGTCCGACGTTTTGCGGACATGGAGATTTTCGTCGAGATTCAGGAAAACGTGCGGGGCGCCGATGTGTTCGTGATCCAGTCAACTTCTTTCCCCGCCAACGACCACGTCATGGAATTGCTGATCATCATTGATGCGCTGCGGCGCTCATCAGCCCGTCGCATCACCGCAGTGATCCCCTATTTCGGTTATGCCCGCCAGGATCGAAAACCCGGTCCACGCACACCAATTTCGGCGAAGCTCGTTGCTAACCTGATTACCCGCGCCGGGACAGACCGCGTGATGACGCTCGATCTACATGCGGGCCAGATCCAGGGATTTTTCGATATACCAACCGACAACCTCTACGCATCACCAGTGATGGTCCGAGACATCCGCGAGAGATTCAAACTTGACAATGTCATGGTAGTGTCGCCCGACGTCGGCGGCGTAGTGCGTGCGCGCGGCTTGGCGAAACGGATCAATGCGCCGCTCGCCATCATCGACAAGCGCCGCGAACGCCCTGGCGAGTCCGAGGTGATGAACGTAATCGGTGATGTTACCGGCTATACTTGCGTGCTCGTGGACGACATTGTCGATTCCGGTGGCACGCTCGTAAACGCCGCCGATGCGCTCCTCGCAAACAAAGCCAAGGCGGTCTACGCCTATATCAGCCATGGAGTCCTGTCAGGCGGCGCCGCCAAGTACATCGCAGGTTCGCGGCTCAAGGAGCTTGTGATCACAGACTCGATTCAGCCGACAAAGGAAATTCTGGCCGCCGGTAATATCCGTATTCTTGAGATCGCATCGCTGATCGGCGAAGCGATCGGCCGCACCGCCGCAGAAGAGTCGGTGTCGAGCCTGTTCGACTGACCCATCGTCGGCTCCGTATACGGCTTTTACCCGCCGCGTTTCCCTCCAGTTATCCTCTGTGGAGTCATCTTGCCGCAGTATTGGCTGTGGAGAGTCGACTCCGTGCGGTTGCGTGTGACGGGCAAATCAGGGTTCATGGCACTTGACGACGCCTTTGGCAGCGGATTCAGGCAGGTTATAGTCGAATCGCTTGGTGATTCGTTTTCGCCGTCAAGGTGTCCGGTACCCCCTGCGTCAACTTGCAGTGCGGCCTGTCGCAGATCTCCCCCGTATTGTGCGTGCGGTGGCGTGCGTTTCCCCTCGCTTCATTCAGCAAAGCGGAGACGTCATGTCCCTGACCAGCTACGCGGAAGAGCCTCGCATCAATCCCCTCGACGTCGTGGAACGGCTGGCCACATGCAATGACTGGTCATTCGAGCGTGCCAGCGATGACGAAATTACCATCCTGGTCACTGGTCGCTGGACTGACTACCAGGTCTCTTACACCTGGATGGGAAATATTGAGGCTCTGCATCTAGCCTGTGGCTTCGATTTGCGGGTGCCCGAACGACGGCGCGCTGATGTACAAACTCTGATTTCCCTAATCAATGAACGGCTTTGGGTGGGACACTTTGATCATTGGAACGCCGAAGGCATCATGATGTTTCGTCACGCTCTGGTGCTGGCCGGCGGGACAGAAGCCTCCGGCAAACAATGCGAGGCGCTGCTCAGCACCGCTCTTCAGACTTGCGAGCGCTACTTCACCGCCTTTCAATTTGTGGTCTGGGCCGGTAAAACTGCACACGAAGCGCTCGATGCCGCCATGTTCGAGACCTCGGGCGAGGCGTAAGGCCGGTGATCGGCCATGGCCATTCGTAATGTCAAAACACTTGCGAAATTTCGCGGCACTCTTGTCCTAGTTGGTGCGGGCAAGATGGGCGGCGCGATGCTTGACGGCTGGCTGGCCCGAGGTCTCAAGCCAAAACAGATCTCGGTCGTCGAGCCACAGCCAGGCAAGGCGGTGAGAGGTCTGGCACGGCGCGGCGTCAGACTTAATCCGAAAGTCAACGCTGTGGCGGCCAGCGCGGTCGTGATCGCCGTAAAGCCGCAAAGTGCGCCTGAAACGTTGCAACCCCTCGCAAGGTACGTCGAAAAGTCCACACTGGTGCTCTCTATTATGGCCGGCCGCACTATTGGATTTCTCGAAAAGTCGTTGCCCTTGGGCACGGCAATTGTGCGCGCAATGCCGAACACGGCTGCGGCAATCGGTCGTGGCGTCAGCGTCGCAGTCGCGAACGCACATATCTCGGCGTACCAGCGTAAGCAGGCGTCCGACCTACTCGCCGCTATCGGCAAAGTAGAATGGGTAAGCGACGAAGCTCTTATGGATGCGGTAACCGCAGTATCCGGCTCCGGTCCCGCGTATGTGTTCCTGCTAGCGGAAACCATGGCCAGCGCGGGCATCGCGGCCGGGTTACCTCCAGCGCTCGCGACGCGGCTTGCACGTGAAACCGTCGCCGGTGCCGGAGAGTTATTGCACCGTTCTGATGTCGACGCGGCAACCTTGCGCCAGAATGTGACGTCGCCAGGTGGCACGACCGCCGCCGCACTTGAAGTGCTTATGGGGCCCGGCGGTTTCGAACGTCTATTGACGCAGGCCATTCGTGCCGCCACCCGCCGCTCGCGAGATCTGGCCGGCTAGCGTCCTGCACTAGAACCGTCGTCATCACGGACCTACATTAATGGGCACGCGAATGCCCAAGGGAGGTCGTCATGGCCCGCAAGTCCAAGCGTCAACGTAAGGCTCCGCCTGCCCCGCCGGCGCGCGGCACCAACGACCGCCACAAAGCCATAGACGCCCTGATGGCGTTGTTGGCGAAACATCGTTTTGAGGAAGTTGGCCTTGCTGAAGTTGCTGGCCAAGCTGGGATCAAACTTTCACAATTGCGTGCCGAATTCGGTTCCACGCTTGCCATACTTGCCGCGCATATTAAAGAGACCGATCGCGTGGTGCTTGCCGGCACCGATCCGGTGATTGCGGAGGAGCCTGCACGCGAGCGTCTCTTTGATGTGTTGATGCGGCGGCTTGACGCCCTTGCTCCATACAAGGAAGCAGTACGCTCAGTTATGCGCTCGGCCCGACGCAATCCCGGGCTTGCCTTCGCCCTGAATGCGATGGCGGTGCGTTCGCAGCATTGGATGTTGGAAGCCGCTGGCATCGGCACGTCCGGCACCCGCGGCGCGTTGCGCGCACAAGGTGCAGCGCTCATGTTTGCGCGCGTCTTGTCTGTTTGGATTGATGACGAGGATCAAGGGCTCGATCGCACCATGGCGGCGCTCGATCGCGGACTCATGAGCGCGGAACGCTGGGCTGGATTCCTAGACGACCTCTGCGCTCTGCCGAAGTGGCTTTTGCGCGGGCCGCGTCGGCGCCGCGGCAGGCGCGACGAGGAGGCACAGGCCGTCTAAACCGGAACGCGTACAATCGCCCTCAGGCCACCAAGCGGACTATCATCCAACGTAATATCACCGCCATGCGATCGTGCGATATCCCGCGCGATCGCGAGTCCAAGACCGGTACCGCCTTCATCCTGATTGCGGGCGTCGTCGAGCCGTAAGAACGGCTTGAACACGTCCCCGCGCAAGCTCGGGGGTATACCCGGACCGTCGTCATCCACGGTCACAGTGAGATAGCGGTGGTCACGATGACCGGAGATGGCGACCGATGGTGCGAAGCGAGCGGCGTTCGACACTAGATTGCTAAGGCAACGCTTGAACGCCGCCGGCCGTACCGTGACGACTGGTGGCCCGTGGAACACAACGCTTGTGTTGTGTCCGTGACGTTCCGCATCGAGCCGCAACTCTTCCAGGAATTCCGCCATATCGGTAGGCGCGGAGGTCTCGCCGCTGTCACCGCGCGCAAAAGCCAGATACGCTTCCAGCATACGCGCCATTTCATCGACATCCCTCTTCATCGCGTCGACTTCCGGCGAGGCCTCGATCAATGCAAGCTCGAGCTTGAAGCGCGTAAGCACAGTGCGCAGATCGTGCGACACTCCGGCGAGCATCGCCGTGCGTTGCTCCATCGCGCGTTCGATGCGAGTCTTCATTTCGATGAAAGCGGCGGCGGCACGCCGAACCTCTCGAGCTCCGCGAGGGCGGAAGTTCGGTACTTCACGCCCTTTGCCGAAACTCTCGGCGGCATCGGCGAGCCGAAGAATCGGCTTGATCTGATTGCGCAAGAAAATGATGGCGACAATCAGCAGCACTGTTGAGGTACCCACCATCCAAAGCAGGAAAATCTCCGAATTGGAGACGTAGGCCGCGCTTCGGCGGGCGAATACCCGCATTACTGTGTTATCGAGCTGGACGCGGATTTCAAGTAACGCTGATTTACCGACGGTATCGATCCAATAGGGGCGACCAATTTGCTTACGCAGTTCTTCCGACAGCGCCTGATCCAACAGAGAAAAGAATGGCTTGGGCCCCGGCGGCGGCATGTCGGTCAAAGGCAGGAAATCAACCACCAGGCCGAGACGATCCTGCGCGATACGCCGGATCTGTGCCTGATCGGCATCCTGCGGAGAGCCGCGGTAAATATCGATAAGCGCGGCGATGTCCTGCACAACGCTGGCGGATAGCCGCTGGGTAACGACATTCCAGTGCCGTTCCATGAATACAAATGCGATTACCGACTGCAAAATCACCATCGGCGCGATGATGATCAACAAGGCCCGCGCATAAAGTCCTTTTGGCATGCCGCTGTTGACCCAACGGCTCACCCTGCGCCAACCATCGGCAACCTGACCAAGCGCACTATGTATTCTTCGCACGGGTGGAATCGCGTCGTACCACTCCCAGACTTCGCGAAGGCGCACAAGCACAATGCGAACGCCGTTCGTGATATCCAGACTGGTCATGAGATGACCACCAGCCGGTAGCCAATACCGCGCACCGTCTGTACGAATAGTGGATTTGCGGGATTGCGCTCAAGCTTTCGCCGTAGGCGGTTAACCTGCACATCCACCGCACGCTCGCTCACAGAGCCCCCGTTGCCGGCGAGCGACAGACGCGGGACTGTTTCGCCAGGTGTGTGAGCGAGGATTCGCAACATTTCCCGCTCACGGTCAGTCAGCCGAATGATCTCTTCGCCTTTCCGCAATTCACCACGCGCGAGATGATAAACGAATGGCCCGAAGCGTACCGATTCTGCTGGCGGCGGGGTTGCGGGTTGTGCCCTCTTGAGGATGTTGGCTATACGCAGCGATAGCTCACGGGGTTCGAAGGGTTTCGACATATAATCGTCGGCACCTATCTCGAGACCCTTTATCCGGCTTTCCGCGGCATCGCGCGCGGTCAACATCAAAATTGGAACGTTGGAATCGCCACGAATGGCCTTGACGAGATCGAAGCCGGATTCCCCTGGCATCATTATATCGAGGACAAGTAAATCGAAACTCAGGCCTTTCAACTTCGCGCGCGCGTCCGAGGCAGTCTCCGCCGTGGTCACCCGATAGCCTTCACCGGCAAGAAATCGCGAGAGTAAATCGCGAATGCGTCGATCATCATCGACCACCAGCAGATGCGGCGCGTCATCCGGAAGCATGGCGGGTAGCGTCATCGCCAAGGCTCCTCCACTTCATTCGGCTCCGCGTTTTCGATGACGGCCAGCGCGGTCAATCAAACGTAAAATTCCGTCGCGGTTGTCCGTATCGATCATGGACGTGAGGAACCGGCGAGCTGTGTCGTGTGCATTGGGCCCGAGCTCGCCAAGTGCGCGGCTGATTCTCTGGGTCTGCAAAGTTGCGAGTTTGAGAGCCAGGGTTTCACCTTTCGGCGTGGCATACAGGAGGCGTTGGCGACGATCGTGCGCGCCTTCTTTCTGTAAAACGTAGCCTTGGTCGACTAATTGCTTGAGCACGCGGCCGAGCGATTGCTTGGTAATGTTGAGGATCTCAAGTAAGTCGGCAACCTTTATACCTGGGTTGCGGTTCACGAAGTGCAGCACCCGATGATGCGCGCGACCGAAGCCAAGTTTGAGGAGCACTTGATCCGGATCCCCGACGAAATCGCGATACGCGAAAAATAAAAGTTCAATGATATCCCAGATGGGCTCAACCGGCGCAGTGCCGGCCGAGGGACGATCCGCTGCGTTCGTCCCGACGACACTGGCCTTACCAGTCACAATTACGTCAGCCATGTTGACATATTTTGTTTTTATGTTACAAAAATGCCTCGAAAGACGAAAGGATCGTGCTGCTCCAAGCGGCCGGATCAGCGACCAGCCCCAGCGAGCTCGCCTGTCACCAACTCATACCGGGTGTTTCCAGTTGACGCAAAGTATTGGAATGGGCGCGGAAAATGCGCCATCACACCGGCAGAAGGCTCGCCCGAGCGTGGCGAAGGAGGAAACCATGGCTGCTCAATCCTATGACCGCCTAGAAGGGGTCATTTGGTACGATGGAAAGCTCGTGCCTTGGAATGAAGCCAACCTCCATGTGCTAAGTCACGGCCTGCACTACGCCAGTTGTGTGTTCGAAGGTGAGCGCGCCTATGCCGGCAAGATTTTCAAAAGCACCGAGCATTCGGAGCGCCTGAAGCGCTCAGCCGATATTCTCGACTTCGAAATTCCTTATTCGGTCGCCGAAATCGACGCGGCCAAGAAGCTCGTTGTCGACAAAAACGGGAAGAAAGAAGCGTATGTGCGTCCGGTTGCCTGGCGCGGCTCCGAAATGATGGGAGTTTCGGCACAAAACAATACCATCCATCTGGCGATCGCAAGTTGGGAATGGCCCAGCTATTTCGACCCTGAACAGCGATTGAAGGGAATCAAGCTCGACCTTGCGGAATATCGCCGGCCTGATCCGAAAACGGCGCCATGTCGCGCTAAGGCTGCCGGCCTCTACATGATCTGCACTATCTCAAAGCACAAAGCCGAGCGCAAAGGTTACGCCGACGCCATGATGCTGGACTGGGAAGGTCGTGTGGCAGAGTGTACTGGCGCGAACATCTTCTTTATTAAGGACGGAAAAATTCACACCCCGATTGCTGACTGTTTCCTTGATGGAATCACCCGTCAGACAGTAATCGGACTGGCACGCAAGCGCGGTTTCGAGGTGATTGAACGCCGGATCATTCCCGATGAGCTCACCGGCTTTTCCGAGTGCTTCATCACCGGCTCGGCCGCCGAGGTGACCGCAGTCGCCGAGATTGCCCACTGGAATTTCAATCCGGGCGGTATCACAAAAACGCTGATGGACGACTATACTGCGGAAGTGAAGCCAAAGGCCGCGGCCGCCTGAGATAGTTCATACAATTGCGCGCGGCTCCTGCGGCCGCAGCAGCGAGACGTAGCGAACGCCATTAGCCGTAACGAACTGCTCTATCCGTTCGTCTAGCACGCGATGCCGGCTTTTCGATGCATGCCGGAGCAGTAACGCGCCGGTTTTGCCGAAAGCGATGAAGCCAGTGTGGAAAAAATCCAAGTTCGGCTGTCGGCTTACAAACCCAACGATATCGCCGCGTTCCAGTTTGTTTCTGTTCGCGAGAAAAACAGAGCTTGGGATGACGCGCATCGCAAATCGCCGCTTGCTGATTCCCTTTTGGGAATCGACCGTCTTTTCTATATCGACCGCGCCAACTATGGGGATCCAGCGGCAGGTGTTGTTCTCGACGTTGTGCTGGCACCATTCGAAAAAATAATGATTCCGCTCACCCCATGCCACTATGCCGTTGTGATAGCGCACAGTTCGTAAGACCGAATCGAACTCGCTCCGATTGGTCGCAATAGAGGCGGCAAGCACGGTTTCGCAAAACGTGACGCAATCAAACGCGTCGTCGCGCACTACAAACTTTTCCGATCGCCATGGTCCGCCAATCAACGTATCACTTTGATAGCGCGTTCCGCGTAGCGCGCTGGATAGAAAATCGATCCTCTGCGAAATCGTGCCTTTCCCGCGGGATTCAACGATCAGCCGGCCAATTCGGGTCTCCGCTGCGGCAACTGATCTTGTCCCGGCAGCCAAAACAGCGCCGCCACCGATAAGGAAAAAAAAGTGCCGGCGACTGACTATCAAACTGAGCGGCATCGGAGCATCCTGCGGTCGTCAATCCTTCACCACAACCAACCGATCGACACCGGATTCAGCGCCCCACACTTCGCCCGGTCGGCCAAGTAACTGGCGCACCGACGCGCCACGCTTGTCGCTTGGAAAACTCTCGAATGCCTCGATCGCTGGATCAAAGCGGTGGATAGCGTTGGCGATGAAATCGGTAACCCAGACTTTGTCATTGTTGTCGACATAAATCGCGTAGCATCCGCCCTTGCTCTTGGGCAGGCTCCAGATCTTCCAGGTTTTACTCATCGGATCGTAGCGAGCGAGCTCACCGCTATTCCAAAAGCTCACCCATAACAAGCCTTTGGAGTCCGACCAAATACGACGCGGGCCGACACCAGGCCTAGGCGGCGGCACCACCAGCGCGTCACCACTTACGGTGTCGATCTTGGCAATGTGATCGCCAGCAAGCGAAGCGTACCACACCTCGCCGCTCGGTGTGGTCGTAATCCCATAGGGGCCGTATCCCTTCGGCGCCTTCCACGCCTCAACCTTGCCGGTAGCGGGATCGACGCGCCCATAGACGCCACTCTGACCAGTGAACCAGAGAATTCCTTTGCGATCGAAAGTCGCGGTATTGAGATTGGCGCTGGGGAATTCTTTTGGCAGCGGGAATAGCTTCACCGCTTTGGTCAGGGGATCGAAGCGCGCAATTGCGTTTTGTCCGCCTTCGGTAATCCAGGCTGCGCGATCAGGACCGACAATCACACCGTGCGGAGCTGCACCCGATCCGAGCGAAACTTGTGTGACCTTGCCCGTCTTTGGATCGAGAATACCAATCGCGCCCTGGTTTTGCGCCGTATACCAAACATTGCCGTCTGGAGCCGGCGCTACATCGTGTGGATGGGCGCCGCGCGGTACATCAAAGTAGTTGACTTGGGCCGCCTGTGCCGACCGGACACCAAGCGCCACGACCGCGATCGCCAATGCCACGATCGGAACCATATTGCCCTCCAGCATACAGCCTGCTCGTATTTATTGAGCTGCTTCACGTCTATGCGTCGTTGTCCACCGTGCAGCGGCGGCACCATCGGTTGCTTTGGCATCGACCCAGGTTTTGCTGCCTGCCTTTTCGACTTGTTTCCAGAATGGCGCGCGCGTTTTCAGGTAGTCCATGAGGAATTCGGCTGCCGCAAACGCCGCGTCGCGATGGGACGACGCTGTTATTACCAGCACTATGTCTTCGCCGGCCGCGATACGCCCGTGTCGATGAATAACGGTGACACCCGACAGCGGCCACCGGTCGCTGGCTTCGATCACGTGACGCTCGATCTCGGCCTCCGCCATACCGGGATAATGCTCGAGGGTGAGCGCCGTGATCGGTTCGCCATCTTCGACGCCGCGGCAAATTCCGGTGAATGAGACGATTGCTCCAACATCACCGCTGCCGCGCGTAAGTTTTGCTGCTTCCGCGGCGGAATCAAAAGGCTCGCGCTGCAATCGTACGGTTGCTTTCATGCTCTTAATTTAGCCCGGCAGCGCGGGCGACGCTATCCACCCGTCATGGGCGGGAAAAATGCAATTTCACCGGCGCCTTTAATCGGGGTATCCGATCGTACGTGGCGGTGATCGATGGCGGCGCGGATCACATGCGGATTTTCGAAAGCGTGGGCATATTCGTCGCCGCGAGCGGAGAGCCAGCCCATCAGTTCTCCTACCGTTTGTATTCCGGATGGCGTTTCTATGACTTCTTCGGGTTTGCCAATACGCTCGCGCACCCAGGCGAAATAACGCAATCTTACGCTCATTCGTCAGCCATGTACTGAAGGCCTGCGCGCATATAGTCCCAACCAGTATAAAGAGTGAAGATTGCCGACAGCCACAGCAGCAAAATGCCGATCTCGGTAACCACCGGCGGGGCGCTGTGAATGATAGCCGAGGCGACACGATCACCGGCCTCGCCCGCGATTAGGAAGCCGACGGCAATCATTTGCGCGGTAGTTTTCCACTTTGCGAGCCGCGTTACTGGCACACCGACGCGCAGCTCAGCGAGATATTCACGCAGGCCCGACACAAGGATTTCGCGGCAAAGGATAACTACGGCGGCAAGCAGGCTCCAGCCACGAATAGTCTCCTCCGCTGCTAACATCAGCAGGCAGGAGGCCACGAGTAATTTGTCTGCGATCGGATCAAGCATCCGGCCGAGTGAAGACTGTTGGCCCCAGGTGCGGGCCAGATAGCCGTCTAAAATGTCAGTGACACCGGCCGATATGAAGATCGTTAGCGCCACCCATCGTAGCCACAGAGGCCCATCGAAAATGCTCTGCCAAAACATCAATGCGACCACTACCGGAACGGCGGCAATGCGCGCATAGGTAAGCAGGTTCGGTAGGGCGAGCGGGCGCGCCGGCAGCGGCCGGGAACTAATAGCGTTCATCCCGGAAAAGAACACCCGCGCTGCCATCAGGTCAACCGGTCGCTACGTTCAAATCCCCGGTGATTATGCGAGATTTATTGTATTGGCGGCTTAGGAAGGCGGCTTTTGCCCCGCTCCATCACGAAAGTCTGATCCAGCGAATACCATTCTCCCTTTCCGTTGCCTGCCGGCGCAGGCCCATTGTGGCGTACATAGTTGCCGACCAGCGCGCGGGTGACGCCGAACTGGACATCGGTCTCAAGCTTGTCGTCGCCATTGACGTAGACCTGCGAGATTAGAGTTTTGAAGCCTTTCTTGAAAATCAGGAAATGCAAATGGGCGGGACGGAAATTGTGACGTCCCGTCGCGCGTACGAGATCGCCGACCGGCCCGTCGATTGGGATAGGGTAACCGGCGGGCTTCACGCTACGGAAGCTGAAATGACCCTGAGCGTCGGTCATGAATTTGCCACGCAGATTCATTGGCGCCTGCTTGGGATCCTGTTGCTCGTAGAATCCTTCCGGTGAGGAATGCCAGATGTCGACCTCCGCGCCGGCAATCGGCTTTCCGTTCTGGTCCTTGACCCAGCAGTTGACGAAAAGCGCCGGACCGGGCGTCGGCGAGCGCAAGATCGAGCCACCATTTTTGGTTCGTGGTGAATTCATTCGCCAGAATGGCCCAAGCAAACTGGCGGTGGTCTCGGTCTGTCCCTTGTTGCCGTTGTTGAGGAGGCAGATCAACGTGGAGAAGCCAAGCGATCCTGCCATGAGCACCACTTCATTGTGTTTCTCATCGGTCTTCTGTGCGAGCTTCACAATATACTGCACTGCCTTCTCGAACTCCTCTTCGGTGAGGTGGACATCGCGCGCAAACGCGTGCAGGTGTTTCACAAATGACATGAGGATTTCCCGCAGCCGCGGAGGTTGAGTATTCTTGAAGGCTTCCGTTACCGCCCGGGTGACGTCTTCCTGACGCTGAATGATCATCATTGCTTCCCGTTTATTAAGTCGCTGACTCGTGGAAAAACGCATATATCTTTCGGGCCGTCTCCGCATTAATTCCGGGGACCTGGGCCAGATCAGGCAGGCTTGCCCGCTCGATTGCTTTTACGGTGCCAAAATGGCGGAGCAAGGCTCGCTTGCGGTTCGGGCCGATCCCCGGAATTTCCTGCAATCCGGCCTCGCGAATGTCTTTAGTGCGGCGCGCTCGATGAGAGCCCACGGCGAAGCGGTGGGCCTCGTCGCGCAACCGCTCGATGAAATAAAGTAAAGGATCGCGCGGTGGTAATTTGAATGGATCCCGACCCGCCATGAAAAAAGTCTCTCGGCCGGCATTCCTATCTGGACCCTTCGCAATCGCTACCAGCGGCACGCCCGTGACGCCGACCGCGCTGAGCGTCTCCTGCGCAGCTTTGAGTTGCCCTTGCCCGCCATCTATCAGCACCAGATCGGGCCAGGATACGTCTTCATCGTCGCGCCTTAAGACGGAATCGAGGACACCCCCCACCATCGTGCGCGGGTTTTCCTCGAGCAAACGCCTGAACCGGCGCTGTAATACTTCTCGCATCATTCCGTAGTCGTCACCGGCCGTGAGATCCGACGAACGGATGTTAAACTTGCGGTACTGGTTTTTGCGAAATCCTTCCGGACCAGCAACAATCATCGCGCCGACCGCATTGGTGCCACTGATATGACTGTTGTCATAGACTTCAATGCGGCGCGGGGTGCGCGGCAACGAGAAGGTCTCGGTTAGCGCACCAAGCAGCTTCTGCTGTGAGGATGAGTCGGCAATCTTACGCGCCAGCGCCTCGCGCGCATTGGCCAAGGCATGCTGGACCAATTCCTTGCGCTCACCACGCGCCGGCGCGCTGACTTCGACTTTGCGTTGGCACTTGGCTGTAAGCGCTTCTGCAAGCAAAGTGCGTTCATCGAAGTCGTGCGAAACGAGAATAAGCCGCGGCGGTGGCTTGTCGTCGTAGAACTGCGCAAGAAAGGCGCCGAGAACTTCGTTCGGCCCGATCGTGCGGTCAGCTTTCGGAAAATAAGCACGATTGCCCCAGTTCTGCCCAGTACGGAAGAAGAATACCTCTACGCACGAAAAGCCGCTGGCCTGGTGCACAGCGAATACATCGGCCTCCTCTATGCTGCGAGGATTAATCCCCTGATGTGACTGGATTGCAGACAGCGCCGACAGGCGGTCGCGATAAATCGCAGCACGCTCAAAATCGAGAGCGACCGAAGCCTCGTCCATTTCGTCAGCCAGTTGTTTCTGCACCGACCGGCTCCGCCCGGAGAGGAATTCATTGGCTTCGCCCACCAGCTGGGCATAGCCGGCAAAATCGATTTCGCGCGTGCAAGGCGCCGAGCAGCGTTTGATCTGATAGAGCAGGCACGGTCTCGTCCGGGCCTCAAAGTATGAATCCGAACAGGATCGCAATAGGAAGGCGCGCTCCAAGGCATTGATCGTTCGGTTGACAGCACCAGCCGAAGCGAAAGGCCCATAGTAACGCCCTGGCCTAGTGCGAGCACCCCGATGCTTCAGAATCTGCGGTGCCCAATGGTCGGAAGTGATCAGGATATATGGAAACGACTTGTCGTCGCGTAACAGCACATTGAAACGGGGCCGCAAGCGTTTGATCAGGTTGGCCTCGAGCAGAAGTGCTTCGGTCTCGGTCTTGGTGGAAACAAACTCAAGCGTCGCCGTTGACGCGATCATGCGAGCGATCCTGTTGTCGTGACTCGTTGGCCGTGAATAAGCCGTAACCCGCTTTTTGATGTTTTTGGCCTTGCCCACGTAAAGCACGTCCCCTTGAGCATCGATCATCCGGTATACTCCGGGTGCGGATGGCGCCAGCTTGACGAAGCGCAAGATCGCGGCTCGGCCTGCCGCAAGCGTGCCGGTCGGCGCATTTTGCTCCATCTCCGGCAGCGACGATTCATCGTCCTCCTCGCGCAATTCGCTTGCCGGATCGATGTCTTTATTGATGCCGTTCATAGGAACAAGATAGTGCGCAAATGGGGTTTGCGCATGCTTAAAAGGCCCGGCTGTGTCGAGCGATGCGCCCGTGCGCTATTCCACGATTTTGCTGTCGGCCGTACGCCAGGACAGATGCTGTCCGCCATCTACGGGAAGTGTGACCCCTGTGACGTTTTTTGCCTGCGCCAGATAGATCACGGCAGCCGCGATGTCGTCCGGCATCGGACCACATTGAAGCGGCAAGTTCCTAGTTTGGACAGCGAACTGCATATTGGTCTGGCGCGCGCTTGGCAGTGTCGGCCCCGGCGCTACCGCGTTTACCCGAATCCTTGGTGCCAACGCCTGCGCCAGAGTAGTCGTGGCCGTATGCAACGCCGCTTTGCTCAAGGTGTAGGAGAAAAAGCGCGGAGTCGGCCTTAGTACGCGCTGGTCAAGAATGTTGACGATCGAGGCATCGAGGCTGGCGGCCGCTTGCGCGGCGAAAGCCTGAGCGAGGAATAACGGCGCAGCAAGGTTCACAGCGATTGCACGCTGGAAGCGAGCGGGCGACAGCGTTTCAATTTCATCAGGCTCAAACTCACCGGCATTGTTGACGAGAAGTGTCAGTGGTCCAAACGCTGCCGATGCGGGTATAATCCCGCGCACCGCGTCATGATCGGCGAGATCGGCGAGCACAACGCGTGCGCGCCCTCCTGCCCCGGTAATCGTGGCCGCAAGCCTTTCGGCATCCTCGCGCGAATTGTGAGCGTGCAGCACGACACTGTAACCAGCGCGCGCGAGCGTAAGAGCGATAGTCGCGCCGATGCGCCGGCCCGCACCAGTGATGAGGGCCGCGCAAGATACATTTTTTGCGATATCATCAGCCATGCCGAACAATCCGCGCGGCTCTTTTCTTAATTACTTCGCATTGCCCCGCCGAATGAATCGCCGCATAGTAAACGAGACCTGAATGGTGACGGTAAACAAAAGCGAAGAAACAAGGGTTTTGGGTCAAAATCGAATGAAAGCGTCGGAGCGCACTCCCGGGCTTTTACTTAGCGGCGATCGTGATTAAACTTGTTCGCGGCAGGACAAAAAATCGCCGCCGCGGGACCGGAACTGCTTGCGCTAGACCCAGATGGATGGTCCGCGCAGACGTGCGCGCGATCCTCAGCCGGTAACAACCAGGTTTACAGCTTTTGGGCCTTTGCCCTTCTTGTCCGGTTCGACGTCAAAGCTGATCCGCTGTCCCTCATTCAACCCTTTCAACCCGGCCTGCTCTACCGCCGTGATATGAACAAACACGTCGCGTCCACCATCATCCGGTTTAATGAAGCCATAGCCCCGTTCGCCATTGAAGAATTTTACAACGCCCGTCTGCGCCATCGGGAAAACTCCTCTCCCCAACTGCTCCGCCGCCGGCCCCAAGCGCGGCAGCTCGGCTGGACATTCACAATCGGGGAAAGCGTCGGCCGAAATCGGCCTCAGTCAACTCCGCCGGCCCCCACAGGAGGCGGAACGTCACTGCCAGCCCGGAACTACACACCAACTGCGCGTCTGTGGAAAGAGGCCACGCGATTATTGAGAGGCGGTTGGGCATGTGGCCGATAAGCCAGGCGACCCGAAACCCGCCCTTGCCTTGGCGGCCCAGTACGCTGCCTAGGCGGGTACCAGGGCAGAAAGCTTGTTTTCCAGCGTCCATGGCGGACTGACCACGATCATTGCGGCACCGTTGAGCCGGTTCGGATCATTTAACGGCCCGACAAGAATTTCGGCCCGGAGCGCCTTGGCTGCCCTCAGCCGGCGCACTTTTTGGCAAGGGCATCCCGGGGCGGCCTTTAATCGGATACCAAACTGCGTAGATGGCGGTCGCCTATTTGCGGGGTGCTGCTGCTAGGCTGCTGGCAAGGCGAGGGAAATCGCTTTTGGTCGCGAACGATGGATCCACCAGCACCTTCCACCCCACTCTTTGGCGGCACATAGGCATTCCGGCCAGTGGGCTTTGATACGGACATCGCCGCGCAACCTCATTCGCGTGTTATGCGACACGCGATCCAATGGTGGCGCTCATTATCCGCCGCGCATCGCCGGCATTCGGGCTTTGTCGAGACGGCAGGCGTGTCGCCGGACTTCAGTGCAGTCGCGGAACGAAAAATTCTTTTCGAGACATATGCGCACTTCGCTAAGCCATTTCCTATCGCAGAAAACCGATATGCCTGCGTATGACAAGCCGGGATTGGCTTTCACGAATGCTTCGGCGACCTCGCCAGGCACAACGGTAATCGGCCTATCCAGCTCAACATACTCTGGCGGGATTTTCACCACTGCACGAGCCTTGCGCACGTTTTCGAAGTAGGCGCGTGGCGGAAGACCTGAACAAGTTCCGTGCTGGTCCCATTCATGGAAAATAAGCCGCGGGCTTGGCATCACGTCGAGCATGCTGTCAACGATTGCGCGGTTGAGTCGTGGCGCTGGCACCTGGCAGTAGGACGGGAAACCCCGCTCGTATTGAGGCCAAAGCCCGTGCACCACGAATGAAAACGGTCGGCCGCTGCATTGACGATCTGGCGTTCGATTCGGAGCACGGTCCTCCCTAGCCTCGCAGTACGATGGCGACCAGGACAGCGCCAGCACATAGTAATCGAATTGGCCAAGTTCCCTCTGCCGGCGATCCTGAGCGAAGACGACAATCGCGAAGATCACAGTAAAGCTGAGAGCCATCGCAGCGACATGAGCCAGCCGGTGCATACGATGACGACTCATGGACGCATCCTAGACGTGACACGAGAACAAATCGGAAATTGATATATTTCAACGGTTCCTTCGAAGGGATATCGAACTTAGAGAACAATTTTAGAACGAAATGGGGTAAATCGTGATCGCAAAATCAGATTTGCTTAAGGGCGTGCCATCTTGCACGCAGGGTTATAGGCCCAGTTGCGATCAAGGCCTACGACGCACCACTCGACCCCCCAGAACATCCCGATGATACCGGTATCCTCGCCAATTGAGTAATGCACTGTGTGGTTGCGCCCATCGCTGACCATCGCGACAGCGCTACAATAGCGGCGCGGGATCGTTTCGGGAGCCCAAGGCCGGAATGCAGTTTCCCGGATCCGCTCAAACCCCAAGATTTGCAGGTCTGAATTCCAGAAGCGACCTTCTTTTTGCGCAAAGCGAGAGGCGATCGTGCCGAGGGCGGCCTCGCATGGTGGCACCACACCATCATAGCGGGGGCCGATTAGATAGATGCTCTTCTCTAGCCAACCAGCAGCGATCGCTGGACCAACCGCACCCAAGGCGAACCAAGCAGCAACCGCAATGGACCGAAGACAATGAGATCCGGTGATCATGAGACGCTCTCCGTTACGCGCAACCCTAGCATAGCTTTTAGCCGCCTCACTATTTTTGCATTACGACTTTCCGTCCTCCCGCAGCGATAGGGAGCGGCTCACCCCGTCGATTTACTCCAGTCGCCCAGTATCGCCTGGACCAGCGCTAGTGCTGCAACCGCCGCGGTGTCCGCGCGCAGGATGCGAGGGCCCAGCGCGATCTGCACCACCTTTGGCCGCTTGAGCAGAGCGGCCCGTTCCTCATCGGCAAAACCACCTTCCGGGCCAATCAATACGGCAAGCGGTTGCCCAGCATCGAGCCGCATAGCGCTTAAAGCCACGACCGGGTCCCTTACTTCGGAGGATTCGTCGCAAAATACCAACAGGCGATTGCCGTCATCGGCGATCCGATCAATCGGCAGCGGATCGGCAACCCGGGGCACCGCCAAAACACCGCATTGTTCGGCGGCCTCGATCACGTTGGCGCGCATCCGGTCAAGATTGATGCGTGCGACCTGCGTATGCCGGGTGATCACGGGCTGGAGGAGAGATGCGCCCATCTCCACTGCCTTTTGAACCATGTAGTCAAGGCGCGCGCGCTTCAGCGGCGCAAACAGGAAATGCAGGTCTTCTGGCGAAGGCTGCGAGCGAAGGCGCGCGCGAATCGCCGCTGACATAGCCCGCCTTCCGGTCGATGAGAGGCTCGCCTGCCATTCGCCATCGCGGCCGTTGAACAGCAGTACCGCATCGTCTCGTCCGAGGCGCAGTACATTCCCGAGATAATTTGCCTGGTTGCGGTCCAGCACAACCTCACCACCCACAGCCAGTGGCGCGTCGACATAAAGACGGGGGGTGCGGAGAT
>Ga0126375_10000029_pt1 | contig 28570 bp, 23 predicted proteins | sample PanSoiMetPlot_14_FD_109577 | JGI IMG/M metagenome (GOLD analysis project Ga0126375, IMG submission 109577) | Tropical forest soil microbial communities from Panama - MetaG Plot_14 | ecosystem: Environmental > Terrestrial > Soil > Tropical forest | place: Panama | collected 2016-02-17 | reverse complement strand
TGGAGAAAGGGAGCCCAGTTCGCTGCACCGTTGTTGGTGATTTGCCTCTTGTTCGAACCGTCGGCGGACATTGTGAAGATCTCCGCTCTGCTCGGCTTGATCTGGCTTTGCGCCAACAAAGTCGCGTATTCATTTATCTCTTCTTTGGTCTTGGGATGGAAGGCGCGATAAACCACGGTTTTACCGTCCCAGGAAAAAAATGGCCCTCCATCGTATCCCTTCTCAAAGGTGAGCCGTTTCGCTCCGGTGCCGTCGGCGTTCATCGTGTAAATGTCAAGATCGCCGGATCGCATGGAGGTGAACACAATTTTCTTGCCATCCGGCGAGATGGTTCCTTCAGCATCGTAGGCCCGGTTTATTGTCAACCGACTCGGTTTGGAACCGTCCCTCTCAGCGCTGAAGATTTCATAGGTGGAATAGATCGGCCAAACATAGCCCCGACTTCGATCTGGCGTCGGAGGACAGCCGTTCCCCGCCAAATGAGTCGAGGCGTAAATGAACCGCTTTCCGTCGGGGAAAAAATATCCACAGGTAGTCCGCCCTTTCCCTGTGCTCAGCAATTTCACGTCTCCCCCGTCGATGTTCATGCTGAAGATCTGATCGCACCGATAGGGGGATCTGGTGGATTGAAAAATTATTTTGCTGGCGTCAAAGGAAAAATAAGCTTCGGCGTTCTGACCGCCAAAGGTGAGCTGCTTGAGGTTTTGCAGATGCGCCTCTTGGGTTGCCGTGGGCTTAGACGGCTCTTGGGCCGCAGCAAAGAACGAACTGACAACGACAACGAAGACAGCAAGAATGGACCTGACAGTTTTCATGGTGAGTTCAGAGCTTTGGAGGACTCTAGTTGAAAAATAAGGAAATGTCATCACGCGCCTTTGGCAGATGCAAAAGCCTTGACAGCCGAGTAAAGAATAAAGAGAATCCCTCCCGCCGATCGACAATTAGTTCAGCGGCTCGTTTTCGGCGTTTCAATGGCGATGTCCAGCTTCGTGTGGACCCCCAGCGCCACGCCGATGCGATTCGAAGAGATGCCACGAGCAATCGAAAATGATTAGATACAGCGGCTAAACATAGGAGGGCCATCCGATGACGAATAGCACATACGATGAAGTTTATGCGCGGTGGCGGGACGCTCCGGAAAGTTTCTGGGCGGAAATGGCGGAAGCGGTTCACTGGTACAAAAAATGGGACAAGGTGCTCGATGCTTCGCGCCCGCCCTTCTACCGCTGGTTCACCGGCGGAATGGTGAACAGTTGCTACAATGCGCTGGATCGGAATGTCGAACAAGGGCGCGGGAATCAGGCGGCACTCATCTACGACAGTCCCGTAACTAAAAGTATCACGACGTTTAATTATGGCGAATTGCTGGATGCGGTGGCGCGCTTTGGCGGAGTACTCGTTCGCCAGGGACTCCAGAAAGGCGACCGGGTCATTATCTACATGCCGATGGTCCCAGAGGCCGCTATTGCCATGCTCGCCTGCGCGCGGATCGGGGTGATTCATTCGGTGGTCTTCGGGGGTTTTGCCGCCCCTGAGCTGGCGAGCCGGATCAATGATGCGCAGCCTAAGCTAATTATCTCGGCTTCTTGCGGCATCGAAGTGGACCGTGTTGTGCCCTACAAGCCGCTGCTCGATAAGGCGATTGAGATTGCGGCGGTCAAGCCGGAGCGTTGCATTATTCTCCAGCGCCCCCAGGAGAAAGCGTCAATGGTCGTCGGACGCGATCTCGATTGGGCGGAACTGATGGAGGATGCGAAGTCAGTCGATTGTGTTCCGGTTGCGGCAACCGATCCGCTCTATATCTTATACACGTCCGGCACCACCGGTCTGCCCAAAGGAATCGTCCGCGATAATGGCGGGCATCTGGTCGCGCTCAAGTGGAGCATGAAGAATATTTATGGTGTCGAGCCGGGCGAGGTCTTCTGGACAGCCTCTGATGTGGGTTGGGTAGTGGGCCACTCGTACATTGTCTATGCTCCTCTTTTCAACGGCAACACGACTATTCTTTACGAGGGCAAACCGGTCGGCACCCCCGACCCTGGCGCTTTCTGGCGGGTGATTTCGCAACATAGGGCTAGGGTCTTGTTTACCGCTCCCACGGCCTTTCGAGCCATCAAGCGCGAAGACCCCACGGGCGATTACATCCGCAAGCATGATTTGAGCTGCTTCCGCACGCTTTTTCTTGCCGGTGAGCGGTGTGATCCCGATACACTTCTGTGGGCCGAAAAGCAACTCCATGTCCCGATCATTGATCACTGGTGGCAAACGGAAACAGGGTGGCCAATTGGCGCCAACTGCCTTGGTTTGAGCATGCTTCCTGTGAAGCCTGGCTCATGCACAAAACCCGTTCCCGGTTACGACGTACGAGCGCTCAGCGATGATGGCCAAGAGCTCTCGGGAGGTCAAATCGGCAATATCGTTATCAAGCTTCCGCTGCCGCCCGGTTGCCTCCCCACGTTATGGAACAACGACGAAGGTTTTCAAAAAGCATACTTGAACCGCTATTCCGGGTACTACCTGACGGCGGATGCAGGCTACAAAGATGAGGATGGTTATCTCTGGATCATGAGCCGCACCGACGACATTATCAACGTCGCCGGGCATCGCTTGTCCACCGGGGCGATGGAAGAGGTGTTGTCCGCGCATCCAGATGTTGCCGAATGTGCCGTTGTGGGAATAGCCGACCCCATCAAGGGGGAAATTCCATTGGGTTTGATCGTGCTCAAAGCAGGCGTGAGGCGTCCTAACGACGAGATCGTTCAGGCGGTCATTCAGATGGTACGCGAGAGGATCGGCGCGGTGGCATCTTTTAAGGTCGCAAGTGTGGTTAAGCGCTTACCCAAGACTCGATCGGGTAAAATCCTGCGCGGTACCATTAAGAGCATCGCTGACGGAGTTGACTATCGAGTTCCACCGACCATCGACGATCCCGCCATTCTAGATGAAATTGCAGCAGACTTGGCGGTGTTGAGGTATCCAGGCGGCGCGAGCCAAAAGCCCGCATAACGGCGCCGCGCCGCCGAACGGTGCGACTTGGTTTGATGTTGGTTTGCTGGGCGGAGACAAATGCTTTTCCTATTTCACTCGCATCAAAGGAGGCACGAAATGAATCTCCTGGCAAGGTTCGCTGTCCGCATCTCAGTGACAGTGTTCATCGCCGTCTTTACCACACACGGTGTCATTTACGCCGATCCGATTCCAAAGGGTTGGCAAGCCAGTAACATGAAGCCGATCGGTTACAGCGATCTCGACGGGCGCGGCGGCGCGTTCAAAATGGCGGTTCGCCGTGTAGCGGATCGATGGTACCTCTACATGGGTCACGAGTGGCATCGAGGCTGGTCGATTCTGGACGTGACTGATCCGACCAACCCAAAGTACGTAAAGTTTGTCGAGGGCCCGGACAATACCAATACGATCCAGATGGAGTTCCATGACAACCTCATGGTGACAGCCCTGCAGAGAAAGCAACCCTCCTGGGGTGGCGACCCGAAGCGGCCCAACGAAGAAGGCGCGCTTATCTGGGACATCAGTGATCCAGTGAATTGGAAACAGCTTGCGCACTGGAAAACCGGCAGCACGGGTGTTCACCGCATCGGATACCCGGGCGGCAAGTACGTGAATCTTTCGGCGGCGATGCCGGGATATTTAGGACGAATCCTCGTCTTTCTTGATATTGGCGATCCGAGGAACCCTAAGGAAGCAGGGCGGTGGTGGATGCCGGGACAGAAAGAAGGTGAGCAGCCCAGACTAAACGCTACTTTTCACGGGCCGGCGATCATCAGCGATGACGGCAAGACGGCGTATGCCGGCTATGGTCCGGCAGTGGTTATCCTCGATATCAGCGACATCTCAAAGCCCAGGCTGGTTGGCCAGCTGAACATCAGCCCGCCGTTCGGCGGCATTCCGGCGCACGATGTGTTGCCGATTCCGGGAAGAAATCTGCTCTTCGTGCACGGCGAGGCGACTGGCGGCGGCGACGAGCCCAACGATTTGCCGGCATGCGCGCGGCCGATCACGACAGTCGCAATGGTCGATATCAAGGACCCGGCCAAGCCATGGCTGATGTCCGTCTTCCCAACGCCGGTGCCGCCGAAGGAGGCGCCATACACAGATTTTTGCGAGAAGGGCGGACGGTTCGGACCCCACAATACAAACCTCGAATATCATCTACCGGATGTCGAAAAGCAGGGCGACTTGATCTACTTGACCTATTTCAATGCCGGGCTGCGCATCTACGACATCAAGAATCCGCGAATGCCGCAAGAAGTCGGCTGGTTCATCCCGCCAACACCGGTAAAGCGCCACGGCCCGCTGCCCTACGATCGGCTCGTGAGCCAAACCGAGGACGTAGTGGTCGATACACGCGGCAACATTTACATCACCGACAAAAACTGGGGAATCTTTATTCTGCGTTACACCGGTCCAGGCCAGCCTAAGCCGACGGCAAAGTAAAGGAGTCGGCTCTTAACGTTGTGCGAACGGAGGCTCGCTTATGAGAAATGTTATCGCCTTTAACTTCCTGTCACTGTTTCTCTCATTGATCCTGACGGTGCGATTGGAAGCCGACTGGAAAGCGGATTGGGAAAAAGTCGTGGAGGGAGCCAAGAAAGAGGGGCGGTTGGACCTTTATGTCGGCCGATATGGACAGGCCCCTCTCTTGGAGGAATTCAAGAAGGAGTACCCGCAGATCAACGTGGTTACCGTTAACGGCACAGGAGATCAACTCGCAACCAGGATTGTCGCTGAAGTCCGGGCTGGAAAAACGATAGCGGATATTTACAGCGGCGGGCCAAACTCGAATTTTAACTTTCTTTACCGCGGTAAAGTGCTCGATTCGATCAAGGCCGCCTTCATGCTTCCCGAATTGCTCGATGAGTCCAAGTGGTATGGCGGACGACATATGTTCACGGACCGTGAGGCGCAATTCATCTTCGTTTACGTTGCTATCCCCGGCACGCGAGGTCTGTCCTTCAATGCCAATCTCGTCAACCCGAAAGAGTTCAAGTCGCATTGGGATCTGACCAATCCGAAATGGAAAGGCAAAATCGTCTCCCAGAGACCCACCGACACGGGGCTCAGCGCTCACTTGCAGTTCTACTACTACAGCCCAGACCTGGGTCCGGAGTACCTGAGACGCTTGTTCGGCGCGATGGACGTCAGCTTCGGCGACCGGCGAACCATCACGGATTGGCTGGCGGTGGGAAAATTTGCCATTTGCATCGGCTGCCGCCACGTTGAGAAGGCCCAGGAGCAAGGTCTGGCCGTCGACGATTTCGCTACGGGGGAATGGAAAGAAGGACAACCACTCAGCACCGGAGGCGGTTCAATAAGTCTCATCAAAGGTAGTGCGCATCCCAATGCCGCTCGTGTTTTCATCAACTGGTTTCTCTCGCGCAGAGGGCAGACTGCCCTGCAAAAATCTTCCGACCTTTACGGCGAACCTCCTCCTAACTCTCGCAGGATCGATATTCCAAAAGATATGCTTCCTCCGGAATATAGACTCGTTGAAGGAGCAAGGTATTTGGATGTGGCTCGTCCCGAGTTCGCCGATATGACCCCGGTTTGGAAGCTAGCAAAAGAGATCATGAAAACGAGGGAGCCAAAATGACGCGGTGAGTTGCGCTGTCCATCAGTTGACGCCATAATTACCTTTTGACGCAATACCCGATCAGGGGAAAGCAAGAGTAAATGAAGCCGAAAGTCTACATTGACGGTGAATACGGCACGACTGGGCTGAGAATTCGGAAGTGGCTCAGTGAGAGGCGCGATTTGGAGCTGCTAAGTGTTCCGGAAGCAAGGCGCAAGGATCCTGGCGCGCGGCGGGAGCAAATTCTGGCCGCAGATGTATCGGTGCTTTGTTTACCTGATGAGGCCGCTCGCGAAGCGGCGTCATGGGTGAAAGGTTCGAAGGCGCGGTTGATCGATGCAAGTACAGCGCACCGGACTGCGGACGGGTGGGTCTACGGTCTGCCGGAATTGCAGCCTGATCAACGATCCCAGATAGCGCGCGCCCAATTCGTTTCTAACCCGGGTTGTTATCCGACGGCTTTCATTCTGCTAGTGCGCCCGCTTGTGGACCGAGGACTTCTGCACAAGAACTTTGCGCCGTCGGTTCATGCGCTGTCAGGTTACAGCGGCGGGGGAAATAGTCTCATCCAACGGTGGGAGAGTCCTGAACTGAGACTAATGTCGCTGCCCTATGAAGCGCCGTACGCGTACACGCAGGTTCACAAGCATGTTCCTGAGATGATGAAATTTAGCACGCTGCCGGCTGAGCCGCAGTTTATGCCGTCTGTGGGGCCGTTTGCTTGCGGCATGCGCGTGCAGGTGGCATTACCTGCAACGAGCCTGCCACCGGGCGTGAAAGCCGGGGCCATTTGGGACGCGCTTCACACACGCTACGAGGGAGAGACGTTTGTCCGAGTGCAGCCGCTAAACGAGCCCGTGACGACGGACGAGATGAGCTTCGACCCACGTAAATGCAACGACACCAACAGAATCGAGCTGCGCGTGATTCCGCATCCGTCAGGGCATGTCGTTTTGATGGGCATTCTCGACAATCTAGGCAAGGGAGCTTCCGGCGCGGCCATCCAGTCGCTTAATATTATGCTCGGGTTGCCCGAAAGATCCGGCCTGCCTGCTTGAGCGCATCTCACGAAATTTTCTTGCGTTAACCGATTACTTTTCAGCTCGTTTCGGAGAATCGGTCTTGAACATTGTGTTTGATTTGGGCGGCGTCGTTGTTAGATGGGAGCCGGACATTATCGTAGCCAAATGGTTCAGCGACCCTCAGACTCGCGCGGTAGTTCGCAGGGAAATCATTGATCATCGGGATTGGCTCGAGCTCGATCGCGGCACACTTTCACAAGAAGCCGCCATCGTGCGGGCGACCCGCCGCACAGGCTTGCCGCAAGCCACAGTCGCAGAATTCCTGCGCCACATGCCAAAAGAACTAATCGCGGTTCCGGAAACCATCGATCTCATGCTGCGTTTGAAGGTTGCGGGCCACGTTCTCTACTGTCTCTCTAATATGCCATTTGCATTGCTCGAACATTTGGAGAACAAGTATAGTTTTTGGGAGATATTTGAGGGAAAAGTCATATCCTGCCGGCTCAACCTGTGTAAGCCGGAGCCAGCGATTTACGAGTATCTTCTGAAGACGTATGATCTAGCCGCTGCGAGTACCGTTTTCATTGATGACATCGACGCCAACCTCAGCGCTGCGAAACAGTTCGGCATGCAAACAATCAAGTTCGAAAATCCGGCTCAATGTGAACGCGAGCTGCGCGAGCTCGGATATTTTTGAAGACGTTCAAAAGCGCCGCGCTCTCATCGCTGGCCATCCGACCCCTCCGAGCTTTACATTCGTTACGACAAGGGATAAAGGTAGCTCCCAACCCCGTTTTATTGCCGCTGCCTTCGGAGATCTGATCTGATTTGTTCAGGTCTAGAGGGGATTGATATGCCCACTCAACACTAAGCTGCCGGTTCGGAAAGGAGGTCGATGCGGTGTCTTTAGCCTCGTTAATTTTTTTCAAGAGGACGCTATCCATGGCATTGGTGACAATTCTATCGCTGGCCTCTGTGGCTGCGGCGGCCACCGCAAACAAGAAGCTCTCTTTAGTTTTTGCTGATTTTAGCGAGCGAGCGGGACTCTTGTTTGTTGCCAAAGATCAGCACTTCTTTGAAGAACAAGGTTTGGATGTCGACGTTGTTCAGGTGCGCAGTGGTCCGGTGGCTGTTTCTGCAGTCGCGGCCGGTGAGGCGCAATTTTACAGCGTGTCGGCAACAGGAGCTTCGTTGGGAGCGATCGCTAGCGGTCTCGACATCGTTTTTGTCGCAGGGTTCATCAATCGGCTCGATGGTTATTTCGCCGTGTCCCCGAGGGTTCGAGCACCGGGGGATCTGAGGGGGAAGACTTTGGGAGTGCAGAGCATCGGCGGCGGCATCTGGATGTTCACGCAAATCCTACTTGATCATTGGGGGCTCAATGCGGAACGCGACAAGATCCAAATTCGCGCCATCGGGGATGATTCCGTGTTGGCGCAGGCCGTGATGACGGGAGTCATCGATGGTGCCGTGTTAGGCTATACGTATAGCCGAGTCATTGCACAAAAGGGCGGACGTATCATGGTGGAACTGCCAACGCTCAACATCAAGTATCAAGGAACCGGGCTCGTGGCCCGGCGAGGTTTTATCGACAGCTCGCCTGACGCCGTGGAAAAAACTCTCCGCGCATTGATCCGAGCGAACCGATTCATTCAAGACAAGGGCAATCATTCAGCCGTTATCCGTAGTCTAAGGAAATGGTTGCGTCTCGCCCCGGCGGATAGCGGCGAAGACCTATACAACAGGATTGGGCTCCTTTACGATCGCAGCGTCATTCCGACCAAGGAGGGGATACAAAGCGCGTTGCATCTTCTTGCCAAGGCTGATCCAAAGTTCGCCAAGCTGAAAGCGGATGATATTGTCGATGACCGCATCGCGCGGAAGTTGGAAAGGGAAGGATCTTGAGCCGAGTGTGCTTTCATGGAGCTTAGATCCATTTGTTCAAGCCCTTTGAACGTGGGCCGAGAATCGCTCCTATGACTGACGATTGTCTAGGCTAAGGATGAGCATGCAGCTCGACGTCGCAGATTTTCCGGTACGGGAGATTCGTCTGGGCGATTCGTATGGCTATCAGAGCGGAAGGTTGGAATTGGACGCCGAAGACCTCGCCCAGCTAGTGCTCCGGGATCACCGGATTCGCGAGGCAAAATTCGACACCGCTTCACCCGGCGATTCCGTGCGCATTACTGGCATTCGCGATGCGGTTGAGCCGAGGGTGAAGTTTGGCAGCGATGCTCAAGTTTTTCCCGGGACGGTTGGTCCAGTGGCGGGTGTGGGTTACGGGTTGACGCACCGGTTATCCGGGATGACCGTCCTTAGTACCGCGGCCTACGAAGGAACGATTCGAGCCGGCACCGGAGTTCAACGCAGTGCGATCCTCGATATGTGGGGACCCGGCGCCGCTGCGTCGCGCTTCAGCTCTCTTGTCCATCTCGTTTTGATCATGCGGCTCGGGGAAAGTTTGGCTGAACTCGACGCCCATGACGCGATGCAAAAGGCTGAATTTGAAGTTGCAAAGCGATTAGCGGAAATCACCCAAGGACGGACGCCCGAACATGTCGAGCAATACAAGTTGAATGACAAAGAGCGGCCGTCGCCGCGCGTTTTGCTAATACAGGGCTGCCTCACCGACAGCCAACAGCCCCACTCTGGAGTGAGCTACTACGGCCTGCCGATTCGTGACTCGTTGGCTACCCTGATTCATCCCAACGAGTTGCTTGACGGTGCGATTGCTACCAATACTACCCGCGCGGTCGCCTATAGCCCAACTACCTGGGACTGGCAGAATCATCCGCTTGTCTTGGGGCTATACCGGGAACAGGCGGCGGGTCGGCTCACGTTCGTCGGCGTGATTCTCGAGCGGATTTCTTTTGACACCTTTCACGGCAAAGAAGTCATCGCTCACAACACGGCGCAGCTCGCTGCACAGGTGGGGGCCGACGCGGCTCTGGTGTCGTGGATCGGCTCCGGCAACGCCTTCGTCGAGATCATGCTCACGATTCGAGCCTGCGAGCGGCGCGGCATTAAAACTACCCTCGTGACCTACGAGTATGGTGGTAAGGATGGCGTGGATTCGCCCTTGTTATATTACGCTGCGGAGGGTAACGCGGTAGTGAGCACTGGCAGCCGCGATCGCTGGATCGAATTGCCCGAGGCGGAAAAGATCATCGGTCCATTCGAGGAAATTAAAGTGCTCAGCTACCCCGGCGCGCCGCTGACTTCGGCGCGTGGCGCGATTACACTCGACGCCCGCGACATGATTATCGGTGGGGTAGACAACTGGGGAGGCGGCAATTGGACTTGCACAGGGTGGTAGTCGACTGGATGGCAGGCCAACCTCGGTAACCAGTAGTGTCAGGCAAACCGCGACAAATTATTGCCATTGGTGGTGGAGGCTTTTACCGCGACGCGGACAATCTCGAGCTGGAAAAATACGTGCTCCGGCAGACTGGCGAGGAGACTCCGCGGGTAGTATTCGTGCCCACGGCGAGCGGAGAGCCGGATCACTACGTGGCAAGTTTTTATGCGGCATTTTTGAAACTCAATTGTCGGCCTTCTGTTCTCACGTTTTTCAAGCGAACACCGGATCTGCGATCTTTTTTACTTAACCAAGACGTAATTTACGTTGGCGGCGGAAACACCAAAACTATGCTCGCCGTATGGGGGGACTGGGGCGTCGCACAAATTCTTCGCGAGGCTTGGGAGTCGGGGATCGTGCTCACCGGCGTGAGCGCCGGCGCCATCTGCTGGTTCGAGCAGGGCCTCACTGACTCTTTTTCGGATACGTTGCGGCCGCTCGATTGCTTAGGGTTTCTTCCCGGTAGTTGTTGTCCACACTACGATGGCGAACCACAGCGCCGGCCCTCGATGCATCGCCTTTTGGCGAGCGGAGAAATCGCTGCAGGAGTCGCCATCGAAGATTGGAGCGCCGTGCATTTCAAGGGTACAGAAATACACCGCGTCGTCGCATCTAAGGCTGGTGCCAGAGCTTACCACATCCATCTGGCGCATGGCTCTGTGCAGGAAGTGGCTCTGCCAGTGGAATATCTTGCCTAGCAACTAACATTGCCGGACGCTTGAATTGGTGGAGCTTTTCATCTATGTCTTCTGAAATCTCCGTGACGGTGAGCGAGAATTTTCATTGGAAAGGAGCAAATGATGGGTAGACCGAAAATTATCGAGTGGCCAAACAAGGCCAAAATCTGTGTCACTTTTATTATTCCCTGGGAGGTCTGGCCGGAGAACTTTGCCACCCATGAATCGCTTCAACGCCATGGTGGCGCGACGCTCCCCCCTCCAAAGGCGGTTTTTAAACAGAACATGGCACTAGTCACCGAGCGAGAATACGGTGATCGCGTCGGCATCTGGCGGATCATGGATATGTTTAATCGCCACAATCTCAAGGTTACGTTTCTCATGAACGGACTGAAGGTGGAACAATTTTCCGACGAATGCAAAGAGTTCAAGGCGCAGGGTCACGAGTTTTCCTCCGAGAGTTACGAGCACGAGTATTCCTTTATGTATACCCGCGAGCAGGAACGGGAGTCGATCCAAAAGACCGTCGCGGCATTCGAAAAAGTCCTGGGACAAAAACCGACCGGTTATCTTTCCCCGGGGCATGCTTCAACGCCTAACACTCTGGAGCTTGTCGCCGAGGCAGGCTTGGTCTGGTGGGCCGATCCGCTGAACTCGGATAATCCCTATACCGTCGAACATAAAGGCAAGAAGGTTGTCGTCGTTCCTTACAACGTTCCCGGATGCAATGATTATTCAACCTACGGAACCGGGCGCACGCCCAGAGACTTATTGCAGATCATGAAGGATCAGTTCGATTATCTCTATTGGGAAGGCGAGCAGGGAGCGCCGAAGTTTTTCGCTTTCAATTGTCATCCGTTTGTTTCCGGTGTCCCGTTCCGGACAACAATTATCGACGAATTCATCCGCTACGCCAAGGGCTTCGCGGACGTATGGTTTGCGCGTCGCATCGAAATTGCCAATTGGTGTCTGGAGAAAGGATACTAGTGCGGATTATTCGCAGAACAAGGAGCGAACCTCTTCGGTCGCCGGCAATGGGCTCCATGTTAGAAGTTCAAGGTTCAAAAGCCTGTTCTGAACGACAGTGCGAGATAAACTACAAATCGTAAACCGGCGTGTGAAGCGCGACGTGTTTGCCTAAAGCGATGGCGCTTACAATGTCGGCCCGGCTCACGATGCCCACGACTTTGCCGTCGGTCATGACAGGAAGCCGCTTAATGTGGTGGGTGGTCATCATGCGAGCGATCTCTTCCACGGGGGTTTCTTCTCGCACGCTTACCACTTTTTTGCTCATAATAGATTTTACATCTTTGCCTTTCTTAGCGACAATGTCCGACTCTGAGACGACCCCCACGATTTTCCCGACCTTGTCTGCGACCGGCGCCCCGCTGATTTGATTTTTGATCAGCATCATCGCCAGGCTTTTGACCGTCATGGTCGGATTTACCGTAATGACGTCTCTCGTCATAATGTCCTTGGCAATCATGAAGTCCTCCCTTCTACAGCTCTCTCTCGGCCATATAGGTCGCGAGATCACTGACGCGGCAGCTATAGCCCCATTCGTTATCATACCAGGAAATAATTTTTGCCATTTTCCCCTCTAGGACCACCGTCGACAAGCCATCAACGATAGACGAAGCGGGATTACCACGAAAATCGCTGGAAACCAAGGGCTCGTCAGAATAGGCGAGAATCCCTCGTAGTTTCCCATCGGCCGCTTTTTTTAGGGCGTCGTTCAAATCCTCCGCGGAAGCAGATTTTTTGAGATCCGCGACCAGATCCACCACTGAGACTGTGGAAGTCGGGACTCTGAGAGACAGGCCGTGGAGCTTGCCTTTGAGCTCCGGCATCACCAGGCCAATGGCTTTGGCCGCGCCGGTTGTGGTGGGCACGATATTCATCGCTGCCGCGCGAGCCCGCCGCAAATCGGTATGCATCAAATCGAGGATGCGCTGGTCATTCGTATATGCGTGCGTGGTAGTCATCAGGCCGCGCTCGATACCGAATTGCTCGTGTAACACCTTGGCCACGGGCGCGAGACAGTTCGTGGTGCAGGAAGCGTTGGAGACGATGTGGTGTTTCTTGGGATTGTACGCGTCATCATTAACTCCTAGCACTACGGTCAAGTCCTCGTCTTTTGCCGGCGCGGTGATGATCACTTTCTTGGCGCCCGCCTCCAAATGAGCGCGAACCTGAGCAGCGTCGGTGAAGACGCCGGTGGATTCAATGACGATGTCTACCTCAAGTTTTTGCCATGGAAGGCGCGACGGATCTTTCTGATTCAGGACCGCAATATTCCAGCCGTCAATCTTGAGCACGCCCTCACCAACTTCGACCTTTCCTGGAAAGACACCATAGCTCGTGTCATAGCGGAATAGATGCGCGTTCGTGTGTAAGTCGGCCATGTCATTGATGGCGACGACGGTTAGATCCGCTTTGTGCCTCTCGATGATGGCACGCAGGCCCAGGCGGCCGATGCGGCCGAAACCATTAATCGCTACTCGGGCAACCATTGATCTCCTTTACTTTTCCTCAACCAGCTTTACGTATTTAAGAGATGTTCAAATCGCAAGCGGAATTCGTGAGCAGTGCAGCTCTTAGCGCTGCTCGACGCAGCCTGAGCCAACAGTTTCAGTTTTTCCGGGTCTTCGAAATCTTCCTTCTCCAGTCGAATCATATACTCGCGGGCGATTTTATAAGACGGCTTCCCAACGTCCACCAAGCGCACCCGCGATTTTCCAGTCTTCTTATCGAGCAAGTCAGCAAAGTCCAGATATTGCAGTTTTCCGTCCACCAGGCATACCAACGCGCCGCACAACTTTTCGCTTTCGCGTCGCGGCCCCAAAAGAAATTCTACCGCCCCATAACCGAGGGCACGAACATATTCGCAATCAAATGCAATGGGTTGAGCGGAGCGCACTTCATAGCCAATGTTCTTGTGAACGATTGCCATCGGCATGTCGCGGCCAACGAAGCGATGTTCTACGACTGTCTTTAAAATATAGGCAAGATCCAAATCCGCCAGGCGCAAATGGCCGTAACTATCGTGGGCGATGCGGACACCCTCGATGGCAGACAACTCTTCCGCTGGAACTCGTTCGAGCAGTCCCTCGGCGATGACGGCCACACCGTCGGCGCGATTCCAAAAAGCCTTTCTTTTGAGAATCGCGCCTTCGAGAATATCGCAGACGGTTTCCAAATGAACCGGACCGGAAAACTCTTCCGGAATCAGCGTCAATGTAGCGCCTGATGCTTTGCCAATTCCAAGCGCAAGATGTCCCGCCGAGCGTCCCATTACGACCACGAAATACCAGCGCCCGGTGGTGCGGGAATCCTCCATAATATTGTGGACCAGCTCGAAGCCAAGCTGCCGCGCTGTCTCGAAACCGAAGGTGGGAATCTCTCCGGGCAGGGGAAGATCGTTGTCGATGGTCTTGGGAACGTGGCAGACATGAATCCGACCGGCGGCGCGTTTCGCTACCTGGCTTGCGGCAAACATCGTGTCGTCGCCACCAATAGTGGCTAAGTAACCGATGCCGAGGTCGTCCAGAGTTTTTACGACCCGGTCGAGATCTTCTGCCTTTTTCGTTGGATTCGCGCGGGAGGTATTGAGGATCGAACCGCCTTGAAAGTGAATGCGCGAAACGTCGTCGTGATCCAGCGGCTTAACGCGCGTTGTATCCCCCTTTATTAACCACTGGAAGCCTTCATAGATTCCAATAACTTCATGTCCACGGTTACGCGCCTCCAAGGTTAGAGCGCTGATGACACCGTTGATGCCGGGCGCGGGACCGCCGCCGACCAATATGCCTACGTTATTTTTCGGTTTGATTGAGGAAGCTTCCATGTTACCTTCGTGGTTCTCTACAAAGATTCGCGCACCACAAAGTGCCTCCGCAGCGTGTGCTATTTCCGTACCGGTAACTCTAGTAAGTTAGGATAGCACAAAATACCCCAATGGCTAGTTTCCTGAAATTAAGAATGAATGTCGGAATCATCCCGATTTTCAAGAAAATTTTACATTGTTTTGACTCTAACCTGTGAAACTCATTGACATTCGCCGTGGCACAGTGGTTGCGCAGTGCCCATAGCAGAGTGTCCGAAAAAGGTGCGACGAAGAAAGGTGAAGGAGAAAAAGATGTCAACAACTAATGAACGCGTGGTTATCGAAGAGCCGCCGCTTGCGCGGCTAGTGTTCGGCGATCCCCGTTTCGGTTGGTTATGGCTACCGCTGCGTCTTTACTTAGGTTGGTCGTGGTGGGAAGCGGGCTGGCACAAGTTCGTTGATCCGAAATGGATGGGAAGCGGAGAGGCTCTATTGGAATATTGGACAAGGGGATTGAAGATGACACCCAAGCCGGTGATAGCCTTCGATTGGTATCGGTCTTTCATCGAATTACTGGCTAATTCCGGAGCGCACACCTGGTTCTCCAAGATAATTATCTTCGGCGAGCTCGCCGTCGCGCTTGGTTTAATTCTCGGCGCGTTCACAGGTTTGGCGGCGTTCTTTGGCGGGTTGATGAATTGGAGTTTTATCATGGCGGGATCGGCTGCGACGAACGGTTTACTCTTCGCCATCGCTACCTGGCTGGTCCTGGCATGGCGCAACGCAGGCTGGATCGGGCTCGATCGTTGGCTGTTGCCGATCATTGGTACACCGTGGAAGCCAGGGGGACTTTTTCACGAACGCGAGACGGTTACGATGGCTTGAGGTGCGCTGGGCCCTCAGATGTATTACAATACTCAAGGAAAGGAGAAGTAATGGAAGAGAACCGTGAAATGGCGCTTTTCAACACGAAGGCAAGTAACAACTCATGGCCCGATATATCGCCCGTCGAGCGTTTGCTAGACGACTTGGAAGCACACGAAGAGAAAGAAGAAAAGTCGATTGAGGACTATAAGAAACTACTGGGCGAGTTAACCAATCCGGTGACAAGATTTCTCTTGCAGCTAATTATCGCAGACGAGGAGAAACATCGTGACGTGCTTAACGCGATGATTGCGACTTTGAAGGGTAGCCTGACGTGGGCGAGGCCGGAAAGGAGTCTTGAGGGAGTAGCCGATCTCGGCATCACTGACAGCCGGCTTCGCAGCAGCACTGAAGGATTCATCGAGCTTGAAAAGGAAAGTATCAAGGAATGCAAGGCGCTCATAAAAGACAGCAGCGGATACTACCATGGGGTCTTCAAAATTCTTTTGGAGTCCATGATCGGAGATTCGGAAAAACACATAGAGTTGCTGGAATTTCTAAAGGAGAATTTTAAAGAAGCATGAGCACTCAGGAACCGTTCGATCCCCTGTCCCGCTTCGCGGGGATCGAACGGCTTGTCTCCAAGATCTATTTCCGTTTCTCCCACCTTTTTCTTCAACATGCGGAGTTGAGAGATTTCTGGTGGGAAATGGCTCGTGAAGAGGAACAACACGCGTGCATTTTGTTTGCCTGCAAGGCGGTGATTGCAAACTTCGACGACGAAACTCTGGACCCGACGATTGGCCGCGGAACGGCTGAAGAGTTAGAAAACCGCCTGATGGCTTTCTTGGTTCGGGGAACGCCGTCTCTCACCAGGGAAGAGGCTTTTCGGATCGCGTTGGAAATTGAAAGCTCCGAGATCGACGCGATCTACAGCAAGCTGCTGCAACTAGGCGGGCCGAACATCGCCAAGACCATGGAAAATTTGGGCGTTCCCGCCAGCGTTCAGAGACAAAAACTCAAGTCCGCCGTACGCCGGTTTTGCTCTAGTCCGGAACTGCTGCAGGCGGCTGAATCCCTTTGACCAATTAATCAAGCCAGCGAACCCTAACGGGTCATGTTGACACTTCCGCTTGTCGCTCTTATGTTCACAAGGGCGACCGAGATTTGATCAATCATCGCTTGTTTGGTGGGCTAACTTTTAGCTCTGAGATGGTTGTATGGAATTCAGTTTGGAAAATATCATCGGCAAGAGCAAAGCCATTCGCGATGTGTTGGAGATGGTCAAGAAGGTGGCCCGCACGCAAGCCACCGTGCTGATCAGTGGCGACAGCGGGACGGGCAAGGAGCTCATTGCGTTGGCTCTGCATGCTCATAGCGACCGCAAAGACAAACTTTTCTTACCTGTAAACTGCGGTGCTCTGCCGGAAACCCTCCTGGAAAGTCTGCTTTTCGGTCACATGAAAGGTTCATTCACCGGAGCCTTTGCCAACCAGGAAGGATTGTTCGAGAAGGCGCGTGGCGGAACCATTTTCCTCGATGAGATCGGAGAAATTCCCCAACATCTTCAGGTCAAGCTTCTGAGGGCCCTGGAGGCCAAAGAAATCTTGCCCATTGGCAGCACAACCCCCCGCCGCATTGACGTTCGCGTCTTGGCGGCGACCAACCGCAATTTGCAAAAGGAAGTTGAGGCGGGTCATTTTCGCGAAGATCTTTATTATCGGCTAAACATCATGGAAATCCATATTCCGCCGCTGCACGAACGACCGGAAGACATTCCGTTATTAGTCGATCATCTGATTAGGAAGCACAATCCTGAGCTGAACCGCCGTTTCACGGGGGCGGATGATGCAGTGATTCGCACACTCATGTTGCTTCCGTGGAAAGGTAATGTGCGCGAGCTGGATAACGTCATCGAGCACACTATGATTCTAGCCGAAGGTGACTGCATTACCCTCAAGGATCTTCCCGCTTCTATAGTTTCGGCGGGCCAGGCCCGCCCCGCATTCACCTATAATTTAAAGGAGGCAAACCGGCGCTTTGAGAAGCAACATATTGTCCGAGTCTTGGAACAGGTCGGTCAGGATCGCAAGGAGGCGGCGAAGCTCCTCGACATCAGCCTCTCTTCCCTTTATCGTAAGATCGAAGAGTTGGAAATTGAGTAAATAACTTTTATGACCTTCTTGAGGCACTTTGGACTCACAGGTTGCAGTTTGAACGTCCGCGACATTTTTTTCAACAATGCGAAAATGAAATCGAACGGTTTGGTTGCAATTTTTTTAGCCCTTGAGCTTCGTTAGTCGATGTCGGCGATTTTGCGGACCCCGTCGCCCCAGTCTTCGACTTTGAAATCTTTGAGCGGAAGCACGATCGGCTCCTTTTCTTCTATAGCGATCATTCGTTTTCGGTACTCAATGAGAAATGAAATCTTGACCAACAGCGAGTTGTCTCGCACCTCCAACAGCGTGACTTTCTCTTCAAGATATGAATACTCTTTCTTGCGCAAGATCTCTTTGACGCGGTCTCGGGTCAAAGTTTCCTTGATGCCTAGGAACCCAGCCATAAGGTCCTCCTAAAGTTACAATCCTTCCACGTATCTAAGAATGTTGGTGATCGTTACCAGGCCCACTAAATTTGCCTCGTCGACATCACCATTAACGGGTTCTTCGTCATCACGTCCACAACTTTTATCCAACTATCCTTCCCACGCAGTGCGGTTGTTGCCATGTTCGTATCCTCCAGTCACAAATTCTCCGTGCAGCGTCTGTGCCAAGGCCTAACATAAATATTTGCTGGTGAATTCCATGGTTGCTCACTGTAGGGAGCGTTCCCCTTTTCGCAAATGCGAAAAAGCCGGAGAAATTCCTCACAGTTGGGAAAAATTCAACAACTTCGGAGGGAAAGCGACTTTAGAATTCAATGCGCTATAAGGGCACAGTTATTGCGCCTTTTCCTGTCTGGAGGATTTGCAAATTTTGCTTGAAGGTTTGTTGCTGACTGGCATTGAAACCTGCGTCTGTATAGATAGGGGAGGGATAAGCTATGGCAGACGAAAACGATAAATTCGGCGAGACAGTGCGAAAATTTGCCGGGTGCTGAGGCCGAGCAAATTCTTCAGAAGCTGCGCAGCGCGCCCAAAGTGAAAGGTGCGCCGCACACGGATGCCTCCAAAGTGATGGAAGCGACGCGGCGGGCGTTGACAAAACCAGGCTACAATTTGGAACTGTAAGCGGGCGGCCCGCTTCGTCAATCTACTTTGCGCTTGCTGCGGATCAGTTTGACGATCTCGAACCAGACCACGCTAAGCGCTCCGGTTACCAAACAGACCGCCAGATCATACGGCTTTAAGGCTGCAAAGCGGAAGATCTCGCGGAGAGAAGAAACATAGAGGACCAAAAAAAGAAAAACGATAGCGCCACCCACCACCCACCATAGAGCGCTGTTGCGGTAACGAAAAGTCGCAATAATATTTCGTGACCAAGACCGGTTGGCAAAAATCAAAGCCAATATTCCGGCGACCAAGGTGGCGAAGGTCTGAGCCCGCGCGTAGGACGAGTCGTGGTGGAGGTAAAGAGCCAGCCCCAAAGTAGATAGAGTTGCCAACAAGACGACAAATCCCTGGAGCAAACTCAAAACAATCTTGTCTGTGCCAAAAAGCGGCTCGCGAGGATCGCGCGGTGGCCGGTTCATCACATTCGCCTCGCCTGGTTCCGCCTCAAAGGCAATCGAGCATGCCGGATCGATGATAAGCTCGAGAAAGACGATGTGAACCGGAGACAGAACCAACGGCCAGTTGAAAATCAACGGCAGCAGCGCGACACCGGCGATGGGCACATGGATCGCGAAGATAAACGCCGTGGCTTTCTGAAGGTTATCGAAAATGCGCCGGCCGGAACGGATCGCTTCCACAATGGTGGCGAAATCATCGTCGAGGAGCACCAAAGACGCCGCTTCGCGGGCCACGTCGGTGCCCCGCGCGCCCATGGCAATGCCAATGTGAGCGGCTTTGAGTGCAGGCGCGTCGTTTACTCCATCGCCGGTCATCGCGACGATTTCGCCGTTGGCTTTGATAGCATCCACGAGATTCAGTTTTTGCTCCGGCAGCACTCGAGCAAATATCGTGGTTTGCGGGATGCGCCGGCGCAGCTCGGCGCTGGGCATTCTTTCAATCTCGATTCCGCTTAAGACCTCAGTCCTCTTGAAGCCTATTTTGCGAGCTATGGCTCGCGCCGTTGACGGATAATCGCCGGTGATCATGACAGCCTTGATGCCGGCGCTGTAGCATTCACGGAGGGCGGCAGGAACGGACGGCCGGATAGGATCAGAGAGACCTATCAGCCCGAGAAACTCGAAGTCGAAGTCGCGCTGACTGTCAGGCCAAGCGGTTCCTTTAAAGCGGGATTTGGCAATGGCCAAAACCCGCAGCCCATCTTCAGCCATGGCATCGACGTTGGCGGAAAGGCGTTCACGTTGCGCCGAGTCAAAATGACAAAGCTCGGTGATGGCTTCGGGCGCGCCTTTAGCTGCAACAATATAGGCTTCGTCAGTTGGGGACTTCCAAACATGCGACAAGGCTAAAAGTTCTGGCGATAACGAATACTCGCGCACCAAGCTCCATGGTTTCTCACCCTCTACTTGATCGAGATAACGATCACCTAGCTCCTTGAAGGCTTTCTCCATCGGATCGAACGGATTTGTTTCGCTGGCGAGCACGGCAAAGCGAACGGTCTCATGGAATTGTTTTGGCAGGGCTCCAGGCGTGTTGACATCCACGTCGTAGAACTGTGCGTTGACAAAGATCCGGCTGACTGACATGCGGTTAAGCGTAAGAGTGCCGGTTTTATCTACGCACAGAACGGTAGCAGAGCCGAGGGTCTCAATAGCCGGCACGCGGCGTGTAAGAACCCGTTTCTGGGACATCCGCCAGGCTCCCAAGGCGAGAAAGACCGTCAGAACGACGGGAATTTCTTCGGGGAGCAGGGACATGGCGAGTGCGATTCCACCCAAAAACCCACCAATCCAGTCTGCTCTGGTAATCCCATAAAGGAGGACAACCAGGGCGCAAAGCGAAAGCCCAATGACGGCGAAATTGCGGATCAGCGTGGCGGATCTTTTTTGCAGAAACGTCTCATCGGTCTCCACCGATTCCAAGGCCGTGCCGATTTTTCCGAATTCTGTGCGCACGCCCGTTGCAACTACTCTAGCCACCCCGCGGCCTTGCACTAACATCGTTCCGGAATAGACAAAGGGGAGATCGTCACCGCCTGGACGGGCGATGGTTTCCTCCCCATCCCAGGATTTTTTTCGGACCGGCACCGATTCACCCGTAAGCAAAGATTCATCGACCATCAAGTCGTTGCATTCAAGCAGGGCTCCATCCGCGGGAACTCGATCACCTTCGGTGAGAATTAAAATATCGTCACGGACCACTTCCCGCCCGGCGATGCGCTTCTGTTCGCCGTCGCGGACCACGAGAGCCCGCGGGCTTGAAAGATCCCTGAGAGCTTCCAGAGCCCGCTCCGTTTTTCTTTCCTGAAAGATCGTGATGCCCATGATGACGAAGACGGAAACCGAAAGGATCAAGGCTTCGCGAAAATCACCCAGCGCCAAGTAAACGACGACGCTCACGATAAGCAGGAGAAACATGGGTTCGCGCACGATCTCCAAAGCGATAGCGAATGTGCTGCGCTGGGAGGTGGAAGGGAGCTCGTTGTAGCCTTCTTGTTCAAGTCTTGCATAAGCTTCAGCCGAGGAAAGTCCGGCAAGCGTTTTCTCAGCTGGAAAGTCTTTCTGAGCGGAATGCATCTTAAGATCGTTTCAGGCGATGGACGAAGGTTCGGAAAAATAGCGATAAGACTTCGGCCAAGTCCGGGTGGTTTACCTCGTCAAGATTGTAACGGACTCGGCCGTAAGGCTTTGGCAATGAAATTAGACAGGCCAAGTCCACGGGACTAGCCACAATGATCGTATCGCAACGTCCTGGTCATCGCCAAGTCTCGGTGTTGCAACTCAGAATAACCGATGGTCGGCCGCACGTGCTTTTTTCCTGACCCATCAGCGACCAAGTGTGAGCCGCTCTTCATTGTTCCAAACTCAGCCTTATTTTCCAAATCGCTTATCTACGCTTGAAGCTTGCATAGCAGCGAACTTATTTCATTCCTAAACTTAGCAAATCTGAAGCTGGCTTTCTTAGCAGCGCGAAAAGGTTTCGTGTACACGATCTAAAAGTTCTGCAAAAACCACCATTCAGCTTGCGGCACGGTGGTTGCGTTATAGCTGGCCAGGAACAGGAGGTATTTATGAGCGCGAACATTCTAACAAAAACGGGCGAACTCAGAACCGTCGATTTTACGCGGGGGGAAAAAGAAGTACGCCCAATGAAAAATTATTGGAAGGCGCTGGCGCCCATCATCGTGGGAGTAGCTCTACTTTTTGTTCCCATTCCCGAGGGTCTTAAACCGAATGCTTGGTATTACTTCGCTTTGTTTGTCGCGGTCATCATCGCCTTGATCCTTGAGCCAATTCCAGCGGCGGCCGTTGGACTGATCGGCGTTACCGCTGCCACGGTTTCGCTGTTAGTTGCGCCCAAACCTGCTGATGCGATCAAATGGGCGCTTTCAGGATTTCAGGACGGCACGGTCTGGCTTATTTTCGTCGCCTTCATGTTCGCATTGGGTTATGAGAAGACCGGGTTAGGTCGCCGCGTCGCTTTGAATTTGGTGAAGCGATTAGGAAAAAGAACCCTTGGACTTGGCTACGCGGTGGCTTTGGCAGATCTTGCCCTGGCACCATTTACCCCGTCGAACACGGCGCGGAGCGGGGGAACAATTTATCCTGTTATCAAAAACATTCCGCCTCTTTATGGCTCGGAGCCGGGCTCCAGCGCACGAAAGATCGGCTCTTACCTCATGTGGACTGCGTTTGCGACGACGTGTCTAACAAGCGCTATGTTCCTGACGGGTTTGGCGCCTAACCTTTTGGCGCTGTCACTAGTTAAACAGACTGCTAAGATCGACATCAGCTGGACCGAGTGGTTCATGGGTATGTTACCAGTGGGCGTCCTGCTTTTCAGCTTCTTGCCGCTGATCGTATACAAGATTTATCCGCCAGAACTAAAGAACAGCCCCGATGTTCCAGTTTGGGCTGCCGAGGAACTTAAGAAGATGGGAGGAATCACTTTCAAAGAAGCGTCAATGGCGCTGCTTGCGCTTTTGGCCCTGGGTCTCTGGATCTTTGGTGGCGACATGATTAACGCCACCACCGTTGCACTGCTGGTCCTTTCGTTGATGGTTGTCACGCGCATCGTCGGGTGGGATGACGTGCTTGGCCACAAGCATGCCTGGAATGTGTTGGTTTGGTTCGCCACCTTGGTGACCATGGCCGACGGGCTGAACAAAGTCGGTTTTCTCAAATGGTTCGCCGGTGGTGCAGCGACCGCGATGAGCGGATACTCGGTAATGATTATCGTCATCATGCTTACGGTCGTCTACTTTGTCGTGCATTACATGTTCGCAAGTCTCACCGCTCATACAACAGCTCTGCTTCCGGTTCTGCTGACCGCAGCCATCGCCGTGCCGGAGATGCCGGTCAAGCTGATCTCGCTGCTGTTCTGCTATACGCTCGGTTTGATGGGGATTATCTCTCCATACGCTACCGGCCCTGGCCCGATCTACTACGGCAGCGGCTATGTTAGCCGGAAGGACTTCTGGATGCTCGGCCTGGTTTTCGGGGCCATTTACCTGGCTGTGCTATTGGTTATCGGCCTGCCCTACCTCAATTTCTACTTGGGATAGAAAAGACAACAGGTCCTCGAACTAACGGACTCGCGGTCACAGACCGCGAGTCCGTTCTTTAATCGTCGTCGCCAAAAAGCGATCGCAATGTAGCTGCAAGAACCGCCAACCCCCAAAACTTCTTGAGACGAGCCCGTCCCACATTTTTAGCGGAAATCGAAAACTTAAGTATTGTTTAACCCAGATTCCGCAGTTGAAGGTGAAGGAAAGAGCGAGGCGCAAGCCTTCCGCAGCAAAGGCAATGGGCCTCTGTCTCTAAGGAAAGTCGCGAACAGCTGTGCGATGAGTCGGTCCTCGATCATTTAGAACGGCCTGGCGAATACCAAAAACGACTTTGAAACATTACGCTTCTGTGCCTTTGCTACTCCAGGCTCACGCCTCGCCTGCTTAGGCCGTAACGTAACTGCGGAATCCAGGTTTCGCTTACCCTCGGGCCAGCTTTGGCCCCGCCCCCGTTTGTAGGGATTTCCAATTTCTAAAACCGCTGGACCCGTGCTTTCTAAAAAAGGAAAAGCGCTTGTTCGATTTTCTCGATATTCTCGATGGTGGCATCATGTTTGCGGTGTTAGAAGATACGAGGGGTGTAATGCTCAAACCGACAGACAAACGGCGCGGGCTGTCATATGACGAGCTTATACGGGCGATGTCGGAACCGGATTTTTATCCAAAGCGGCCCTCGAAAGTAATACATAAAGAGACCCACATTTCGCACGTTTTCCTGACCGACGATCTGGCCTACAAAGTTAAAAAACCGCTTCGGTTTTCTTTTCTCGATTATGCGACATTAGGCAAACGGCGCCATTTCCTCAATGAGGAACTGCAGCTGAATCGGCGGCTCGCTCCATCGGTTTATTTGGCAGTAGTCCCGATAACAACGGGTAGAAGCGGCTTCCAGTTAGGAGTTGAAGGTGAAGCGGTCGAATACACGCTGGTTATGCGCCGCCTGCCGGAGAAACGGATGTTGCCGTTTCTTCTGGAAACAAATCAAGTAACGCCGGCGATGTTAAGCGATTTAGCCGAGGTCCTTGCCAAATTTCATGATCGCGCCGAGCGCGTTGTGGCTGGCGACCCTTCCGAATATCCGAAGGCTGTAGAGAACGAGTGGAATGACAATCTCACCGACCTGGGACCCTTTGCGGGAACTTTGATCGAGACGGAAAAACTAGCAATGCTTAAGGATTTGGGAACACGCTTTGTTCATCGCCACCATGACCTGCTCATTAGTCGAGCAGCTCAGGGGTGGATTCGCGATGTGCACGGCGATCTTCACTGCGAGCACGTCTGCTTCGCTCCCGAGGGGATTCAGATCTTCGATTGCATCGAATTCAGTTCCAAGCTTCGTTGTTGCGATCTCGCCTCTGAAATAGCTTTTCTCCTGATGGATATGGAGGTGCGCGGCTGCGCATCTTTGGTTGAACCGTTTCTAACTCGATACCGCGGATTGCTGCCTGATCCGGACCTGACCACCTTGCTTCCATTTTACAAATGTTACCGCGTACTCGTGCGCGGTAAAGTGCATGCGCTACGGGACAACGCTGAGGCGGCGAGAGGCTATTTTCGCTTTGCCACGCGCTTCGTCTGGGACCCCCTCAAACCCTTTCTCGTCATCATTTGCGGTCTCACGGGAAGCGGAAAATCCACTCTGGCACGAGAGTTGGGAAAACGTTTGGGCATGCCAGTGATCAGCTCTGACGCCGTGCGCAAAGCGATGGCAGGGAAATCCGACCAGCAGAAGGTGCCGTTTAAAGCGGGAATTTACCGGCCAGACATGACGGAAAAGACGTACGCGAAGATGACACGGGATGCGGAACAGCAAATACGAAACGGCCGGGGGGCTATTCTAGACGCAACATTCGGCCAAAAACGACATCGCGCGAGGCTTATTCGTTTGGCCCAAAAGCATGGAGTTCAGCTCTTTGTGATTCATTGTGTTGCGTCCGAAGAGACTACAAGGGAACGGCTGGCTCAAAGAACATTTGAAGGAAAGGACCTCTCCGATGGACGGTGGGAGATTTACGTGCAGCAGGCGGCTGCTTATCAACCGCTTGACGACATCCCCGCCGCTGCTCGCCTCGAATTAAACACAGAAGGGCCCTTAGAACAGCTCGCGCATGCCAGCGAAGAGTTCCTGCGCTCGCGCATGGGCGGAGGACTTCCTTAAACTCTATCCCTAAATTCCTGGCAGTCAAAGCACAATTCCGCTTCGGGATAGATCGCCAATCGATCGGCTTCGATGGGTTCGTGGCAAGCCAGACATAAACCATACCGGCTGTCTTGAACGCGGCCAAGCACATCGTCGATCCTAGTTATCTCTTCACGATACCATTTAGCCAGAAGATCAAGGAGACTGATTCTTCTCTCGTAGGCTTTCTGATCGATCCACTCGGTGTTTTGTTGAACCTCATGACGCTCTTTGGCGAGATGCCGCAAGGTCAGTTCGATCTCTTTCTTTCGCTGTTGTAGCTTGTCAGAATACGCCATTGGCAATCCTCTTTTCGCTATGAAGGGTGCGCAAAAGAAATGCCAGTCTATCAGGAAGAGCCGTTGAAGCTTTTTCGTGTTGTTTTGGAGGGATAAAGTCCGACTTGTCTCAGCCGTGAGATTATTTTCCCACTTTTGCGACTTTCATTTGCCAGCGTAAGTCGTGTAGGTAGCAAATTTATTCATCACAAGAATAAGATAAGTGGAGGAAGGACCGATGGCAGACGCTAGCTATAGCAGTATGCTAATCCCGCTCGATGGATCGAAAACGTCAGAGAATGTTTTGCCTTATGCGCGGACCCTGGCACGGGTCCTTGGGATTCCCGTCGAACTCATGGAGACTATTGACATCGCGCGCGTGGCCACGCACACCGCTGTCGAGAAAGGCACACACCTCGATACCCTAACGGGCGACATTGAACGCAAGAGCGAGAATTATTTGAGAAAAATAGCCGAATCGTTTTCCGGGACCACTATTCAATGCACGGTCGCGAGAGGCAAAGCAGAGAACGCCATCATCGATAAAGCGGCGGCCGATGAGAGGGCCCTCATCGCGATGGCTACCCACGGGCGATCCGGAATCAGCCGGTGGTTGCTGGGGAGCGTAGCGGAGAAGGTGCTGCGGGGCGCGCGCAACCCTCTCTTTCTCGTAAGAGCAAGCCAGGACGGTCAAACCGAGGGTGAGGCTCACATTAAAGCGATTATCGTTACACTGGACGGGTCCGAATTGGCGGAATCGGTTTTGCCGTCAGCCCTGAACCTTGCACGCTTATTGGGCCTTGAAGTGATTCTGTTCAGGGCGTACGAGTTGCCCGCGACAGCCTATTACGGAAAAGAGGATTATCTTCCTGACTACGACGAACTCAAAAATCAAGTCAAACAAGAAGCCAGCGCTTACCTCGATGCTAAAGCAGCGGCGATTAAAGCGGGCGGCCTCGAAAAAGTCTCCTCGGCGTTGATGGAAGGGCCTGGCCCGGGTGAGATCATCACTTACGCCCAGAAAACCCCTAACGCGGTGGTCGCGATGTGCACCCATGGACGGTCTGGAGTACAGCGCTGGATGCTTGGTAGTGTTACGGAAAGAGTGGTGCGCCATTCGGGCAATCCGGTATTGGTGGTAAGAGCGAAGTGATGGCTTGACCAGAACACCCAAATAGTTATGTGCCGGCCTTGATCCGAAAGCCATTTCGACTGAGTTCTTGATGAATCCTCGCGATGTGCTCCGGGCCGGTAGTTTCCAGGATCAATTCTACTTCCGTCTCGTCGATAGCCATCTGCCCGAAGCCGCGGCTGTGCGCGATGTGCAGAATGTTGGCTCCAAGCTCACCGATGCATTGGCTCAGCCGACCCAAAGTCCCTGGCCTATCGGGTAATACCACGGAAAAACGGCTTAACCGGCCATCTTCGATAAGTCCCTTCTCAATGATGCGCGAGATCAAATTCATATCGATGTTGCCCCCGGAGACAATCAAACCGACATTTTTGTTCTGGAGGGAAACTCTATTATTGATAAGCGCGGCGAGAGGAGCTGCCGCCGCGGCTTCAGCCACAGTCTTTTCAATTTCCAGTAGAAGCAAGACGGCGTTGGCAATCTCACCCTCGCTCACCGTAACGATTTCATCCACGAATTGTTTTACGAAGGACAACGGAATTTCGCCTACGGCGCGGACAGCGATGCCGTCGGCAATGGTCGCGGCCGGTGGGAGCTGAACCGGCTCGCTTTTTTCCAAAGCGACTTTCATCGAGGGTAGAGCCTCTGCTTGGACACCGATGATGCGAATATTTGGATTGAGCGTCTTCAGCACTAACGCAATTCCCGCAATGAGACCTCCGCCGCCCACGGGAACGATGACCGCGTCCAAATCAGGATTCTGTTCATAAAGTTCGAGTCCAACGGTTCCTTGACCGCTAATAACCTCGGGATCGTTGAATGCGTGAATGAATGTCATGCCTTTTTCTCGGCTCAGGCGTTCTGCTTCGGCAAAAGCCGAGTCGTAATCCGCGCCATAAAGCACGCTTTGCGCGCCGTATTGGCGCACCCGGCTGACTTTGATGAGTGGCGCATGGACTGGCATGACAATACTTGCCTTTATGTTCAGCCGCCGGCTGTGGAACGCGACAGCCATGCCGTGATTGCCGGCGCTGGCGGCGACGACGCCCCGTTTAGCTTCTTCCGGGGTGAGCAGTAAGAGACGGTTGAGGGCGCCGCGCTCCTTGAAAGAGCCTGTCATCTGAAGGTTGTCGAGCTTAAAAAAAACGCGATGGCCCGTCATGCGGCTGATCGTTTCTGAGTAAGGGAACGGCGAAAGATAGATATGGTCTTTGATACGGTCCCGCGCCTCTTCAACATCGGCGAAAGTAATCATGCTAAGGCGACGTTAGAATGAAAGGTCAAAGACTGCAAGGTAATCTTGTCAACGTTAATTTGACTTGCGTGCAATGTCTGTGGCACCGTTGTTATGGTTTCGAGCAATTAAAACAGGAAACCGGAATCACTCTATTCGATGCAACCTGAGCAAGCCGCCACCGCAGCGGACGTCAACCGCTACCAACAGAACTACCTCGTGGAGATGGATGGCATCGCGCTTTACCGTTCCATGGCCGCTGCAGAAAAAGACGAGACACGGGCTGAGATTTTCAACAAGCTGGCCAAAAATGAAGAACGACACGCGCAGCGCTGGGCGCGGCTCATTCTGTCGGCAGGCGGCGCAGTGCCGCGGTACCGTCCGAGCTTGAGGGTGCGGGCCCTGGGGTGGATGGCGCGGACTTTCGGGACGCATCGCGTGGTGCCGATCATCAGCAGCATGGAGGCGCGCGATGAGGCCGGGTACATGCATCAGCCGGAGGCGGCAGGCCTGCCTGCCGAAGAGAGGGCTCACAGCCGTACGCTGTGGGCCATGTCGGGGGGTGCCCCTGGTCCGGCGTCGATTATCGGTGTGGAGCGTTGGCACTTTACGTCGCG
>Ga0126375_10000027_pt1 | contig 29040 bp, 26 predicted proteins | sample PanSoiMetPlot_14_FD_109577 | JGI IMG/M metagenome (GOLD analysis project Ga0126375, IMG submission 109577) | Tropical forest soil microbial communities from Panama - MetaG Plot_14 | ecosystem: Environmental > Terrestrial > Soil > Tropical forest | place: Panama | collected 2016-02-17 | reverse complement strand
GGCAGCATCGCGAAAGGCTGCGAGGAAGCCGACGAATTGAGTGACCAGAATAAGCGGGCCTGGCGTAGTTTCGGCAAGGCCTAGTCCGTCAACCATCTCAGGTGCTGTCATCCAGCCGTAGGTTTGCACCGCTTCCTGCGCCATATAGGCAAGCAGCGCATAGGCGCCCCCAAAACTGACGACTGCGAGCTTCGAGAAAAACATTCCTATGCTCACCAGCACGTGTTCTGGTCCGAAGGTGAGTGCTGCAAGCGCGACCGGCGCCCACCACAAAATCAGACCGATCACCGACGCTATGGCGAATTGTTGCCAGTGATCCTTTGCGGGCGGTGCGACGCTGTCGACTTTTTCACCGAGGCCAAGCTGGTCTGGCGACCGACGTGCGACAACGTAGCCGATGAGCGCCGCTGCCGCGACAATGAGCGGAAAGGGCAGCCCGAGAAAAAAGATGCCGACGAACGCGGCGGCGGCCAGTGAAAGCAGCAGGGATGTTTTTAGCGCGCGTTTGCCGATGCGGATCAGCGCCTCGATCACAATCACTAACACTGCCGCTTTGATGCCATATAGCGCGCCGTCGATGATCGTGATCCCGCGTCCGAGCGCATACAGCAGGCTGAGGCCCAGCATCACGAACGCGCCCGGCAGCACGAACAGAATGCCTGCTGTGAGCCCCCCATGCACGCCGTGCAGCAGCCAGCCCAGATAAGTCGCAAGCTTTTGTGCCTCTGGGCCGGGTAACAGCATGCAGAAATTCAACGCGTGCAAGAAACGCGCCTCGTCCACCCACTTCTTTTCGTCGACGACGACGCGATGCATCAAGGCAATCTGCCCGGCCGGCCCACCGAAATTGATGCAGCCGATCTTCAGCCAGGCCATGAAGGCCTCGCCGAAACTTGACCGGACAGGCGTTTCAATAGTTGCCATGCTCGTCACGCGGCTTTGGCCGGCCAAATTATGTCGCTCTTCCGCAAGTTCTGGCTGCATCCCGCCAGACTGCACCCGGCAACAAGTGCGGCGACTGTTCATACGCATCGCGTCGCCTGACATCAACGACTTGCGGCGCAACGTACGTCGCAAACGCATTCCATAGATCTTTTGGAGAGATCGAAAAGCTCGGAGACAGCATAGGTCCCCTCCGTAAACGAAGGAGACGGTGCTTGGGCTCGGAGCCTTGGGTGGGCGGGGCGACCGTCATTGCCCCACATCCCTAAACTTACATCACACTGCCTGCCCGTACAAGGGCGTCGCATCGCACCACCGAGTTTTCGTCACTCGCCACGGGGCGCTGCCTTCGCTAGTTTTTGTGTCGGAGGCCCGTCATGGGTAACAAAATTGATCTTGGTGCACGCAATGCGGTGGTCACCGGCGGTGCGCAAGGCATCGGGCGTGCGATCGTTGAGCGCTTTCTGGAGTCTGGCGCGGCAGTTGCGATCTGGGATCGCGACAGCGATTTAGCCAAAAAAACGACGATGCAGTTGCAGAACCTTGGCCGCATTGCATCCTTCGTCGTTGACGTTACCAATTATTCTGACGTGGAACGCGCGCGCGATGACACGATAAAAACGCTCGGCCGCATCGACATTCTGGTCAACAATGCAGGTATTGCGGGGCCGAACATTAAGACCTGGGATTATCCGCTCGACGCCTGGCGTAAAGTGCTTGCGATTAATCTTGACGGACCATTCCATTGCTGCCGCGCCTTGGCACCGGCGATGATCGCGCAGAATTACGGCCGCATCGTCAACATCGCCTCAATCGCAGGCAAAGAGGGCAATCCAAACGCGCCGGCCTATTCAGCATCGAAGGCGGGCCTCATCGCGCTGACCAAATCACTTGGCAAAGAGCTTGCATCTCATGACATATCGGTGAATTGCATCACACCTGCCGCTGCGAAAACGGCAATTTTCGATCAGATGACCCAGGAACATATCGACTTCATGCTCGCGAAGATTCCGCGGGGGCGCTTTGTCACCGTCGAGGAGATCGCGGCCCTTGCAGCCTTTTGCGCTTCGGCAGACTGTTCGTTCACCACCGGCGCGGTATTCGATATTTCCGGCGGGCGGGCGACCTATTGAGCGATCCCGCACAGCAGCGCCGCCAGCGGTTGACGGGTATCGCCTTAATGTGCGGCGCGGTGGCGGCGTTTTCTTGTCTCGACGCCACTGGAAAATATTTGCTCCGCTACATGGACCCATTGCAGGTCGTTTGGGCTCGTTACTTCGGGGCCTTCCTGTTGGCGCTTATTTTTCTCAATCCGATAACCAAACCGAAGATGATGACGACGTCGCGGCCATTCATGCAAATTGGCCGATCTACGCTATTGCTTGGTTCCACGGCGCTGAGTTTTTTTGCGCTGCGCTATCTTCAGCTTGACGAAGCGCTAGCAATTCTTTTCTCGACGCCATTCATTGTTGCCTTGCTTTGCGGTCCGTTGCTTGGCGAATGGGTTGGCTGGCGGCGCTGGACCGCAATCGGCGTCGGTTTCTTTGGCGTGCTGCTAGTGGCGCGCCCGGGATTTGCCGGCCTTCACCCCGCGGCACTCTTAACGCTGGGCAGTGCCATCTGTTACGCGCTTTACGTGATCTCAACGCGCGTGCTGGCGCGCACCGACTCGAGTGAAACAACACTGTTTTATTCGAACCTGGTCGGCGCGGTCGCTATGCTGCCGGTCATTTCGTTTGTGTGGACTACGCCGGAAAACGCTCTTGCGGTGGCGCTGATGGTGCTTATCGGTGCGCTCGGCAGTGGCGGACATTATCTCCTCATCCTCGGCCACCGATTGGCGCCAGCGTCGACCCTGGCGCCCTTCATCTACACGCAGATGATCTGGACGACCGCGCTCGGCTTCCTGGTGTTCGGCGACGTGCCCCACTACTGGACCATCGTGGGCGGTTCAATCGTGATCGTCTCGGGCCTTTATCTGCTCCACCGCGAAACAGTGCGGGGGCCGCACCGGTTGCCTAATCATCGTAGGGGGCGCTAAGTTCCGCCCGCTAAACAAAGCTTTCCATCGTGAAGGATCATTTATGGCCACAGCAAAGGACCGCGCGCAGGTCAAGGCCGGCTCCGGGCTGAACGACGACATCGGCGAGCAAAAGCGGCTCGAATTGTACCGGACGCAGGTCGTGATTCGCGAGGCGGAGCAGCGGGCCTACGACCTGTTCCTGCAGAATTTGGTCAAAGGAACCAGCCATCTTTCGCTTGGGCAGGAAGCGGTCGCGGCAGGTTTTGCTGGCGCAATGAAGCCGGGCGACCTTTCATTCTGCACATATCGTGGCCACGCCCATACCTTGGCGCGTGGTGTGTCGGTCGAGAAGGTGCTGGGCGAGCTGATGCAGCGCGACAACGGTTTGATGCGCGGCAAGGGCGGCTCGATGCATCTTACCTCTGTCGACCATGGCGTGATGGGTTCGTACGCCATCATTGGTGCACATCTTCCGATCGCATGTGGTGCTGCCTGGCGCGCGCAGTACAAGGGCGCGAAAGATGTCTCAGTTTGCTTTTTCGGCGACGGCACCACGAATATTGGAGCCTTTCATGAGGCGCTCAATTTTGCCGCGGTCTGGAAGCTGCCGGTCATCTTTGTCTGCGAAAACAATATGTACATGGAATACACGCCGATCGGCGAGGTGACGGCGGTGCCGCAGCCGGCCGCCGATCGTGCGTCGGCCTACGGACTGGAACGCATCGTCATCGATGGCAACGACGCTGACGTCGTGTACCGCGCGGCGCAAACCGCATTCGAAAAGGCCCGCGCAGGGGAAGGACCATCACTGATCGAATGCCTCACGTATCGTTACAGCGGACACTCGCGCGCGGATCCGGCGAAGTACCGACCGGAAGGCGAACTTGACCGTTGGAAGTTACGCGATCCGATCAAGATCTACCGTGAGCGGCTGCTCCAGTTCGGTGTGGCGGATAAGGTAGTCTCCGACATCGATGCGCAGGTGCGAAAAATCGTTGATGACGCAACTGAAGCCTGCAAGGCTGCGCCACCGCCACCGCTCGATATCATCGCCACAGACGTCTATGCCGATGGAGGCTGGGCATGGCGGAACTGACCTATCGCGACGCGGTCATCCGGGGTATTGCGCAGGAGATGAGCCGCGATCCGGATGTCGTATTCCTTGGCGAAGACGTGGCCAGAGCCGGTGGGGTTTTCAAAGCGACCGTCGGTTTGTACGAGCAGTTCGGGCCTTTGCGTGTGCGCGACACTCCGATTTCCGAGCAGGCAATTCTCGGTGCTGCCATGGGTGCGGCGATGACCGGCCTTAAGCCGATTGCCGAAATCATGTTCTCCGATTTCTTCGCGGTCTGCTTCGATTACATTGCCAATGAATTTCCTAAGAGCCGTTATATGTCGAATGGTCAGGTCAAGTGCCCGCTGGTTGTGCGTACGGGTAACGGCGCAGGTTCACGATTCGGCGCGCAGCACAGCCAGAGCGTCGAAAATTGGTGTATGATGATCCCGGGACTAAAGGTGGTCGCGCCGTCGAACCCGCGCGACGTCATCGGGCTGTTGGCGGCATCGGTGCGCGATCCCGATCCGGTGATTTTCCTTGAGCACAAATCGCTGTACCCGACAAAAGGCGAAGTTCCCGACGGCGAGATCGTCGACACGCTTGGCACGGCAAAAATCCTGCGTTCCGGCAAAGACGCAACTATCTGCGCATTGGCACTGATGGTGCCGCGCGCGCTTGAAGCCGCTGAGAAGCTTAAGACGGACCACCGCATTGATTGCGAGATTGTCGATGTGCGTTCGCTGGTGCCGCTGGATACGCGAACCATTCTCGGCTCGGTGGGGAGGACACACCGGCTATTCACGGTCGAGGAAAATCCACGGCTTTGTGGTTGGGGCGCCGAGATCGTGTCAATCGCGGCGGACGAGGCCTTCTATGATCTTGACGGCCCGCCAGTCCGCATCACAACGCCGCATATTCCGTTGCCGGCTGCCGATATTCTGGAAGACGTTGTGCTGCCGACACCTGATCGCATTACCGAAACCATCCGGCGGAGCTTGGGGAGTTAGTTTCTGTCGTCATCGGGCTTGTCCCGGTGACCCCGCTTGGGAATGCAGTGCGTCCCCTAAGCGAGATGGCTAGGACAAGCCCGGCCGCGACAATCGAGAGTGAGGAAACATAGTTATGTACGAAAATCTTCTCGCCAACGTTCCAACCGACCTATGGATTGGCGGAAAGTGGTGCAAGGCCTCCGATGGTGGCCGCTTTGACGTCATCGATCCTGCGACGGAACGCAAGATCGCATCGGTTGCCAGCGCGACAGTCGACGATGCAAAAGCCGCGCTTGATGCCGCCGAAGGTGCTTTTGAGGGTTGGGCGGGGCGCAAACCGCGCGAGCGCGCTGAGATCCTGCGCAAGGCCTATGAACTGATTATGCGCGACGCCGAGCGTTTCGCGAAGCTGATTACACTGGAAAATGGCAAGGCTTTGCAGGATTCACGGAGCGAGGTGGCATATGCCGCCGAGTTCTTCCGTTGGTACGCCGAGGAAGCTGTGCGCAATATCGGTGAGGTGTCGCGCGCCCCGGCCTCGGGTGCCCGCATCTTCGTATATCACAAGCCCGCCGGCATCGCCGTTCTGGTAACGCCTTGGAATTTCCCGGCGGCGATGGCGACGCGAAAGATCGGGCCGGCGCTCGCCGCGGGCTGCCCCGTGGTGCTCAAGCCTGCTTCCGATACACCGCTCACCATGCTGGCGCTGATGCCGGCGCTGGAAGAAGCCGGCGTCCCTGCCGGTGTCGTCAACGTCATTCCGTCGCGTTCGTCGGGCAAGGTAGTCAGTGCCATGTTGCACGATCCGCGCGTGCGCGTTGTCTCTTTCACCGGCTCAACCGAAGTCGGGCGCAAGTTGCTGCACGAGGCCGCCGATAATATCGTCAAGCCGGCAATGGAGCTCGGCGGGAATGCGCCGTTTATCGTCTTTGAAGACGCCGATATCGACGCCGCGATTGATGGGGCCATGATCGCGAAAATGCGCAACATGGGCGAGGCCTGCACGGCCGCCAATCGTTTCTATGTGCATGAGAAAGTCCACGAAGAGTTTGCGAAAAAACTCACCGCCAAAATGAGCTCGCTGAAGATGGGCAACGGCCTTGATGAAGGCATCAATCTTGGGCCGCTGGTTAACAAAGACGGTCGCGACAAGGTGATCGAATTAGTTGACGACGCCGTAAAAAAGGGCGCCAAAGTGCTGGCTGGCGGGAAATTGCCAGAGGGCCCAGGGTTTTTCTATCCGGCGACTGTGCTGACCAATGTGCCGGACTCAGCCAAGATGCTAAACGAAGAAATCTTCGGACCGGTCGCGTCAATCCAGACCTTCAAGACTGAGGATGAGGCGATCAAGCGTGCCAACGACACCGAGTATGGTCTGGTTGCTTACCTGTACACGAAGGATTTAACCCGCGGCATACGTGTTTCCGAGAAACTCGATTTCGGCATGGTCGGCCTCAATCGTGGTCTCGTCTCCGATCCGGCAGCGCCATTCGGCGGCACCAAGCAGTCCGGCCTCGGTCGCGAAGGGGCGCACGAAGGCATGATGGAGTTTCTTGAGACACAATACGTGTCAGTCTCGTGGTAAGGCCTGCCGAACAAATTTAGGGGACTCGCGTGGATGTTCTGATGCCGCAGCTCGGCGAAACCGTTGCCGAGGGCAAGATCACGAAATGGTTCAAGGCGACCGGCGATGCTGTGAAGCCAGGCGACTACCTCTTTGAGATCGAGACCGACAAGACCTCGATGGAAGTACCATCGACCACCGCCGGCACACTGACCGAAATTCGCTTCAATGTCGGCGAGGTGGCGAAGGTCGGCGCCGTGGTGGCGGTGATTTCAGGCGCTGGCGCTGTTGCAAGCCCAGCGGCAAATGCCGCGCCAAACACTCCTTCATCGAGCATGCCTTTTGCCGCGGCTCCGGTCGTCCATCCCATGCCACGTATTACTCCCATGGATCCTTTTCGCGAAGTGCGGACGCCCGAGCGTAACTACGGCCCGGCCAAGCTTGCCAGCGGCACAACGGTCACTCCGCTTGCGCGAAGGCTGGCGGGCGAGCGTGGCATTGATCTGAGACGGGTGACCGGCTCCGGCCCGCATGGCCGCATTGTCGCGCGCGACGTCGAGCAGGCCGCGCCCAGTTCGGCCCCTGCAGCAACTGCAAGCGGCGCCAGCGCAGCCCAGGTGAAGGCTCTGTACGAGGGGGTCGCTTATGACGAAGTCCCCCTCAATTCAATGCGCCGCACCATCGTCACGCGATTGGTTGAGGCCAAACAAACCATTCCACACTTCTATCTGACTGCCGATCTCGACGCCGGCCGTCTGATAGCGATGCGTGAGGAAGCGAATGCTGCCGCGCCGAAAAACAAATATGGCCAACCAGCGTTCAAACTCTCGCTCAACGATTTCATCATCAAAGCCTGGGCTGCAGCGCTGCAGCGCATTCCGGCCGCCAATGCGGTCTGGGCGGGTGACCGCATTCTGCAGTTCCGGAATTCCGATATTGGCGTGGCCGTTGCCCTCGAGGGCGGACTCATCACACCAGTTGTGCGCAATGCCGAAACAAAATCGCTGACCGCAATTTCAACCGAGATGCGTGATCTGGCAGACCGTGCGCGCCACAAGAAACTCAGGCCGAATGAATACCAGGGTGGCTCGAGCGCCATCTCTAATCTCGGCATGTACGGGGTGCGCGAGTTTTCGGCCATCATCAATCCGCCGCACGCCACAATTCTCGCCGTCGGCGCGACTCGCCGAGCTCCGATCGAAGCCCAAGACGGTGGCGCAAAATTTGTCAGCCAAATGACCGTCACTCTGTCGTGCGATCACCGGGTCGTCGACGGTGCGCTGGGAGCTGAATTGTTGGCCGCGTTCAAGAAATTCGTCGAGGCGCCCGTGACGGCGCTGGTCTAGTAAGGAGAATAGGAAATGACTGGCGACAAGCCGGATGTGCTGATGATCGGCGCCAAGAAGCCCGTTATGATGAAGGGCTTCGAAGGCAAGGTGACGCTTCACCACTGGCTCGACGCCAAGGACAAGGCCGCCTTCGTCAAGGAGGTTGGCAATGAAATCAAAGCAATCGCGATTGCCTACACTGCCAACAAGGTCGACGGAAATTTTCTCCGGCAGTTCCCGAACGTCGAGCAGGTCTCGAGTTTTGGCGTAGGTTACGACCATATCGATACCAAATGGGCGGGTGAGCACGGTATTGTCGTCACCAACACTCCGGAGGTGCTCAATGAGGAGGTGGCAGATACTGCGCTCGGTCTTCTGCTTTGCACCGTTCGTGAGCTGCCGCAGTCAGAACGCTATTTGCGCGCCGGCAAATGGAAGGACGCTCACTACCCGCTAACCAAGGCGACGCTGCGCGATCGCACCGTCGGAATGGTCGGAATGGGCCGCATCGGCAAGGCAATTGCGCGGCGGCTCGAAGCGTTCGGTATCCCGGTTGTCTATCACAGCCGAAACCCGCAAGCGGGCGTCAAATACAAGTACTATCCAAAGCTGCTCGACATGGCGCGGGATGTCGACACGCTCATGGTGATCGTGCCGGGAGGCACCAGTACCAGGAACATGATCAATGCCGAGGTGCTCAACGCTCTTGGTCCACGCGGCGTGCTGATCAACATGGCGCGCGGCTCTGTTGTCGATGAGCCCGCGCTGATTGAGGCGCTGCAAAAACGTACGATCTACTCTGCCGGCCTCGACGTGTTCGCCAATGAGCCCGACGTCCCGAAGGAATTGATCGAGATGGACCACATCGTGCTGTTCCCTCATCTCGGCTCGTCGACCGAAGCAACCCGAGCAGCGATGGACCAGCTCGTGGTCGACAACATTCTGGCTTGGTCCGCGGGCAAGCCGCCGCTGACGCCGGTTCCAGAAACGCCGTGGCCTCCGAAACGTTAGGCGCGCGGTGTGCAAACGCTGATGTTATAGTTCGATCATGACACGTCTTGTGATTGGTCTTGGAGCCTTCTGTTTTGCCGGTATTGCCTTCGCGCAGCCAGCGGGGCTCGGTGAGTCCGCTCGACGGATGATCGGCAGTTGGGAATTTTCCAATGCGGATCGCGACCGGATATGCACCGCCACCTTCAAGAGTGATCCAGGTCCGGGCGGTTTCAAGGTCGAGTTTGACGCCAATTGCGTTAATCTTTTTCCGCTTGTCCGCCAGATCGTAGGCTGGAAATTTCCGGAAAATGATCTGCTTTATCTGGTCGATGCACGTGGCAGAACAGTTGTGGAATTCAGCGAAGTCGAGGATGGAATCTTCGAGGCGCCGACGCCCGGCGTCGGCGTGCTGTTTCTGCAAAATGCAGAAGCGGCTGGCGCGCCGCCGAGACCGCCCGAACAGGTCGCCGGTGATTGGGCGATCGTGCGGAAGGCCGGCCCGCCGATTTGCAGTTTGACACTGGCGATGACCAAGGCCAGTGATGGATTTGCCATCACTGTGAAGCCGGGCTGCGATCCGGTCATTGCCCGGCTGAATTTCACGCAATGGCGAATCGACCGCGACCAGATCATGTTGGTCCCCTCGCGCGGCAATCCATGGCGCTTCGAGGAAGTCGATAACGCGGTGTGGCGACGTGTGCCGGAAAGCGCTGATCAGATCACGCTGGTGCGGCAGTAGTTCTCAAATCAACCGTAAGCTCTTAAAGCTTGAGTGGCTTTCCTCTTCTTACTATTTATCCTTACCGTGCCGACCGTGAGTGAGTTGATCTCATTTCACAAGAAATTCATATTCACAAATCTGCAAGGGTGATAAAAATGGAGCCGCTCTCGATCCCCAAGAGAGCGCGGCCCCGATCTCACGTCCCAAGCCCTCGAAAGCCCCCAGAGGTCGGGGCTGTTTTATTTACAATAATTCGTAGCCGCTTGTGAGCGTATTGCCATCACAAATTCTTTGGGATTGTTGCGGTGGGGTCAATCAAGGACTAGTCGGGTCGCTCTAATTTGAACGCCTGGACGCGCCGTAAAAACGCCCCGGCTTTACACCGGGCGCCATCCGCAGAGCCTCGGTGCCCACCTGCCGGAGGCAGCCTCGCAACCGCTCTCTTGAAAGGCCGGTCCGTCCTGCTTTTCTCCGACACGCTAAGTCCGTGGAGGGAGGGACGGGCTCGCTAGCGCTTATAAGGCGGCTTGTGCAGTCCAGCCGGAGAGAAGGTAAACACCTCGACGCCGTCATTGGTGACACCAACGGTGTGCTCGAACTGCGCTGATAACGAACGATCGCGTGTAACCGCCGTCCATCCGTCAGACAACACCTTCACGTGCGGGCGGCCCAGATTGATCATCGGCTCCACTGTGAAAAACATTCCCGGTTTTAGAACGATTCCTTCTCCGGGCCGTCCGACGTGCACAACATTCGGCTCATCGTGGAACAGCCGGCCGAGTCCGTGGCCGCAGAAGTCACGGACCACGCTCATATGCTGCGCTTCGACATAAGTCTGGATTGCGTGACCGATGTCGCCGCTTGTTGCTCCTGGCCGGATCGCGGCAATGCCGCGCATCATCGCCTCGTGTGTAACGTCGATCAGACGCTCGGCGCGACGTGGAATTTCGCCGATCGTAAACATGCGGCTGGAATCGCCGTGCCAACCGTCGAGGATGAGCGTCACGTCAATATTGACGATATCTCCATCTTTCAATGGTTTGTCGCCGGGAATTCCGTGACACACGACGTGATTGAGCGACGTGCAAGTGGATTTCTTGTAGCCGCGGTACATCAGCGTGGCGGGCAGGGCACGGTGATCCATGGCATAGTCGAATACCAGCCGGTCGATCTTTTCAGTCAGCATTCCCGGACCGACATTCATCGCCAGCATGTCCAGACACCGTGCAACAAGCTGACCGGCCTTGCGCATGGCTTCAAAGGCGGCGGGGCCATGAATCTTGATCTGACCGGTTTTTCGCAATGGAGCGACAGCGGCGTCGACGTAAGTCATAGAGTCAATGTAAGGTTTGCAGCATTTGATGCAAGCATGCGTGGCGAGTATCGAACAACGTCAATTCGCAATCTTTCCCTCTAATTCATCCTCGATGTGAGCAAGGATAATGTCGTCGAAGCTGGCCTCGGCTTTAAATCCAAGATTGCGCGCGCGTTTCGCATCGAGCTGCTCGGCCCAGCCGGCAACGATTCGCTGGACAAGCTCGTCCGGTGCCCGACGGATGCGTGCGGCTACCTTGTTGCCGGCGACACGGCGCAGCGCTTCAATTTGTTCTCCCACCGTGCACGATATGCCGGGCATGGAAAGGTTGATGCGCGTTCCGAGCTGTTGGCGTGTCAGCCCCGCCGCATGAACAAGAAATCCGACCGCGGCACGCGGGCTTGCATGAGTGTGCCGCACAGTATCGGCGACCGGTAGCAGCGCTTCCTGGCCCGCCAAAGGTTCTCGAATGATGCTTGAGAAAAAGCCGGAGGCCGCCTTGTTTGGCTTGCCGGGGCGCACGCAAATAGTCGGCAGCCTGATGCCGACGCCGTCGAGAAATCCACGCCGCGTATAGTCAGCGAGCAATAATTCGCAAATGGCCTTTTGCGTCCCGTACGAAGTAAGGGGCGTGAGATGAAAGTCATCGGGAATGGAAGGGGGAAACGGCGTGCCGAATACGGCTATTGAAGAAGTAAACACGACCTTCGGTTTGAAGTCCGCAGTGCGGATCGCCTCAAATAGGGTGCGAGTTCCGTCAAGATTGACGCGGTAGCCCTTCTCGAAATCAGTTTCCGCCTCACCCGAAACCACACCTGCCAGGTGGAAGATCACCTCTGGCCTGTCTGCGACAGCCTTAGCTGCGGCGCCTGGGCTGGAAAGATCGCTTGGCGAGAAGTCGACCGTTCCCGCAAAACCGGCCGGCTTTTCCGGAGCGATGACGTCAATCAGTGTCAGTCGATCAATCTTATGTCCGTTTAAGTGACCATCCTTGACCAGCCTTGCACTAAGCTTGCGGCCGATCATGCCTGCGGCCCCGGTGACAAGAATATGCATCACGCCCTCACTTTTTCGCGATTCGCCGGCTCGTAACGATCCATACGGCGCAGATCAGGGAATAGCATCATCTAGACGGCTACCACCAGCAGCCAGCCTAGTCCGCCAATCACCACGGAAAATATCGCACCAAGCCAGGCGGCGACCAAGCCAGATTCGAATTCGCCCAGCGTGTTCGAAGAGCCCACAAACAGGTAGTTGATAGCGCTTACGCGGCCGCGTTTTTCATTCGGTGTTTCGATCTGTATCAGCGAAAAGCAGATGACGATGCTCACAGCGTCAGAAGCGCCAAGTATGGCGAGCGCCAGTAACGAGAGCGGAAACGATGTCGACAACCCGAACACGATTGTCGTCACGCCAAAGATTCCAACCGCCGCGAGCATTTTGTGACCGATATGCCGTTCGACCAGCGCAAAGGGCTGCTGTTGCACGAGGCCGGCCGAAGACACAGTGGCAGCATTCATTCTGTTATGTTTTTGGTCGACGTTGGGGAATGACAAAATAGCCACCTCTGATGCAGCACACGAAATGTGCTGCGTTTATCAGCGATGCTCATGACTAAGATCCGTCGCGCGGGAGGGTCACAATCCCCCCAACCGAGACTCGATTGCAATCTGTGCGGCCTTTGAGCGACAGGTCCCGCCAGGGCGAGCGGGGTGGCGGCGTAACACCCGAGCCGTCCCGATATTCCGACACTGAGATGTGATCAACTTGATGTGGCATTTCCTTTGCGCTGCAGTGCCTATTCGTTAAATACCTCGCACGCAGCGTAATTGGATTCCCATGTCATCAATTCCGCTCAAGCTACTCGGCCTCGTATTGGTTTCAGCTTTCGTGCTGGCGTCGCCAGCCGACGCTGCCAAAGCACACAAGCATAAGAAGGCCATTACAGCCGAGACTGCTGGCTCCATATATTGGGGTACGAACTTGGTTCGGGCCGGCCCACTATATTTCAGTGGCGTTTATCTCGGCGACGATCCCGATCCGAACATCCGCTTCCAAATCATGCGTGATATCAGCGGTCGGTTTGGCGGCGACAGTAATTGACCGTCAGCCCTTGTTTCGATCAAGGCTCTGACTCCGTTTGATTTTTGCTGTCTGATCGGCTGAAGTGCCGCCTGATTGACGAGACGTTCCCTGCGGTCGTGCCGGAAAGGGGGCGTCCGCGCGGGGAGGATAGGAATTATGCTTCGGACAATCGCGCCGTTCGACCGCATCGGCGAGGAAAATGCCTTTGCGGTGCTCGCTCGCGCCAATGCGCTGGCCGCCCAGGGTCGTAACATCATCAACCTTGGCATCGGTCAGCCAGATTTCAGGACACCGGATTTCATCGTAGAGGCGGCGGTCAAGGCGCTCCGCGATGGCCACCATGGCTATACGCCCACCAACGGTATTCCGCCCCTGCGAGAGGCAGTTGCGGCGGACCTAGCGAAGCGCTTCAAGGTCGAGGTTTCTCCCGACAGTGTGATGATCATGCCGGGCGGGAAACCAACCATGTTCATGTCGATCCTGATGTTCGGCGAGCCGGGCGTGGAGATCATGTACCCCGATCCCGGATTTCCGATCTATCGCTCGATGATCGAATTCACTGGGGCCAGACCGGTGCCGGTGCCCGTTCGCGAGGAGAATGGCTTCGCATTTTCAGCCGACGAAACACTGAAGCTGATCACACCCCGTACGCGGCTGTTGATTGTTAATTCGCCGGCTAATCCGACTGGCGGTGTCACACCGAAGACTGAGATCGACAAGCTCGTGACCGGACTGGATATATGGCCGGACGTTGCTATCATGTCCGACGAGATCTACGACCACATGGTCTATGACGGTGAGACCCATGTGTGCTTGCTGTCTTATCAATCGATTCGTAACCGACTAATCCTGCTTAATGGCTGGTCAAAAACTTACGCCATGACAGGTTGGCGGCTCGGCTATGCGGTATGGCCAGGCGAGCTTTATGACTATGCGCGCAAGCTCGCAGTGAATCTGCATTCATGCGTCAACGCCTCGGCGCAGTATGCCGGCCTCGCTGCTCTTAAAGGCCCACAAGACGAAGTTCACGAGATGGTCGCCGAATTTGACAAGCGACGAAAGGTGGTGGTCAAGGGGCTCAATAAATTGCCAGGCGTTTCATGTGCCACGCCCAAAGGTGCATTTTATGCATTTCCCAACATCAAGCGCACCGGATGGAAGGCGAAGGCGCTCGCATCGGCGCTATTGGAGGACGTAGGCGTCGCCATCATCGGGGGACCGGATTTCGGAATTCTCGGGGAAGGCTATGTACGTCTGTCCTATGCCAACTCGAGCGAAAACATTCTGAAGGCGCTCGACCGCATGGGTGACTTCTTGTCGAACAGGAAGGCAGCGTAGCTTTTTATTTTTGGCGCTAGCGTTAAGGAAGGAAGTCACAATGCTCGACCGTACGTCCGCAGACCGGGACCTGTCCGAAGAGCAACGAATGATGCGGCAGAGTTGCCGTGATTTTGTCGACGAAGTTGTGCTTCCATTCATCAAGCAGAATTGGCAACGCGAATGGTCGATGGTTCCGGAAGATCGACTACCACTGCGCATTCTGGAAGAAGCCGAGAAGATCGGCATTCGCACGTTGGGCGTCCCCGAAGAATATGGCGGGGTCGAGATCGAAAAGGGTACTGAGGTCCGTACGTTCGCCATGATTGCGGAGGAAATCGCGCGCGGCGATTCCGGGCTTGCCGACAAACTGGTGCAGAACTGGAAAGTATCGGTTCTGCTGCGCCAGTTTGCGCCCAAGCATCTGCAGGAAAAATGGTTCAAGCGCCTAGTCGCCGAACCGCAGTTTTTGATGGCGCATTGTCTCACGGAGCCGCGCGGCGCCTCCGACCGCTGGCTGCCCTACAACGTACCGGAAGCGGCTATGCAAACCAAAGCAGCCAAGACAAACGGCGGATGGATCATCAACGGCCGCAAACAGTTTATCTCTAACGGCTATGATGCAGGCCTTTTTGTCGTCTACGCCAACACAAATCAAAAAGTTGGAATGTTGCAGGGCACCTCATCATTTCTGGTGCCGCGCGAAACGAAGGGCTTTTCGGTTGTGCGCTGTAATGAGACTCTCGGCTGCCGCTTCATGAACAACGGCGAGATGGTGTTCGAGGACATGTTTGTTCCCGACGATCACCTGCTGGTGGAGAACACCGCCCTGGGTTCAGCCGGCATCTATTTCCGTCCAGGCAAGATCATCCAGGCTGCGAAGAATCTCGGTGTCGGAGTGCGCGCATTCGAGGCGACCGCCGACTACGTGCAGAACTACGTGCAGGGGGGCCGCATCCTGATTAAGCATCAGGCGGTGGCGCTGCGGCTCGCTGATATGGCGACGCGCATTGAGGCTGTTCGAGCGTTGCTCGACCGCGCATCGCAGGCCCTTGACGACAATGCGCCGGATGCCGAGGTTCTCGTTAACATGGCCAAAATGTTTGCTTCTGAAGAGGTCATGAAGGTCGCTCAGCATGCGGTCGAATTGCACGGCGGCAACGGCATCATGCTCGACTTTGGCATCGAAAAAGTGCTGCGCGATGCAGTGATCTTCTTGCACATGGACGCGACGGTCGACATCTCCAAGTTCAAGATCATCAAGAACCTGTTTCCAGAGACTGCCGGAAAATACGCGGGTCCGGAAGCGTAGGCAGCCCAATCCTCCTCGGGATCGTAGCAATGGCGTATGCAATTCAGGACGTGCGAATCAGCACGTCTCTAAATCCTGCCCTTTGTGAGCGAGCCGACAACGTTAAGCGGCGCGGTTCGTGAAGATGTCCTCACGCCGCCGAAACCGATTTCGAGCACACGATCGGAAGGGTCAAGTTGAAGCTATTGGACAGCAAACACATTGATTCGCGCATTGCGCCGGTTCATCAGATATCTGATGGCGACGCCAATAAATCTACTTGGGCGAGAAAGCTGCTTGGCGATGAAACGGGGCACCATTTGTTAAATCCCGATTCCGTATCGCGCGACGTTTCAATTTAGAGTCGATATCGATCACCGAATTTCCGTTCGAGATATTCTTATTCGCGTCAAAGGTCTTCGCTAAGGCGCGATCCCAGGGGTTCATTCAATGCCGCAAGGTGAACTGGAAGCCTACCAGGACAATCAGCATGCCGACGAGTTGCGCGATAGTTGGAACCACGCCGAGCGCGAGGAATCCGATCACGACTCCGAACACCGGCACCAGAGCTGGGAACGTTGCCGCGCGCCCACCGCCGAGTGCGATGACAGCATGGGCGAACAAGTAGATCGGCAGTGATCCTGCTAAACCACCCTGCACGACAGCTTGCAGAAGATTTTCGAACGAGCTGTGCCGTCCCAATGCACTTAGACCATAAATAAATAAATAAATCGGCGCGAACACGAAGATCGAAACTGTACCGACCGCCATTACCGCCCGTGTGCCGGGCACACTCCATAGCCGCAGCAGCGTCCCGAACGACGCCCAGAACACTCCGGCCGCAACGAACAGCAGGTCGCCCGCGACCCCGCTACCGCCGATGGTGGCAAGCGATTCCGCGCCGAAGACCAGGAGGCCGATGATGATTGCAGCGCCGCCAAACAACCGCTGCGGCGAGATGTGCTCCTGCAATATAACCCCGGCAAGGATGAGACCTGAAAGTGCAGCGCAAGCTGGCTGGATAGTAGTGCCATGGCCGAGTGGCACCAGAATGAAGCCGCTATAGGCGAGCAGTGACTGCGGCGGCCCAGACAGGATGCTCATCACAAATCCGCGCCCCCAGCCGACGCCGCCAAGGTCACTCAAGCCATCACGCACAATCAGCGGCAACACCAGCAGACCGGACCAGAAGAAGCGATGAAACGCGAGATCGGCTGGAGAAAAGCCGATCTGGATCCCGTGCTTTGCAACGACAAAGCCCGTCGCCCACGCGAAGGCCGCGAGCGTGCCGCACATGATCCCGATGATCATTGTGGGTCTATGCACTTTGTCGGGTGCAGCCATGGGCTCTCAATATCAAACCGAGAAACGTGACTTCGCTATGGCTGATACTCTAGGATCGATGGCGAAGTCCATTTGCCAATCGACAACCCTCACTTCATCGGATGGAAAGCTCATGGCGAAGTCGCGCAAAGTCATTATCACGTGCGCTGTTACCGGTTCGATCCACACCCCGTCGATGTCACCACATCTTCCGGTGACTGCGCAGGAAATCGCAGATGCTGCTATCGGGGCGGCTGAGGCAGGTGCAGCGATCGTGCACCTGCATGCGCGCAATCCGCGTGACGGACGTCCAGACCAGACACCAGAAGCCTTTGCTCCATTCCTCAAAGTGATTAAACAACGCTCCAACGTGGTGGTGAACATCACCACCGGCGGTGCACCCACGATGACAGCAGAAGAGCGCGTTCGGCCGGCTGCGGCCTTCAAGCCGGAAGTTGCTTCGCTCAATATGGGAACGATGAACTTCGGGCTGTATCCGATGATCCCGCGCTACAAAGGCAAATTCAAATACGACTGGGAGGAGCCATATCTCGAAGGTTCCAAGAAAGGTATGTTCAAGAATACCTTCGCTGACATCGAATACATTCTGACTACGTGCGCGGGAAATGGCACCCGCTTCGAGATCGAGTGCTACGACATTGGGCACCTCTACACGCTGCGGCACTTTCTCGACCGCGGCCTGGTGAAGCCGCCGCTATTTGTACAATCCGTGTTTGGCATCCTCGGCGGCATTGGGCCGCACCCCGAAGATGTCATCATGATGAAGCGCACGGCCGATCGTCTGCTCGGAGACAACTATCATTGGTCGGTCCTGGGCGCGGGTGCTAACCAGATGCGGGTCGCGGCTATCGCTGCCGCCATGGGCGGCAACGTTCGGGTCGGCATGGAGGATTCGCTCTGGATCGGTGCCGGAAAGCTAGCGGAATCGAACGCCCAGCAGGTCACCAACGTGCGAAAGATCCTCGAAGGGCTCGGCCTTAAGATCGCGACATCCGACGAGGCACGTGAAATCCTCTCGCTCAAGGGCGGCGATAAAGTGGCGTTTTGATCCTCTATTGAGCAGCGGCAACGTTTCCCGTTGCTCTTATGACCGCGAAACCTTCCTATAGCGGAAGGAGATTCGCGCAATGCGCTCGCTCGACGCCGTCAGTCTTTCCATATTGCTTGGCAGTTTGCTGGTTCTCACCGGCATCCTGTCTAGCCTTATCGCGCTGCGATTCGGCGCACCCCTGCTGCTGGTATTTCTTTTGGTCGGTATGCTGGCCGGTGAGGGTGGCCCCGGGGGCATTAAGTTCGATGATGTCGGCGTTGCCTATACTGTGGGCTCGATCGCGCTTGCATTGATCCTGTTCGACGGCGGCCTTCGCACGCGCTTCGCCAGTTTGCGCAACGTGTTGGGACCGGCGGTGACGCTGGCGACCCTGGGTGTGCTGATCACCACCCTGCTCACCGCTCCGGTGGCAAAATTGGTGCTCGGCATCGGCTGGATTCAGGCAATGCTGATCGGAGCGGTCGTAGCTTCAACTGACGCGGCGGCGGTCTTTTTTTTGATCAACGCAAGAGGCCTGCGGCTGCGGCCGCGCGTGCGCGCCGTGCTCGAAGTCGAGTCAGGTACCAACGATCCCTTTGCCATATTCCTTGCGCTTATCCTGGTCGAGATTTTGCTACTTGGTGAACAAAGCTGGTCGCATGCTCTGATGACCTTCCTGCGCGATGCCGTTTTTGGCTGCATCATCGGCGTCGCTGGCGGCCAAATCATAACCCTGGTGCTTAACCGGCTGGCACTGGCGCAGGGTCTGCACGCTCCATTCGTGGCGGTGAGCGCGCTGGTCGTCTTCGCTTTCGCCAATGCCGTGCACGCGTCGGGGTTCCTCGCGGTCTATCTTTCCGGCTTGGTGGTGGGCAACAATCAGACTCGTGCACACAATTCCGTAGTCGTATTCCTTGACGCCGTTACATGGTTGGCACAGATCGTAATGTTTGTGCTGCTTGGCTTGCTGGCGTGGCCGCACCGGCTTGGCGAAACCTTGTTCGGCGCGATCGCCGTGGCGCTCGCGCTGATGCTAGTCGCACGTCCTGCGGCGGTGTTTTTGTGCCTCGCACCGTTTAAGTTTCACTGGAACGAGACATTGTTCATATCCTGGGTCGGCCTACGCGGCGCAGTCGGGATTTTCCTTGCGTCGATCCCGCTGCTGGTCGGTGTGCCAGGCGCTCATCTTTATTTCGACGTTGCTTTCGTGGTGGTGCTTTTATCATTGCTGGTGCAAGGCTGGACAGTAGCGTTGGCTGCGCGCAGACTCGACATTGCGTTTACCCGCACCGATTCGATTCCGCGCAGGGTTGAGCTTGATTTGCCCGGCCAGCTCGCGCGCGAGATTGTTGGCTATCCAGTGCCGGCCAATAGCCCATTTCTGCGACGCGGGTTGATCCCGAACTGGGCGCGCCCGACGCTGGTTATTCGAAACGAGGAAATTCTTACGCCGGCTGAAGCTGGGCCTGTGCGCGAGGGTGACTACATTTATCTTCTGGCGCCACCGGAAAAGGCGCAAGCACTCGATCGCTTCTTCGTCAGGATGCCGCCACCAGCTTTGCCCGATCCACGACTGCTCGGCGACTTCTTTGTGCCCGGGACGGCGACGCTGGGCGCGTTGGCGGAAATCTATGGGCTGCAGGTCGCCGCGGATCACAATGAAGTCACGCTGGCTGGCTATTTCAGCGAGCAGCTTCGGCGCCGCGTGAAGACAGGCGATATCGTTTCGCTGGGTCCAATCGCATTGCTTGCGCACAAGGTCGACGGCGGCATCGTGACGACGGTTGGCCTAAGGCTTGCAGAGCCGGAAGTGCCGGGCGACCTGATCGGTCGCGCCAGGAAGCTGTGGAATCGGATTCAGAATTATTTCGGCTAGAGCGCACGCCGCGAAAGCGATGGCACGTGTTGTACGAGCCAGGCGCCGCCGAACAATATCCCGGTCCAGAACAGATCACCGAGTACGGTCTTGTCGAGGAAGGGCAGGGCCGCGACATAGCATTGCGTTAGTCCTTGCCAGGTGAGCGGATACATGCCGCTGAAAGCCCAAACCGCACCATTGGACAGGAAGAAGAAGATAAGCGAGCACCCCACCATAATAGCGGCGACCGGCAAGGCGCCGCGCCAACGGCGCGTAGCGATACCGGTCAGTGCGGGGATTGAGATTGCAACAAAACCCACGAGCGCGATACGCCAATCCTCTCCGGGGAGCACCATGTCGCTGAGCGCCATGCCGAGCGACGGTACGACCAGCGCCAACGCCGGAATACGCAGATAGCGCGCAGCAAACAGGCCACTGGCTGCGACCGGTAAAACACCCGGCACGTGCGGCAGCAACCGAGTTGCAACGTTAAAGCCAATCAGAAATGCCACCAGCAGCAAATCCATCCATAGGTCGGCGCGAGTCTTATTCAGCTGCATTTCTGTCATGTCCCGTTGCGTCAGTTTCGTCAGTTCATAGCACGATCGGGCCTGGACTTCCTACCGGTGATTCGCCCAGATTCATGGGCTTACGCCATGCGTTTTTCAACCCAGTCAGATATGATTCCCGCCAGCTGATCGAGCCCGTCAGTGAGTGCAGCGGGGCCCGGCTGAAGAATAAGGGTGGATTTGATCTCGCGTAGCCAGCCGCTGCTGACGGCGGGAACACTGGCAAAGCCGGGACGCGCCGCAACTTTGGCGGGGACAAATTTCTTTCCACACCACGATCCGATGATGATATCCGGGCGCGCGGCGATCACGTCATCGGCTGACACGATGCGATCCTTGGCATTCTTGCACTTGGCAAGTTGCGGGAACACCTCGATCCCGCCGGCGGCTTCGATCAACTCCGACACCCAGGCTATGCCGGAAATCATCGGTTCATCCCACTCTTCGAAATAGACGCGGGGCCGGCCCGGCAGCCGCAGCGCGCGTTCGTGTACGGCATTGACCCGCGCGGCCAGCGAACTCGCCAGCACATCGGCTTTATCAGCCGCGCCAACCAGTGCGCCGAGCGTGTGGATCATTTCGAAGATGCCAGCGACGTCGCGCTGATTGAAGGCGTGGACAGCAACATTGCTGCGGATCAGCTCGGCGACGATGTCGGCCTGCAAATCGGAGAAGGTGAGGACGAGATCCGGCTTAAGCGCGAGGATCTTCGGAATGTCCGCAGAGATGAATGCCGAGACGCGCGGCTTCTCGCGCCGAACTTGCGGCGGTCGTGCGGCATAGCCTGACACGCCAGCAATACGATCTTCCTCGCCGAGAAGATAAAGCGTCTCAACGGTTTCCTCTGTCAGGCAGACGATTCGCTGCGGGGGAAACATGCTCTAAGCAAGCATATCGGCCTGTGCCGCGTCGAGCAGTTCGGGCCCGCCCGCTATCCTGACCCTTCCGGCCTCAAGGCACACCACGCGGCTGGCTATGCGCTTAACCTCGGCCGCATTGTGGCTGACATAGATCATCGGCACCTGCGCATTGTCACGCAAACGTTCCAGGTAGGGCAGGATGTCGCGCTTGCGCCCTGCATCGAGTGAGGCAAGCGGCTCGTCAAGCAGCAAAAGGCGCGGCCGCATTAGCAAGGCTCGGCCGACTGCGACACGCTGGCGTTCGCCACCCGATAGCTTGCCCGGACGGCGATCGAGCAAATGGCCGATATCGAGCAGTTCAACGACGTGGTTGAAAGCAGCAGAATCAGGCGCATGCCCGCTCATCCAACGGCCGTAGTCAAGATTGCGCCTGACCGAGAAATGCGGGAATAACCGGCCTTCCTGGAACACGTAGCCAATGCGCCGCTGCGAGGTTGGCACGTCGACGTACCGGAGATCATCAAACAGCACTTCACCATCCAACTCGATGCGGCCGTGGTCCGGCTTCAGAAGACCGGCGATCATGTTGATCAGGCTGGTCTTTCCGGCGCCCGAAGCCCCGAACAACGCTGTCGCCCGACTTTCACTCGTGAGCGAGACCTTCAATGAGAAGAACTCGCCGAGCCGCTTTTCCACCTGAACGACAAGCATGGCTATACCCCGTGCAGGCGTGCCGTTGCACGCCGTGCCAGCCATTCCGAGGCCAGCAGGGCCGCAAAGCAGATGACAATTGATATAATCACGAGTTTCAGCGCATCGCTGTCACCGCCCGGCACTTGAATCAGCGTGTAGATCGCAGCCGATATGGTCTGCGTTTCGCCAGGAATGTTGGACACAAAAGTGATCGTGGCACCGAATTCGCCAAGCGCGCGCGCAAAGGCAAGCATCATTCCGGCGATTATTCCGGGCAGTGCCAACGGGAGGGTCACCGTCACGAACGTCCAACCGGAATTTGCGCCAAGTGTTGCCGCCGCGTCTTCCAGACGCCGGTCGATGGCTTCGATCGACAAACGGATCGCGCGTACCATCAACGGAAATGCCATGATGCCGCAGGCAAGTGCTGCGCCGGTCCATCGGAAAGAGAACACGATGCCGCAATAATCGGCTAGAAAGGCACCAAGGGGGGCTTTGCGGCCGAGACTGATCAGCAGCAGATAGCCGGTAGCAACTGGCGGTAACACCAGTGGCATGTGTACGACTGCATCGAGCAGAGATTTTCCCCAGAACGATCCCCGCGCCAGCAGCGCAGCAATGGCAATGCCGAATGGCAGTGCGAACAGAGTCGATACCGCAGCGACCCGCAACGACAAAGCGACCGCTGTCCAATCTTGGGGCGAAAGTTCGAACACGCCGTTATGCTGCCTACGATACTGGCTTGATCAGGTAGCTGAAGCCAGAACGTTCGAAGATCGCCTTGGCGGCTGGTGTGCGCAGGAAGCTGAAATATTGCCCGACACCCGGCTTCTTGGTGTTGGCGGTCGCGGCGACCGGGTAGGTAATCGGAGGATATGAATCATCCGGAAATACTCCGATAGTCTTCACCTTTGGTTCGATCTTGGCGTCGGTTTCATAGACAATCCCAACAGGCGCTTCGCCTCGCGCGACGAAGGCAAGCGTCGCCCGCACGTTTTCGGCCTGTGCAAGCTTCGGCTCGGTCGCCGCCCAGGCACCCAGCTTTTCAAGCGCCGCCTTCGCATAAAGTCCGGCGGGCACGGCTTTCACATCGGCGACCGCGATGCGGCCGTCGCCCGCGAGCTTGGCGATGTCGAAGTCTTCACCAATCGTTACTTGGTCGAGCTTAGAATCGACAGCTGCGATCAGAACCAATTTATTGCCAAGGAGATTAATCCGGGTATCCGGATTAATCAGCTTACGCTCTGCCACATAGTCCATCCAGCGCAGGTCGGCGGAGATAAACACATCTGCAGGGGCGCCTTGCTCGATCTGTTTTGCCAGGGCAGAGCTTGCTTCGTAGCTCGTCACCACCTTGATACCAGTAGCCTTGGTAAAAACGGCGTTGATGTCGTCGAGCGCATTTTTTAGCGACGCGGCGGCAAACACCGTGACCTGTTCTTGTGCGATCAGCGGCTGTGGTGTACCGACAAGCGTGCATACGAGGCCAAGAAAAGCGAAAAATCGCGCGAGCATGGCGGTTCTCCTACGGCGCCAAAAGCGCCAGCGGGGCCCTAAATTTGGCTCGGGGCCGGAACCGCCGTTCCGACTAGCTGCAGCGCACGCACGGGGCGCTGCAGTCTTGCAAGCCTAGCAAGTCTCGCCGACCGGGGTAAAGTCCTGGTCGGGAGTACGAGAAGCAATGGCCGAAGCGGCGCGCGTCGAAGGCGATTTCGATTATATCGTGGTTGGTGCTGGCTCGGCCGGCTGTGTCCTTGCCAACCGACTATCGGCCGATCCCACAAAACGCGTGTTACTCCTGGAGGCGGGCGGCAAAGACAACTGGATCTGGTTTCACATCCCGGTTGGCTACCTGTTTGCCATCGGCAATCCGCGGGCCGATTGGCTGCTCAAGACCGAACCGGAGCCCGGCCTTAATGGACGCAGCCTGGACTATCCGCGCGGAAAAGTGGTTGGCGGTTCATCCGCAATCAATGGCATGATCTACATGCTCGGCCAGTCTGGCGACTACGATCATTGGCGCCAGCTTGGCCTGCCCGGCTGGTCATGGGACGACGTGCGACCTTATTTTCGCAAGCACGTTGATCATTTTCTCAAAAGCGAACATCACGCGGTCGGTGGCGAATGGCGCGTGGAATATCCGCGTTTGAACTGGGAAATCCTCGACGCTTTCCGCGCGGCGGCAAACCAGTACGGCATTCCAACGGTTGAGGATTTCAATACCGGCGACAACGAGGGTATCTGCTATTTTCACGTCAACCAGAAGCGTGGCCGACGCTGGTCGGCGGCGCGCGGTTTCCTAAATCCGGTCCTACACCGGCAAAACCTCAGGCTGGAAACCGGTTGTCTTGTTGAAGCGCTGGAACTGAACGGAAAGCGGGCGGTAGGCGTGCGCTGGCAGCAAAATGGAGAGTTGCGCAGCGCCCGATGCCGCGGCGAGGTAATCCTTGCGGGCGGCGCTATTGGTTCGCCGCATATCTTGATGCTTTCCGGCATTGGCCCGGCTGCGCAATTGTCGCGATTTGGTATTCCGGTTGCTCTCGACAAACCTGGCGTGGGCGCCAACCTGCACGATCATTTGCAACTGCGCATGGTTTTCAAGGTTTCGGGGGTGAAAACGCTGAACGAAACGTATGCGAAAATGCTCAATCGGTTCGGCATGGGCCTCAACTACGCGCTGCGACGGCGTGGGCCGATGACCATGGCGCCGTCGCAACTCGGCGCTTTTACTAGGTCAGACCCATCGCAAAGCAGCGCCAACATCCAGTATCATGTACAGCCGCTTTCGCTCGATAGATTCGGTGAACCATTGCATCCGTTTCCAGCCTTCACGGCGAGCGTCGCCAATGTGCGTCCAACAAGCCGAGGTGCGCTCACGCTCAAATCGAAAGATCCTGGGCAGGCGCCTGCCATCAGCCCAAACTACCTCGCGACACCAGAGGATCAGCGCGTCGCCGCCGATTCAATTCGCGTCACACGCAAAATCGTGGCCCAGCCGGCGTTGCAAAAATATTCGCCGGTCGAATATCTGCCAGGAACGTCGGTGCGTGATGACGACGACGCGGCTTTAGTAAAAGCTGCAGGCGACATCGGCACCACTATTTTCCATCCTGTTGGCACCGCGCGTATGGGTCGCGACGACGATACGCGGGCAGTGGTTGACGCACGGTTACGTGTTATGGGCATTGATCGCTTGCGTGTCGTGGACGCATCCGTGATGCCCTCGATCACGTCCGGCAACACCAATTCGCCGACCATGATGATTGCCGAGAAAGGCGCGACGATGATTTTGGAGGATCAGAACAGTTATAATTAAACTGCGGATCAATGGAGGGGTGTCATGAATCTCGTGGAACGTATCAAGGGGATCCTGCTGCAACCAAAATCGGAATGGCCGGCAATCGAGCGTGAACCCGGCGATACCGGTTACCTCTTTCCGAATTATGTGGCGATCGTCGCCGCTATCCCGGCGGTGTGCACATTTATCGGCACTTCGATCATCGGTTTCGGCGGATATCGTGTTGGTATCGGTCTCGGTCTTATACGTGCTGTCGTCGTTTACGCGCTTTCATTGGCTGGTGTTTTCGTCGTTGCCTATATTATCGACTTTCTTGCAGGCACCTTCGGCGCACGAAAAAATCCCGGCAATGCCATGAGGGTATCGGCCTATGCGCCAACCGCCGCTTGGGTTGCTGGCGTATTCAACATCATCCCGGCGCTGGCCTTCCTGGGGATACTCGGTCTGTACAGCCTCTATTTGCTGCACACCGGCATCGTAGCTCTGATGAAACCGCCGGCGGATAAAGCTGTGATCTATACGATCGCAGTCATTGTCTGCGCGATCATCGTGTGGATCATCATTTTTGGCATCACAGCGCTGCTGTTCGGCTTGTAGCTGCCGATCAAGGCAATGCCTTGAGATGCCGGATCGGACGGCCGGGCGCAATCGCCTGTGCCGCCGCAATAATAGCGTTGGCGTCGATGCCATAATGCCGGTAGAGCTCGGCGAGTGAACCGGTCTGGCCGAAGTGCTCGACGCCCAGTGAGCGTGTCCGGTGGCCGGCGACCGCGCCGAGCCAGGCCAGCGTTGCTGGATGTCCATCGATTACCGTGACGATGCCACAATGCGGCGGCACTTCCGCGAGTAGCCGCTCGATATGTGAGCGTGCGTGCACAAGGCCGCGCTCACGGGCTCGCTGAGCGGCAGTCCAGCCTGCATTGAGTCGGTCGGCAGAGGTGATCGCGAGCAGACCGACATCGCGGCGATCCTCAGCCATCAAGCCAACGGCTGTGATTGCTTCCGGCACCACTGCGCCGGCGTAGGCGACAACGACCTGGCAATTGGGCCCCGGTCCACGCTGCCAGTAGGCGCCATCAACGATCTGCTGGCGCAACTCTGGCGTCATTTGTCGCTTGATCTGCTCAATCGGGCGGGTTGACAGCCGCAAATAAACCGAACCGCCGGTTTCGTCGCGAAGCCAGTTGGTTTCGGAAGGTGAAACGTCACCATCTTTCTGCATGTAGGAAAAGGCCCACTGCATGATGACCGCGAGCTCGTCCACATAAGCGGGCTCGAAGCTGGCAAGCCCGTCCTGCGCGAGGCCGATTAGCGGCTCGGCAATCGACTGATGCGCGCCCCCTTCACCTGCCAGCGTGATGCCAGACGGCGTCGCCACCAGGATGAAGCGCGCGTCCTGATAACAGGCGTAATTGAGCGCATCAAGGCCGCGAGCGATAAACGGATCGTAGAGCGTGCCGATCGGCAGCAGGCGTTCGCCATTGATGCTATGGGAAAGACCGAGCGCGGAAAGCAGGATGAAGAGATTCATCTCGGCGATACCCAGTTCAATGTGCTGGCCTTTGGGCGAGAATTCCCAATTGAATGTCGACGGGATGCGCTCGCTTTTGAAGGTGTCGGCCATCGCTTGACGTGCGAATAGCCCGCGACGGTTAACCCAAGGTCCCAGATTGGTGGATACCGTCACATCCGGCGATGCAGTTACGATATGGCGTGCGAAGTCAGTGTCATCCCGTCCGATCTCATTGAGGATCGCGCCGAAGCCCGTTTGTGTGGACATCACCGGTTGGATCGTGACTGCAAGATCGTCCGGTACGTCAAGCGTCGGCGCGCTAAATCGTCGCGCGCCGGTGACCGGAACACTGTCGAGGAAGGACTGTAATTGCTCTGACGGAACGTCCAGGCCTTCGAATTTTTCCCATTCGTGGTCCGGCCGCACGCCCATGGCTTGGCGATAGGCCTCCATCTGTTGCGGCGTCATCAGGCCGGCATGATTGTCCTTGTGTCCGGCGAAAGGCAGCCCAAAGCCTTTCACCGTGTAGCAGATGAAGCAGGTCGGCTGCTCACGATCCGCATTGTGAAATGCGTCAAGCACAGAGGGCATGTCGTGCCCGCCGAGGTTATTCATCAAGGCCGCCAGCTCAGCGTCGCTGCGCCTATCGATCAACCTGCTGACATCGCCTTGATCACCGATTTCATCAGTGAGCCGCTTGCGCCATGCGGCGCCACCCGCGAAAACGAGCGCGGAATAAAGTTGGTTCGGGCAGTTGTCGATCCATTTCCGCAACGACTCTCCGCCCGGCTCCTTGAAAGCTGCTTCCTGCAGCGAGCCATATTTGAGAATGACAACTTTCCATCCAAAATTATTGAAGAGCTGCTCATGGCGCGCCCACAGTCCCTCACGCACGACAGCGTCAAGACTCTGGCGATTGTAGTCGATGATCCACCAGCAATTGCGTAAGCCCTGTTTCCATCCTTCGAGCAACGCCTCGCAGATATTGCCTTCGTCCAGCTCGGCGTCGCCGACCAGCGCCACCATGCGGCCTTCTGGCCGGTCTAAACGCCAGCGGTGGGCGCGCACGTAGTCTTGCGTCAGCGAGGAAAACAGTGTCTGCGCCACGCCGAGGCCGACCGATCCTGTAGAAAAATCGACGTCGTCGGCGTCCTTGGTGCGTGAGGGGTAGCTCTGCGCCCCCTTGTAGCCGCGGAAGGCTTGCAGCCGCTCGCGTGTCTGCTTGCCGAGCAGATACTGGATAGCGTGGAAGTTTGGACTCGCATGCGGCTTTACCGCGACGCGATCCTGCGGCCGCAGCACGTCGAAATAGAGCGCGGTCATGATTGTGGCGAGCGAGGCACTCGAGGCCTGATGGCCGCCGACTTTCAAACCATCTGCATTTTCACGCAGATGGTTGGCATTGTGGATCATCCAGCTCGCGAGCCATAGAACCTTTCGCTCGAGGGCGGCAAGAATCTTGAGCCGATCGGGCGATGTGGAGCTGGCAGTTGTCGCGCGCTTGGGCATCATATTCCGCCCTTGTCAGCGCTTCTCGTTAGCTACACTGGTGTTCTTGGCGGGCGCTTCGAGCACAGTTTTGCAGGCCGGCGGCAGGTCGGCGAGCATCATCGGCTTCGGTGGCTTGGATGGCGTGGTTATTTTCCGCTTCAGCACCTTGTCGGATAGCCAGTGGTCAAGCTCCGTGCCGCTACAGCCATCGTCACCCGATACCGGTTGCTGCGCGCGGCAGTTCGGCGAATCAGTCGGGCATCGCAAGCGCACGTGAATGTGGTCGTGATGTCCATACCAGGGTCGCACCTTCGCCATCCAAGCGTGAGGTCGTTTCTCCTCGACGCGGCACAACTCCTTTTTGATTGCGGCATTGACCAGCACACGCTCGACCCCGGGCTGCTGAGCGGCGGTCTTGATGAAGGCGACGTGTTGTGGCGTCCAAGTTTCCGGATTTAGGTGCTTCCAGTCTTCGGACACGAGATTGCTGGCCGAGATGGTGTCACGCTCTTCCTTAGTCAATACGCGGTCCGGCATCGGCATAAACCAGATGTCTACATCAAGGCCCGTCTGGTGGCTCGAGTGATCAGATGGCGATGGGCCGCCGCGAGGCTGCGCCAGGTCGCCGACCAGGATACCTTTCCATCCAGTCGCCTTGGCGGCAAGGGACGCGAATTTTTCCGCGAAGTTGATCAGGCTGGGATGCCCCCAATTGCGGTTGCGCGACAGGCGCATCACCTGCCAGTTAGGCCCATTGAT
>Ga0126375_10000026_pt1 | contig 29367 bp, 47 predicted proteins | sample PanSoiMetPlot_14_FD_109577 | JGI IMG/M metagenome (GOLD analysis project Ga0126375, IMG submission 109577) | Tropical forest soil microbial communities from Panama - MetaG Plot_14 | ecosystem: Environmental > Terrestrial > Soil > Tropical forest | place: Panama | collected 2016-02-17 | reverse complement strand
TCACGCGGAAACGAGCGAACCGCGTCTGATGATGACACGCTCTTTGCCAAACCATAGGAGATGGATCATGGCAAAATCTAAGAAAGTCCCGTTCGCGGGAAAGGAAAAGCGCGCCGAGAAAAAGCTCCCGGTGCCTGGACCGACACCCGCGCAACAGGCGGCAAGCGCCGCGAAGTCCGACAAGAAAGCGACTCCCGCACCGCGCGGCTCCGTCGCTCTCGCGTCGAAAGACTTTGCGGGTGATCTCGCCATCGCAGCGCGCGAGAGCGCAATCGATCAAGGCGTGATCAAGCCGACCGCCGATCCAAAGAAGGAAGGCGTGCCGGTTTCGCTGCAAGTGCAGAATCGCCTCCCGCTTACAGACGAGCAAAAGGCGAAGGTCGATGCCGCGAAGGCACAAGCCAAGGCGACGTCCACCGATGCGAAGCAAGCCGCAATGCGCGAGGCGCAGAAAGAAGCCAAGGCCGAGAAGGCCAAGGTGAAGCGCGTCGCCAAAAAAGAGAAGGCCGCAGCCGTCGCCAAGGGCGCGACGACTGCCATGCCATTGCAAGGCAAGGAGGCTCTAAAAGCCATCAAGGCCGCCAAGGGTACCCAAACTGCCCCCGGCAAGAAAAACACGACTCAAGCCTCCGCTGTGGCGGGAAATGGGCATCTAAACAAGACCCGCGCCAACGATGCCAAGCGGCAAGCCGCCGAGGCCAAGGCCAATAAGGCGAAGGCAAAGGCAAAAGGCGGCAAGACGAAAGGCGAGCCCAAGGCGAAGTCAAAGCTTGCGATGATCGTCGCCTTGCTACAGCGCAAGAACGGCTGCACGCGCGCCGACATTCTGGAGGCAACGGGATGGCCTTCTGTCAGTGTGCAGCAACAGGCCGCAGCCGCAAATCTCAAATTGACAATCAAGAAGGACGGAAGCGTAAAGCGCTATAGCGCGGCCTGATTATCCTCAACAGGGACGGCCTCCGGGCCGTCCCTTTTTTCTTTCCCCACAGCCACATCCCTCCCATCTCCCGACGCCTTTGGCGTCCATCCCTCCCCTCCCATCCGGATTCTATCCCTGATGACTTCATACGCGTACATCAGCGATCTCGCGAAATCGTCGTCGGCCTCGGCCCGATCCCGATGCATGTCCTTCCCTCCTCGCTTGCTTGCCGGTGAAGTCTTGCCAGCGTTCTATCGCAACTTGGCAATGTGCCGGATCAATCTCCAAAGCAAGACATCCCCGCGCCATCATCTCAGATGCAATGATCGTCGTGCCCGATCCGACAAACGGATCGTAGACCAAATCCCCCGCCTTGCTGTTGTTCTCAATCGGCCGCCGCATGCATTCGACGGGTTTTTGCGTGCTGTGCCCGGTTTCGTTCTTCTGTGCCTTGTCGATCAACCATAGCGTCGTTTGCTTGCTCCCGCCGCGCCAGTGCGCAGCTTTCCCCTTGCGCACCGCATAGCAAAGCAATTCATGTTGCACATGATAATGTCCCCGCCCCACAACGAAATGACTTTTTCCCCACACAAGTTGTGCACGGATATCGAAGCCACAGCCGATCAAGCTTTGCTGCGCAACAGTATTGGTTGATCCGTGCCACGCATAGATCACATCCCCTGGAAACAGCTTCCATGCTGCGCTCCAATCGGCGTGCTCGTCGTTGCGTACCACGCCAAGCGCACGATCAGGCGACGCATTCAACGCACGATTGCGCCACGTCGGATCGTAATCAACCCCATACGGAGGATCCGTCACCATCAAATGCGGGCGCGCGCCCTCGAGCAGCCGCTTAACGTCATCCGTATCGGTGGCATCCCCGCACATGATGCGGTGCTTATCCAGCTTCCATATCTCCCCGCGCTTGACATACGGCGTCTTCGGTAGCTCGGGCGTCGCCTCGGGATCGTTTGTCTCAAGCTGCGGATTGAGCCATGCGTGCGTTAGCTCGGGATCGAGCGCCATCAAGGAAATGTCGAAATCGAGATTGGCCAGCGATTGAACCTCGACGGCCAGCAACGATTCGTCCCATTCGCCGATCAAGGTTAGCTGGTTATCGGCGATCCGGTACGCTGCTTTTTCTTCCTCGCTCCATCCCCGCGCAACCGCAACCGGCATCTCGGTAAAGCCGAGCCGTTGCGCCGCACGGAACCTCCCATGCCCGTAGATCAACTCGCCATGCTCGTCCACGAGCAACGGTGCGGTGACGCCGAATCGCTTCATGCTGGCGGCGATCTGCTCGATCTGCTCGTCAGTATGAATCCGCGCGTTGCGCGCATATTCATGCACGCGCGTCAGCTTCCACCGCTGGATCTTATCGGCAGGCCAGGGCCGCAGCTTGGGCTTCGCCATCAGCGCAGCCTATCAGAATCGATACGCCCCGCCACTGTCGGAGCGGGGCGTATCCTGATGATGATCGCAACCCATAGGAGAAGATTCGATCAACAACACTAAACCTAGTTGCAAGAGCCCGCAAAGTCAAAATTTTGCGCCAGCCTCCATCAACCATGGCCGCAACAACTCAAAACACAACCGCTCAACGCAATCCCAACATGCACAGTCCTGCGCATGTGCTTCGCTCTCAACCACTTTCTTGATCTGCCAAAACGCGCTTGGATAAACGTGAAACAACGAGCGGATGAATGTCCGATTCGGTTCCTCATAGGCAACCGATGGACCGTGAACCTCAATCGCCAGCAAGATGCGCTCGATCCGAATGTCGATGGCGTCGGGCCGATATATCCGAATCGGCGTCGGATTCTCGTCGGGCCAATAGCGCAACTCGCGGAACGGATCAGTCACCTATCGCATCCTTCAAATCCTGCTCGGTGCAGAGCGTCCCCTGGACAAACCGATTCGCCGATGCCGCTTCCTCTAGCTCGCGCATCTCCTGCTTCTCACGCTTCGTGTAGTCACCACGCGCATGAATTTGATCCGCCTTGCGCTTCGCATATGTCTGCCGATTCGCCCATCTACGCTGTGTCTTGTAAATGAATTCCGACAACTCGTAGATCGGCGGTGCAACCTTGTCCTGCCACTGCAAATCCTTCGGCCATACGTCGTAGATTTCCTTGTACTTGTGCGAGGCCCATCCCGGATTGTAGCCGCGCCGAGATACAATCCACATGAGCTGTCCATACGCGTGATGCTTGTCCAGCTTGTCACGCAATCCCTCAACGGTATCCCCTGGCTTGATCTCCTTCAGCGTGCCACGCTGCACCGGCACCGACTTGAGATGCGCCTCAACCCGATGCCCGCAATTCGGGCACGTCGCTACACGAGGCGCTTTCAGATAGAGACAATTCGGGCACAGCTTCGGCAACGCCACGCCGATCTCGCGCTTCAATTTCGTCTTGCCGTCATCCAAAGCGCGGTGCTCGTCGTAAATCTCAGTCACGAAGCCAAGCCGCAGCGTCGTATCGCTGTGATCAATGATCAGCAAATCTTGCTTACCGGGTGACGTGCGCAAGCCACGCCCAATGTTCTGTACGAAGCGCATGTCAGAACGCGTCGGGCGGCAGTAGGAAACACACGATATTTCTGGCCAATCAACGCCTAGCCCGATCACATCCACATTGCAGACCACGCGAATGTCGCCATCGAGAAACCGCTTACGAACCGCCTTGCGCTCACGCATCGGCGTCTCGCAATCCATGTAGCCCGATGGAATACCGGCCTGATCAAACTCCGCAGCGATCTGTGCGGCGTGCGCACGGTTGACGCAAAAACATACCGTGGGACGATCCTGCGCAAGCTGCTTCCAGTTATCCACGATGGAGGCTACCAGCTTCGCCGGTTTCATAACCTCGTACAAATCGTCCTGATTGTATTCCCCCGCCACAAGACGCACCGCCGATAAATCCGGCTTGTCAGGCGCAAACGTCCGAAACGGAACCAGCGTCCCGTCCGTGATCATCCCGCCAATGGTGTTGGCCGTGATCAGCCTGCCGAAATAACTCCCTAAACCCTTCGTCCATGGCGAGGCCGACAAACCAATGAACGGTACGCGCTCCCACTGCTTCGCCGTCAGCCATTTCTCGAAGAACTTGAACCATTTGTGTATCTCGTCAATCAACACCAATGCGCCCTCGGGCACCGCATCGAGACCGCGCGCCGCTAACGTCTGCACGCTGCACACTTGGACGGGCTCAGCGTAGTTCTGCAAACTGTGATTCGCCTGCACCACCCCAATCCCATCAACGCCCTGTGCCAACAGCGTATCTACCATCGGATCAACGAGGTTGATCATCGGCACCGTGATGATCACCTTGCGGCCTCTCTCCCGCGCGCTCGCAGTTATGTCAGCCATCAACAGCGTTTTGCCCCAGCCTGTTGGGCTTTGCAGCACAACACGCTTCTCGCCCTCGCCGATCACCTGCCGCAGATCAGCGATAGCGCCCTCCTGATCACTGCGTAACCGTTTCAACATCGCTGTCTCCTATCCAGCTTTGCCACTACTTCGTAAGTCAGTTTCACTCCATCTATCCGACGTTGCACCTCCGTTTCGATCGCTTCTGGCGTATTGAAAAACCTATCGTTAGCGATGTCTTCCACATCGCGCGTGATCCATTCCCGTCTCTCGCGCGGGTGATTACCTGTTCTGGTTCTCATCTTGTTCTCTTTTCCTTGTTTCTTCTCGGATTCCTACTTACCCCTGGTACTCGGGCGGTGGCCCCGGTTGCGCGCCGATTAGGCGGGCAAACCGGGGTCGCCGAGATACTAGGGGGACTACCCCTTCCCTCCGCGAACCACCACGAAAGGACACCCGCTGAGTACGTCACCACTCAGCAGATCGGTTGGCCGTTGTTATCGGTCGCGGCCAGGGACAAACTCCCTCACTCTACCGTCGCACGCCTACTGCCCGGAGCAGCCTCCCTAGGCCCCTGATGCCGGGGTGACGGTGGATGAACACGCACCCATCGTCGGACGACAGGACAGAACACGCTCCCCTGCCGCAGCAGAATCACTTCTCCAATGGTTGCCAATCGAGCGGGCGACGATCATCGAACACCCGCGCGAGTGATGAAACGAGTTTGAACAGCACACCGCGCTTGATGGCGACGGGACAGTATTCGCCTTGGATGCACACTTCGTCGGGAACGCGATCATCGCGGACGAGGGTGAGATCGTTATCAAGGCGAATCTCCCAAACCATTGCCATCTCCATTGCGGCGGGACGCCATAACGCTGTGGAAAACCGAATCACCGATTCGCAGTGCGCTCGCGCGGGCATCAATCTCGCTACGGGATCGGCGCGCGAACTCGGCCACGGTTAGGAACAGGAGATCAATTGCGCCGTGGAAATCCCACGAAGCGCCGCCCCGACGCCAGCGACGGAGCGTCAGCCGTTGCCGCCATAGACGGCAGGCGGCACGGTCAAAGCGTGAAAGATCATGAGGATAGGCTGTGGATAAACTTTGCGTTTTTGGGAAACGGTGGTATGTGACGTGCGTCATCGCGCACTTCTCCATTGGGTTGTGCGATGGCCATGCGACCATCGCGGCTTAATCCTTTCTCCGCGGGTGGTTGCCAAGCCACCGCGGGGCACCATCAGTTGTCGCGGTGGCTTTTTTTATTCAAGCGAATCACCGCGCAACTCAAAATTGGATTCCGATTCGCGGCGAAAAGCAAATCAGACAAGATGTTGTGGTGTGGTGCGCGGCAAAACACTATCGGTGGTATATTTACTCGGGCGGGAGAATCGCGCTGATCGAGGCTTTGCCGAGAGGCGTATCCGCAAAAGCACCAAGCATGCGCTTGTCCTCGTCAATGATGAACTGTCGAAGCCAGAGCCAAACTTCTGTTGGGGCATTGTTGAGTGCCGCCCGAATCATACGACGACGCCATTCATGCGGATCAAGTGATTGCGCCCACCGCGACCATTGGCTGACTAACTTAAACAAGCTTCCGCTACGGCGATCCGGCTCCAGCCCATTATCCTGCTCGGCAGATCGGGGTTGATCGAAAGTTTGATATGACCACGAGTGCGGCCACTCTTTGCCAGTCTGATAGACGACAGTGACTAGTCCGGTAGCCAATAAGTCATCGAGTAGCCATTGCTGCCCTTGCTGGATTGAGATGCCCTTGTTTTTGGTTTCAAATGCCAGAAAAACGCCACCGGGTTGCCGGATCGTGGTGTGATGACGTACCCCGATAATCGCATCGATATCTGTCGGGCTGATGCCGCGTAGATCAATTGCGGACGCAATCCATTCCCAATGGAATGCTCCATCGTTTGCTGCACTGGGCGATTGCGAAAATGCTCTCGGATAGATCACCGTGCCAGGGAGATCGCTGCTCATGCGGGCTTTACTGCGAAACCGAGTGGCCTAAATGTCTTAATGAATTTTGCGGGCGATTTTCCTAAATAGAAAAACGCCTGTCCGTTAACCGGCGACGACATGATGCCGTCCTTATCAACGAAACGAATGCGTTTCTTAGGAAAGCTGATCGCGCTGGCATCGCCAGCCAAATCCTGAAACCATTGTGAGTCGGTGTAATTGCTGCTTAGCATGATTGCAGCAGTAGTATTCCCGCTCGCGTATTCTGCACGTAGCTTTTCAACAAATGCCGCAATCTCATTCGGCGAGAACGGTGGATTGAGCCATACTCGTCCGTGCCATGGTTTAGTTAATCCGTTGTTGGTAGGCGAGATGTATTTGTAGAATTTCTTTGCGCCTACGACTTTTTGTGCCTTGTCATTGGATGCTGGATCGAGATCGATCTCGCCGAGGACGGCACGCGCCAATTCGATATATTGCGCAGGTGTGTGCCATTCGTTTTTGCCCGTCCATTGTGCGCGATGGTGTGGATCGGCGAGTTGGGCGGCAAGATATGCTGCCCCGAGTAACTCACGGCGAAACTTCTCTGGATCTCTGAGTCGAATCCTCATCCGATCTACTTGTTGGCGCGATATCCCCGTTAGCTTTTCGGCCTCTGCCACGCTGTATTTTTCTCGTTTTTCCATTGTTTTCTCCCTGATTTTTTAATTCGCACGGTACTGTGCTAATTAATCCGCTTACGTTTTTCCGCCGTCGAGGCAAATCTGTTGGATTGCCTGCTCCCCGAACATTGCGCGTCCAAAAGTTTATAAAGCCAGCCAGTTGTTCGATTTTTTCGTCAACGGCATCTTTGAGTGTCTTCCAATCCTTGATTCGCTTTGCTTCCTCGATGGTAAAATCGAGCGCAGCGACCTTGAGCTTGAATCGCTCGGGATCAAATACGACGAGATTGTTGGCCTTGCCGCGTATCAATGCGCGTCTAGGTGATACCATTGCTCCCTCCCCTAAAATGGGATTTCATCGTCCATCTCATCCTTCATGCTGCGCCGCGCGATACGCTCACGCTCCGGTGTTGCTGCCGCAGCGCCTTCCATCGGCGCACTTGGTAGCGCCTTGGGAGTGGTGACAATTTTAGGTGGTTCCTTCCATCCGAGAATGTTGAGCAGCGGAATATCTACCGAACCATAAGATCGATGATCGTAACTATCAGTGCCTAATTCCACCATCGGCAATTCGTTTTTGCCACTGGCGCGCTTATCAGCGTATGCCTCTGCGAGCGCAGCAATGGCATTGCGCCCGCCCTGGCTCTGCGTGGTGAAGATATATTGCTCGGCTTTTGATTCATCGAACAGTGGCAAATGCATTCCGAATTGCCAGGGGTCTTTAGGATTGCCGCTGAAATTTTCCGGCCACTGGTTTTCATTCTGCATATCGAGATCTTGCCGACGTGGCGGGCGAAAGCCCTCAGATACGAAGCCAACACGATAATCAACGGGACGGCGATCAATCCATTTCGTCCAGCCGACGGCCAAACGATCAACTAGCGCCAGCAATTCGGCACCGTTCATATCAGTGCCATCCTTCCCGGCGGTCCAATTGCCCTTGATGTATTTCAAAATCGTTCCTTCAAAGTTCTGCCTGACGCGAGCAGCATTAGCGAAGGCGCGATAGTTCTCTACCTCATCCTGTTTAGCGATTTCGTTTGCCATGTCTCTGTCTCCTGTTTTGCTGGTTTCAAATCAGCGCACCATTGCGCTGCTCCCATACGTCCACGGACAACATCGGCCGGGACGAATAGAACTTTTCAATCACCCCACTGACGATTTGCTTATCATCTACCCACACAATGCCAGTGAGCGCATCGAGGCACTTAGCGATATTTTCCCAATCGGGTCTGACCACGGGGCGGATATGACCGGCAAGCGCATCGAGCCGCCGTTTATTCGACCAACTTGTCGGCACCGACATATACGCCATCACCCGCACGCGCAGCGCACTGGCTAGCGGATCACGTTCGCGCATGGCAGTGCGCGCGGCCAGCCGCAACATACCCTCATAGGATCGTGTGTTGGGATCAGAATAAATACGGGCAAATATTCGTGTGCCAGCCGTAGCAATGCGCGCTCGTGGAGCGCCCTTACCCTTGGGCTCCCCAGGAAGAATAACGCTCACATCTGGTTTCCTATCGGCCATTGCGCAGTAATCTTTTGGCGCGGCGACGGCGCATCACCTTGGGATTGATTCCGGCCACAAGCACCCAATAACGGATCAATTGATACGATTCCCGCAATGCCCGCGATGTCTCAGACATGGTTACGCCCTGGCGAATCAGGCGTAATGCGCGATCACGTTGCTTGCGTTTTTCTGTGTTGTAGAGCATTTGTAAATTTTGCTTTTTCTGCCAAAAAAGCTTATAAGGGCAAATCAAGCGATTTGCAACATGGGAGCCCACATGAAAGATCGGACGCTTGTTTGGGATGGCAAAAAAATCGTCCAGCCCGGTATCTATGCGAATGTCCCGCTCGATGTTTATCACTCGCAAGATATCTGCGATGGACCGAGCGTATCGAGTTCGGGTTTGCGTCGCGTGCTCGAGGAAAACAACGGATCGCCAGCGCATTTCTATTGCGAGTGGAGCGGCAATCCGAATCGCGTCGAGCCGCCCGAAAAGAAGGCTTGGATATTCGGCCGCGCCTGCCACCATCATCTACTTGGGCAACCGAATTTCTCCGAGCATTTCATTTTCCGCCCAGATGAAGTTCCTGACAGGCACGGCATTCTGACGAGTTGGCATGGCAATAAGGACGTCTGCAAGCAATGGCTGGCGCAAGCGGCGGCGGGCGGCGCGCGATGGGATAGGGAGCGTTATCGATGGACGCGTGATGCAGAACAACGTCCGCTCACCGTTCTAACCGGCGAGGATGCTTCGCATGTTCGCGGCATCGCCGAGGCATTGGCAAAACACAGCATCGTGCAGCAAGGCATTCTTAACGGCCACATTGAACGTTCAATGTTCTGGAAGGACAAGCGCACCGGCCTATGGATCAAGATACGTCCAGATGCGGTGCCCACCGATAGCGGCGACTATGCCGATCTCAAAACGACGATCTCAGTGCAGTGGCCCGATTTGGTGCGGACTGTTTCCGATTGCGCATATCACCAGCAAGCCGCGCTAGTCGCCGAGGGATCGGAGATATGCGCTGGTTTGAAGATGCACAGCTTCACGCTGGTATTCGCCGAAAAGCGGCCACCCTATTGCGTGCGCCCTGTCGTACTGCGCGGTGACGATATCGCGCTTGGCGTGCGGCAAAACCGCCGCGCGTTGGCGATTATCGCAACCTGCATGCAAGAAAACCGCTGGCCAGGACCGGGTGAAGATGACGTGACGCACATCGATCTCAGCGATCGTTATATCGAAACAGCGAAAAGCAATTGTGATGTCTTTGCGGATGAGGAGCGTGCAGCATGATGTTCGATACCTCCATACGCAAGATTGGCCGCGAAGCTGCTCTACAGAAGATTGGCCGTGCGCATGTCGGAAGCTTCGTCGTTCTTGCGCTCATAGCAATTGGCGAAGGTGTGCGCGCGGCCACTGCGATAATTGAAGCTTATTCTGCACACAGGGATAAGAAGCCAAAAAGGAAAGGACATGATGGTAAGCGATAGAACACTCAGGGCAGTTGCGAAAGCAATCCGCAAATCAATCAAGTGCAGTCACGATGATCACGATCTCGCGCAAGCCGCGCTGCAAGCATTGATCGATAACGCTTCGCTCAACGATTGGGACGCGCTCGGCATCGAACTCACATTGGGATGGAGAAAGCAAGGATGACAGATCAAAGGGGAGATTTACTCACTCACAGGCGCGGCAGTCAGCGCGTGACGGGTGTAAGCCCCGAACAAGGCAGGATTGAAGTGCGGTCTCCCCACCCCCCAAAGGGCAACATATCCGTGAAATCCTGCAAGGCTGCCAACTTAAAACAGAGAAAGGAAAAACATCATGACTGATACGACAACGGATAACGGCAATGGTGACGGCAGGACGCCGGTAACAAAAGGCGACATCATCAATCAAGATATCGACAAGGTTTTCCCCGCCGAGGAACGTATTACGGAAGAACCGACGACAAGCATGACGCTCGTAACGCGTCGTCCCGGATTCACCGCCGAGGACTACGACGCGGCGAAGCGGCTGGCAATGACAGGGCCGTTCGTTCCCGCCTATCTGCGCGGGAATCCCGGATGGGCTCTTGGCATACTTGAACTTGCGCATCGTTATTCGAAATACGACGAGCGCACGAATTCATGGGTTAGTTTCACTCCCACTGCTATCGCCTCGCAGACATACATCGTCGAGGGCAAAGGCGGCGCAACCTCCATCGGATACACATCGCAATTCATTGGCGCGATCTTGGATGCGTTTGTGCCGTGGTCACGGCGGATGCGCTATCGCTATGAAGGCGAGGGCCAGACGCGACGTTGCACCGCCGTAGCTAGTCTGCGCGATGATCCAGAGCCGTTCGAGTACACAACTCCCCCGCTCAGTGAAATCACGCCCAAGAATTCGCCGCTGTGGCAAGTAGATCCCGATAGGCAGCTTGCCTATTACGCGCGGCGGGCATGGGCACGATTGTTCACTCCCGGCGTACTGCTCGGCATCTATGACGTGGACGAGCTAGAGGGCCGCGCCCATCAGGAGGCGCACAAGGTCCGTGACGAAGGAAATCTTGTTGCACTGCATGATCGCCTCGCTGCCGCCAAGGAAGCGGCAGGAACTGCTCCCCGCGAGGGTTTCCAGCCCGAGGCGGCCAAGGATTTGCCCACCAGGGCCACAGAAACGCAACAGGAAGCAAAAAAGCCCTCTAGGGGTAGGGTGGCAACCCCCAGGGCGGCAAAACGCGCTGTAGAGCCCCGCAAGGGCAAGGATTGGGCGCGTCGCGCCCGCGCCAGGCAAGTCGAGCGTCAAGCCGAGCGTCAGGCATCTACGCCTAAGCCCGAGACCAAGCCGGCCGATCTCCCCCGGCTTCCCACCAACCCGCGCGAATACGCCAAGCACGTCAATCAGTGGCTCTCGGAATTGAATACCGAGGAAGCCATCGCTGATCGTTGGCGGCGGGAAATGAACCTCCGCAATCTCTGCGGGGTAATCGAGGAAGAGCGGCGCACGATCCGCGCCGTGGTTGATCAGCGCATCGCGACGTTGAAGGGAGGGACAAAGTGAAGGTGAACGACAAAATCGAACCGCGCTTGCCGCAGCCTGTGCCGCAATCGCGCCCGCCGACAGAGTTCGAGGCACAACTCAACGCCATTGTCGAGCAAACGCGCGAGCGATTGAACAATGAAGAACCCGCACCATCGCCACCGCGCGAGATCACGCCAACAGAACGCGTCAGCGAGGACTTGGCCAAGTCATTGCTCGCTGGCGCGCAGGACTTGGTGACAGAAGCACAGAACATTTTGCATGACGACGAGGCATTTGCCGACGGGCTGCGCAAGGACATCACTGAACGTGTCGAGCGTCATGCCCGCTTCATGCAAAAACTCAGCGCATATCGCGAGAGCAACACGCAAGCCCGCGCCGCATTCCACGAGAAGGAGAATAAGCCATGAAACAATATCGCGATTACCCCATCGAGAAATGCGCCAAAACCGTCGAGCGCGTTTTGCAACGTCGCCCTGGTAGTGCGTTCTATCAGAAATGGACATGCGGCGGCTGCGGTCAGCGCGTCACCGGCAACATAGCAAATAAATTCTTCATTGAAGGCCACTGCGAAGATTGCGGTTACGTCACCGACATCAACAAAACGGGCTGCAATTATCTTATGCATTTCGCCATCGGCGGCATCGCCGATACACCAGCAAAAGGGAGCGCATGATGGATTGTTGCGACGCTAGAAAAACAACTTAGCCGAGCGTCGTGGCCTGTTGCCGATCTCTCGCACTTGGCGGGATTTGCGATTGATGGTCGGCAACGGGGCAGGACGAAAGGTTAAAAACATGAGCAGGCATCGAAAGAAAAAACATAGGTTCAAGGGGGCTTCAATGGGAGGAAAATTAAGCGCTCTCGCGAGAGGCGATTCATCACTCAGGCATGAGCAAAAGCGGGTCGGCGTAAGCGAAATGTATGATGCTGATAAGTTTGCAGCCGTCAAAACATGCTCGATTTGCGAGAAAAATTTTACCGGATGGGACAATAATGCGAGGCCGATTAATGATGGTCGCTGCTGCAATGAATGCAACGAGAAGCACGTAATTCCTGCGAGGATCGAACAGCGCTACTACGCTAAAGATCCAATCGCCATGGCGAAGGCACAAGCCGTAGCGCGCGGGCTCGGGGATGGCGACGTGCGTGTAATAGCCAACGCTGTCCAGGAGCCATTCAAAACCGTCGCTAACACTGTGCTCGATGACATCCATCGCAAGAACGACAAGCTGGAACAGGCATTGCGGCAAGCTGGCATCATAACAGATGATCATTTTGATGGCGTACATACAGTCGAGGGAAAGTGGGTCAAGCGCAAGGCTGGTTTTGGTAGCGTGGCCAGCGACGTTCCGTTCTCGGGCACACGCCGCGAGGAAATGTTCAACTTCAGAGCCGGATTTTCAGATGGGCGTCCTGCCAACGAGCAAGAACAAGCCGCCGCCGAAAGTGATCTTGCCTTGGTGCGCGAATGGCTCACTGGTGGGCATTTTAAGCTGAAGGCTCCACAGCATCCGTTGATGCACAAGGCGCTCAAGGCGCTCGATCTGCGCCGGGTGTATGACGAAGATGGTAAACTGGTCGAAATTGAAAATGCCGATACTGCCGATCTGCAAAGCCTACTCGTGCACCACGATTGGGCAGCAGTCCTTGGCGATGCACCTGATACGCAAGGCGAATGGATTCCGCCGTACACGCACCAATGCTTCGAATTCCTCGTGTCGGCATCACCGCACGGCGAGGAAAAATTGCTGCCGGTGTTGGCGTTCGTAAATGAAGAAAGCAATCGAAGCACGATGTTGATCTGTATGCGGACATTCACCAAAGGCTGGATTTACGATTGCGCGCTGCTCAGTCTAATGGCGGATAACTTTCGTGTCGATGCGCGCGCGAGTCAGGGACGTTTACGCAGAGGGCTCGATCTCTCGGCGCTGCGCCCGCTGATATTCAAGCAAGTGCGCGCGTGTTGCATTTTACTGGAAGCGGAGGTTGCCGAGACCACGCCAATTCGCGACATGACTTACCGACGCAACGAGCCGCCGAAGGATAATAGTGAACCGCTGCCTAAGCTTGGCTATAACGTCGTTTCGCTGGCGGATCGGCACCACACCGAACGCTTACCTCCCGGCGAGATTCATCAATCGACACGCCGTCGCCCGCGTCTGCACTTTCGTCGCCGCCACTGGCGTCACTATCCAACGCATCGGACGCAGATACCGTGGACGCTTGCGGGCAATCCCGAGCTTGGCTTTGTGGAGAAGGAATACCGGCTGTGACACGGCGCCCGCGCAAACACATTCCCATCATCGAGATCGCAGCCAGTGCGCTTGCCGATAAGCTGCATGAACGTGATCGTGCTTGGTATCGTCACAATCAATTACCAGCGCGTGATGTTATTCGTTTGTTTACGCCTGATCATATCGATCTACATGCATGGGGTGGTGTTGATAGATGGTGGAATCTCGACATGCGCCTGCGTGGATCAGAATTGAAAGCCAAGGATCGCGCCGATACCTCGCGCGCTGCCAAGGTTCGTCGTCTTGATAATAAGTGGCGCGATTTCCTTCGCCGCACGGTAGCGGGAATAAAACCGCTCAAGCGCGAATCACGCTGGCCGAAACGAAAGATGCGGTGATGCTGACGCGCAAACAAGTTAAACTGATTAGAGAGCGCGTTGCTCGTATCGAACCGTTATTGGCGGGGATCGGATCAGAATTACAAGGCGCGGTACTCTGCGATCTAACCGCCACATGGCTCGCGGGACATCAAGGCGAGGGTGCCGATAAGCTACGCAAAGAACTTTTGAAGCTGCATGTCGAGTGTGTGCTGGCATTGATACCGATTAACGAGCGCGAACATGCAGAGCGTGAAATGATGGTGCAAATAGAGGAAGGCAAACTACAGTGAGAAAGGAAAGATCATGCGTGAGTTCACGAGTGTTGCGGAAATGATGGCTCATTACAAAGCCGTTCGTGAGCGACTGCGCGGGCCGGAGCCGCCACTGCGACGACTCCGTGTGGTAGTAAAGCCGCCAGTTCCGCCAGTCCCGTCGTCTATCCCGATACGACCTCCCGTCCTGGTACGCGAGTTCGATGATTCGCCCATAGGCAAGACGGCAAACGCACTCAGGCTTTATGTGATTGTGCGAATGATCGAGCAGCATTACGGCGTACAGCATGGCGATTTGAAGCAAACGATCCGCACGGCAAAGACCGTCGAGCCTCGCCAGATCGCCTATTATCTGTTGCGTGAGATGGGCGGCGCATCGTTGATGAAAATCGCACGCATACTTGACCGCGATCACACAACAGTCCTGCACGGCATCAACAAGGCAAACGAACGTCTGCAAAGAGATAATGCGTTTGCCGAGCGTGTGGCAACAATCACGCAACAGATACGGGAACGAATCACATGAGCGAGCTACACGACATCCATCGCAACGTCTGTAGCTGCGGGCATGTTATGCAGACGGCTAAGAATCTCACTGGCGGCGGCGGACCAAAGGTAGGCGACAAGATTATATGCACGGAATGCGACAACGTTTGGATTTTCGGTGACGATCTGCGCTTACGTCCACCAACGCCGAACGAATATGATCTGATCAATCAGGATATGCGTTTTCAGCGATTGCGACAGGATAGCGATATTCGCAGAAAGAAATTCGAGTGGGAGAAACAGCGAGCGGGCAAGCCATGATCGCAGAAAAAACCATCACCGTCGAGAAGGCGTGTAAGTCATGAGTAGTCTGGCCGATGTCGCCGAAAAAATTGATGGATACTACGACGATTCCGAGGGCGGAAAAGGTTCAAAGGAATTGCGTGTAACGTTCGAGGCGATGCCGTGGGATGTTTATTATAACTACGATCCTGCTGGTAAATTTCTTGGTCCGCAATTGGTATTCAGTCTGCATCTGTTGGGTATTGGGGATGACGGAAGAGGTATTATTAGTGAAGACGATCCACAATGGACATTGATGCTCGATGCCGTTGCAGACGATATCATTGATTGTTTTGGGCGTCGCGACAACGGCGTAATTGAGTGTGACGAAGGACTTGAGATAGCGAGAGCCTATGCTGCGGAATTCCGCAAGGTGGCAGAACGATTAGAAACTGCGTGCGTGAAAACATGATCTATCATTTTGAATTGATTTGTCCGCGCTGCAATAAAACATCATCAACGAGGACAACGTGGCGCATACCGCCGCCGCACGTCAACTGCGGCGACTGTCTGATGAACGATGTAGAGATCGTCGAAATGAAGGTTGTCGCGGTGCATGAACACGTACCAGCATCATTGGTGCGTGATCTCGTCAGCGTGTTCGAGCAGATTGATGAATATAAAAAGAACTTGGGAAAATGACTCGCGATTTTTCGACTGCCGCGATTGCATCGATCTCAACGGGCGTCTTGCTGTGCGACTTCTCGCAGATGCACAAGGCTGCGGAATTCCTGACCGGGCATCCAATATGGACACATCATTTCGCCGATCGCGAATTTATGCATGAGATGCGCCGCATGATACTCGAACAATGTCCAGGGATGCCGACAAAGTTGGAGGGTGTCAGCGAGCAAAACTACAAACAGAAGCTCGCCGAGATCGAGCGCGAGATTGGCGGCACCGTGCGTATCCGCAAGGGACGAGGTTTGACTGCTATGCTGCCGACCGACGGCATCCCTAAAGACAAAAAAATCATTTGGGTGCGCGAATGACCGACATTGTTGAGCGGCTGCGCTCACCTGTTGGTCTCTATACCGCCAATACGCAGTCCCTGGCGAATGAAGCCGCCGACGAGATCGAGCATGGCCGGAAAGAAGCGGATGTGGCTTGGGCTGCTGGCCTGTTCGAGGGTGAAGGCTCCATTTGCTGCGCTCAAAAATACAAGGCTGTCCGTAATGTAAATGGAGAGCGTCGGAAATCCGGCTTCCGATGGTGGCTGGTGATGCACTCTACTGATCGTGACGTTATCGAAAAGTTCTTTCGTGTGGTCGCGTGCGGCAAGATGTACGGCCCATATCAAGACAAGCGCAGCGTTGACTACAAACCGCAGTTTCGATGGGCAACGACTACGCTGGATGACAGTCAGTCAGTTCTCAAACGGTTTTACCCTTTTCTAGGAGAGCGCCGACGAGAGAAGGCGCTGCAATGTCTTGAAGCCAAATACGTGCGAGAAGTGCGAGGAAATGCGGCGTGAGATCGAGCGGCTGCGGGACGACGCGGCGCGTTGGCAAAAAGCGGCTGAGGGCGTAGTAAATGAAATCGAGCAACTGAGACAGTGGAAAGCCCTGGATAAGCCAATTACGGCTTCGATGGCCATAGTCAAATCCGATATGGATAAGCTGCGTGCCGAGAACGAGCGGCTGCAAGAATTGCTCCGCAACGAAGGAGCCAATCGTTATTGGGAAGGCCGCTGGCGCGACGACAAGGCGGGATATGAGCGGTTTATCGAAACATACGACATGATGACCGAGCGGTTGCGCATCATCATCAAAGCCGCCGACGAGATGCGCTTCTACGTCTCGCGCGATGATGCGCCAAGATGGCAGCGAGAGGCGATTGATAAATTCGACCGCGTGCGCAAAGATGCTTAAGGCTGCGTTCTCATAACGGTCTGCATTGGATCGGCGTCACCGCCCCAAAATTTAGCTTGTGCCTCTTTCAAGGCGTTCTCCGTATATACGCCGTTAAAGCCATCAATCGGTCCCGGCTTGAATCCGGCTTCTTTCAGCAACCGTTGCAACAACCAAACTGGCACCTGCACAGCGGCTCCCGCTGATCCAGGCACTTCGGGAGGTACAAAGCGTACCCCTTCTTCATTTACTGGCGCAAAGCCGCCAGCAAGCATTGCTGTCTCCCCGCTGAAATCGGCGTCGGGCGGATATTCAGGCGGCAACACTGGTTTGACCCAATGTGTGATAACCTCATCGTCGCGAATCTCGCCTTGACCGAATAGCCGCCATTGCCCATCGGCAGTCTTGATCGCCATCGCGACATAACGGTCGCCGCGCACGGGGCATTTCAGCGTTCCCTTGCAGATGGCGATAAGAACAAGCTGCATCGGAGGCGCAGTTTCAATCGGTTGCCAATCCCATGCCGTTTCCGTTGGCGCTGACGCAGCCGGTTCCTCAGAGGGCGCAGATATCGCGCCGCCAGTAACAAATCCTACGTCGGCAGGCTGGTCGCTATCGGAGACAAGCAGGGGGTCAGGCTCGACTTCTACCATCAGCGCCTCCCGTCCAGCTTGCGTAGAATTTCTTCCTGCTTGGCGTACATTGAATCTAGTAATTGCACGATCTTATCGATGCGCTGCTCCTGCCGCCGCACGTTTTCTTCGACGTTCGCAAATCTGTTATTGGCCTCGACAATGCGGACCTGAATAGTTTGGTTCTGATTCGAAATACTGTCCGTCACCGCCTTTAATTGCGAGGTGTAAGTATCCATCAACTTCTCACGCGTCGCAAAGATACGGTCGATTGACTTGGCGTTATCTTGCAAGGTTCGATTGGTGGTGACGTAAAAGGTGGCCCCGAAGACAATCCAGCCAAGCACCGTAATGATTGGCATCCACGGTATTTGGTTCAATGTAGCAAGAGCGTTCGATTGCGACTCGTGCTCGTGCTCGCGCCCATGTTCCATATCGCATCGTCCGATTCTCCCGCCGCGCAGTTATAACAGATCCCACGCCGCCCATGCGATCATCTATTAGCAGTCAGACGTCCTTCAGGTGTATGCACGTGATAGGCCGTGGAATCTCCCGAAGCCGCTGTCAGTCGTCCCGACGCCGCTTCCGGCGCGCCACGCTTGCGCAGCATGTGCAGACTAACGTGGTATTTTTGGTCCTTCGGGTTCCATTCTGGTTTGTCTAGTCTAACGCTCGTGCTCGGCCCGACGTGAAACTTGGATTGGTTTATCATATCGAGCCCGGCCTCGCTCTGCGCCCGCGTGTTGATAAACTGCTGCCAATAAACGCTGCCCCCTCTTGCCAGCGGATAAGCCCGACCCTGCACATTGCTCTCTACGTTGCCTTTCACTTTCCAGGCACTGCCAATACGTCCAGCGCCTACACCAGCATCTTGAGCTAGAGCAGAGCCGTGACTATCGGCGAGGAATGCCGCCAGTACCATGCGAACGAAGATGCTCATTCAGTGCATTATATTGGGCGTCAAGCGCTTGTAACATCTGATCTGTTCGTTTTTCTATGAGATCGATCTGTTTCTGAAATGTCTCGAAGCGTGATGTGTTCGTCACTTGCAAGTTGGTTATGTTGTTGTTGATCGCGTTGATACGGTCATTAAGCACGCTCTGAGTAGTCGCCATTCCCTCTACTTTCTTAGCCAAAGGCGTATCGAGCCGATCAACTCTCTCCTCAAATCCTCGCAAATCCTGCCCGAGTCGGTCGATACGCGCGTTTAGCTGCTCTGTAAATCGCTCGCGTGCCCTGACAATTGCATCGATTTGCTTTTCCTGCTCGGAAAGCTGTTTGGTCGTCGTCGCATAGAACGCAATACCGACTGCAATCCAGCCGATAATGGTGATTATCGGTGCCCATGGAATCCGATTGGCAAAGCCAGTAATCCCGTTTCCATTGGGCATTGGCGAATCATCACTGCTTCTCCCGCAATTTCGATCCTAGAACAATACAAGTGTCCCGTCCCGGCCATTCATCAGGCAAGAGATTGTTGTCGATCTGAAATTGCTTTACCGCAGCGCGCGATTGTTTGCCGTGGATGCCGTCAATTGGGCCTGGATCGTAGCCTAACGTCCTTAGTGATGTTTGTACCCATTTTACCGTGAACATCGCCGTCACGCCCCCGGTCGAAACCGCAAGCGATGTTTGCCATTCCGGCATAAGCTCTGCCGCGAGTTCCTTTCCGAGCGCCATGATGCGAGGTACTTGAATCCCGCACACATCCACGATGGGCATAATCTCAGCGATCAGACGTGAAATTTCAGCCCGATGCCCAAATGCCTTCAATCCAATAGAGATAAAATCGACATGCGCCTCGGGCACATCGCGCTCAACGACGACGCCGGTCTTGCGTCTAGCCACGATAGTTCGGGCCAGGAATGGTTCTGCCGGTCATGGCGCTGACTGTCGGCACATCAGGCTCTCGCGCGACGGCTTCCGGCACTTGGCGCGTACCGTGCCGCACGTAAATACCCCAAGCCACCGTGAGAATCGAAATGACAGCTCCGACAATTGACGTAAGTTCATCGCTGGTTAGCCAGCCTGTCGCAACCGCGCCGCCCCCGGCTGTCGTAAGCAGATAGCGGACCAGTGACCAAACGCCATCCGGCAATTGGCTTCGCATCGACATGGATTAAACCGGCTTGTCTGTCGGCGTCCCCGCCTCGATATCGGTGATGCGAGCCGAGGTACGCGGATCAAGTGTCACGGTGACTTCGAGAATACCTGTCACCGTCTGCACGCCTTCACCGAGATCAGCGTCGCCTGAAACGGTCACACGGGCATCCCCTGGCGCGACGGAATTGACTTCGCCGCTCCATGTATTGCTGCCGTCGTTCGTCATTGCGCCGATTGTAACCACGGTTTCATCGCTGGATGCGGCAATCGGATCGCCATCCAGCTTGACCGTGCGGCCTCTGCCGTCAACAACTTTGAACGAGATCGGTAACACTTGCTCTGTGGAAAAGTCAGTCATTTGCTTTCTCCCTTGGTAAAGACGTGTTGCGTGATGATCGTCCCCGGCGTGACTGCTTGTCGCTTCTTCAATTCTCGCTCGAGAAATTCCTGTCCGATTTTCTCGATTTGCGGCAGGCGTTCCAGCAGGAATCTCTTTTCGTATTCGGCCTGATCCATCGGATGGAACCAATCATTGTTTGCCGTCATATCTGCTTGTCCTTCGGCGCACCGGGAATGACGATTCCTTCTGGTTTGGTCAGAATATCGGTCACAAGATCGAAGTATTCGCGCAACAGCTTCCAATCTCCCTGTGACGCGATCAAGTATGCGGTTGTGAGAAACAGCCTCACGAGGCTCATGCCACCGCCGCCGGTTTCGTCTGTGTCTTCGCCAATGCTGCTTCGAGTGCCGCGCGGGTGATCGTACCGGCCAATCCGTCAGTGACTAGCCCAAGCTGCTGCTGCGCTTTCATCACTGCATCGCGCGTGCGTGGGCCATAGATGCCATCCACGACAAGATTCGGCGACGGCGTGACAATGTTGTTAAGCGCGCCTTGCAACCATTTCGTGACATTGGGATCGAACGCGGCAACAGCACCGCCGACCGTATGCAGGACAGGAGCGGCCTTGGGAAATAGCTCGCTACCGATCTTTTCGAGTAACGGTGCGAGCGGTGCCGCCATCGATTTGATCCTCGTTACCAAGTCCTCGTTCGAACTTGCGAGATCGATAGCCTGCTTCACCAGCGGGCCGTATTGAATGGCCAATTGCAGAATTGCCAGTGGTTCCATGCCGTGCCTCCCTCTGCCGCTTGCGACTACGCCACGCCTTGCGGCTGGCAAGTACGCGAATCAATAACGGATGCTTCACGCTTAGCTCGGCGGCTGCGTCTTGAACCGCCAATCGACTAACCCCTTGCCCCGGATACCGAGCGCCTTGGCCAGAGCGGGGGAAAGATCGATTCCCGCACCATTCGAACGTTTACCCTTGTTCGGCCCGCGCGGCAACGGTCCTGGCGATTCGGCAAGCGGACGCGCGGCATGGTCGAAGTAATTATCATCCGTCAACCATGGCCCAATATCCTCAATCGTAGCTTCCTCGATTAAACCCGAACGATTGCTCACCTCGACATGCGGACGGTCCCCGATAAAGCGCCATGGCAAAGCAACGCATTTCTCGCTACCGCTGACACGATGATTGTCATAGGCGCTGCGCTCGATATCACCAGCACCGCCGAATACCGTTGCCGTGATTCCTTTTTGCCAATTGCCGGTGCTTGCCGTCTGATCGGGTGAGAGCAGCACTTTCCATGTATACGTCCCGACCACGCCATCGGGAACCAATCCACGTGAAAGTTGATATTGCCGCACCGCTGCCGCCGTAGCAGGACCGTACCAGCCGTCGATTTTCAATAATGGCGTGCGCAGCTTGAGCAGGAGTTGTAATCGCTCAACATCAGCGCCTTTGTCGCCTTCCTTTAATTGCGGATAGTATGGAATAGGCAGGATCGTCGGATCGCTCGGGGTAAGCCCGATTTGCCATTGATCGGCATTGTCGGCCAATGCTTTCGGATAATTACAACTGACATGAAAATGCGCCGTATGCGGATTGACGCCGCCGTATGGTCCCCACGTCCACGGTAATCGACCATTGCGCTTGGCATAGTTCGAATCCCCGAAAATACGTCGATTATGAATAACGTATCGGATGCGCGGGTCCATCGCCAAACGCATTGTTTCTGTGATGCGCGGACCATCGACACCGTGTCGAGGATCGTTGGTTACATCGAGCGCATGTACGATGCCGTTGCTGTCGGCCTCATGATCCGATGTTGGGTTCTGTTGGTGGTGTGCGGCACTAGCGATCCAGCCGTCGCTCGATTTATCGCGATCAGGGCACGCCTTGTTGATCTGTGAACGAAGTACGTCGAGGCATTTCGCAATTCTATCGCTCATGGGAATACCGCTTTCGCAATCACGACTTCCCGCCGTCTGCCAGAATCAGGATCATAGCGCAGATGCGTCATGCGGGTTAGCGTCTCGCAGATATTTCCTATCTGCTCGTCGGCGCATTTTTGATTATCGCAAACATTGATCAACGCAAACGCGATCAGATGCGCCGCCGCGTGTGTAATATGCGCGACGTTATATCCATCCGATGCGCGTAGCATCTTCTCAAATGCCATGCGAACTGGCTGCGGTGCATCGAACTCCGCTGCTGCGAGTTCTGGCTGCACGTGCGCAACCGGCGCGACGACTCCAGCCTCGCGGCGTGCGGCGGCAAGATCAGGCGCGAAGCGGCCAAGTCCTATCGCGTTGAGAACGGCAGCGCGCTTTTCCAGACAGTCAAGGCAAGCCATTTTAAGCCTTCTTCAGTTCGATCATGAAGCCGTGCCAGAACGCTGAGGTAATCGTCAAGTTGACCGGCCCGCTGACAGTCCCGGCACCCAATTGATACTGGAAGCTTGTGCGATCCGAACCGTTCGAGTCATTGAACGAAGCTCCTGCCGCAATGTAGCCCGCAGGCAGTGGCAAGACTTGACTGCTCGCGTTGACCAGCGTGATTGCCATAACCGTGCTGATAACGCCGGTCGTCGTGAGCCCGACGCCGCCATTGATGAGAAGATTGGCGCTCGCGCCGCTGGCAACGGCTGTAGCGCCAATCGGCGCGGTAGGATGCGTATCCCTGAATTGGAACATGCGCTGGTGATGCACCGCGTTTGTCGTCCAATTGAATGTCGGAGCCGTTTCTGTGCCATCGACCATACGCCACGCCCACGCCGCCGAGGCGTTCGCGTCCGAATGCGTTGCGCCAAGCGTCCAGCCTGCGCCGCTGACCGTAACCGTCTGCCCGCCCGTATTGATCTGAGCAAACGCGATGAGCAGATTGCCATTTGTACGAGAGCCGACCAGCGCCGGAGCGCCAGCATTGCCGCTTGTCGCGCCGTTCGTACCGCTGTCATTGACGAAGGTCGGGCCGCGCTGCACAACAGGAGTGGGGAATACATCATCAGACGGAATGGCAACTCCCAGGACTTGCCCCATAAACGGCGCGTAGATCACATCAGGGACATTGATGCTTGGCGGAAATAAGCTTCCAAAGCCCCATTTGTGGCCATCGATTGCGAAGGAAGCATCGGTGCGATACCGCGCGGCGCGCGTTATCCGCGTATGCTGAAAGAAAGCATTACCGCCGACATGGTATTGCGAGCCCGCCGTATTCCCTCCGATGAAAAGCGGAATTGTTGTGCGCTTGTCGAACGGATCGGTCGGCATGAATACAGTGAAGATCATCGAGGCTGTACCGCCCGGTATACCCATGAAGCAACGCAAATTCCCGGCATAGCGGCACCACGCCACGTAATACCAAGTGTTAATCAGCATGTTGTGAAAGGCGCTGTAGTTGAGATACGCGCCGCCAGTGACATAATCGAAAAAGAACCGCTTGATGTCGTAGCAGATGCGCCATTGATTGAGGCTTGCGGTGTTATCGTCCTGCCATACGCCGACGATTTGCTGCACTGTCGTCAACGCCATCGGACGCAAATAAGTCTCGATAGTGAAATCGCTGACCGTGCTGAAGTCATAAGCTGGATGCGGCGGCGCGGAGACATAATCGAGAACCGATAGCGTCCGCAGCGAAGTTGAAGCATCGAGCAAGTGCTGTGCTGCCGATAATTTGGCCGAAACTCCGAACGTCAGCGGCGCATGGATAAATGACTCGTCAATCGCGTTCGTGCCGCCGTCCGTGCCGTCCCATGTCGTTTGAAAAATGACATCGTTAAACGATGCGCTGAGATCGCTGCTGAGAGAGCCGAAGCGTTCCTCGGCTATGACGCCGGGAATAGTCATGGGATATAAACGCCAATGCCGCGAATTTGGAAGATATCAGAAACCCATTCGGGATTGCCGCTGAGAGTCGGATGCCATCGGCCGCTGGCCCACTCTGTAAAGCCGGAAGGTATCTCGGGGTGGAAGTCGTGCAAGAATGCAACGGAGTTACTGTTGTAAGCCATGACACGGCATGAACCGTGTGTATCGCTATCGTTCACGAGCGTCGTGTAATTCGGTTTCTCCGGAATCACTTGATTGTCATTCGTGCGCAAGATGTGAACGAACAAGCCCTGATCCGATATTTGATCTGTGGTACTGTTGATGATTGGATTCGGCCCGGTGCCGCCTTGCCCGAACCAGGGGACTGAGAGTGGAAAATTCTGAGTTGGATTGGTGTTGGCGTTCGAGAACCGCAGCACGCGCCCAATCCAGTTCGTATCAGAAGCACCAATAATAGTGCTCCAATCCCACGACGGCTGCTGGATCGGCCAGTCAGAAGCAGTGCTGAGAGCGCGTGTTAACGCGTAATCCCATCCGGTATTCTGTTTCCAACCACTTGCAAAGCTACTGGTGCCCGTCGAGCCTTGATAAGTCCAAACATTAGTGTGATTGGGGTAAGCCCCCTGCGGTGCGGTGAAGTAAAGATTCTCGCTGAAGTGCCTATAATCCTCCATCTGGATCATCGCAATCAGGATATCTCTTTCATTGATAGTTGCTGGCAAGTCGAGCGTGGCCGACATTCCGAATCCTGTTGTGATCGTTTCTTCCTCGAATTGCACATAGGGATAGTTGTTCGTGGCGAGCGTTCGCGGCAAACCTGTCTTTACGACCGCTCTCATATTCGGGGTATCCGTCACAAAACCCTTCCAGATATCGGTTGGACTGCCGGGATAGTTCATGGGTTGCATGTAAATCACGTCGGAATCGATCACGCGCCCCGGCCTGAGAACCGGAATGTTTTCAACCTTCAACGGCGGCGTGATGGTGATTGATGCATCTACGAACGGCGGCTGCACGATTGTCGCATTAACGGCAAGCCAGCGAATGTGATTGTCGGGATCGGTATAGGTTGCAGGAAAGAGATAGCCGCGCACGTTGCGCGTCGTGCCATTTGCGCCTTTAAACTCCGCATGGCGCGCGATAAAGACTTCGCGCATGAACCCCTGCGAAGCGAGCGCGGGCTGAAGGCCCATTGCCGGTACCCCGCCAAGCATCAGCGGCGAAAGCGTCGTTGGCGTATCGACATGGATGATCTGATCCACCGCGACGCTCTCGTTCCAACCTCCCGCACCGATGTTCTGATTGTTGTATTGGAACGAGATATGCAGAAGGTTGCCGCGCCGCTCGATCACTGGACGCAGCCACAGGTTGAGGCCGGTGACGCTCGGCAGATATTGAAGCTCTTTCAATTTGCCGTTCTCGATCCATTGAAAATGCCAATACGGATCGACGGCAAAGCGCCATGACTGCTCGGCAAGCGTCGCGCCCCATACACCAATCCAATATGTCGGCCCGTTGGGATTGCCGACTTGTCCTGCGCCCGTATAGCCATAGAAAAAATCAATCGTGAAATCGCCGTAGCCGAAGCTGTAGAGCGCATTGCCGGGAGCGCTGACATAGCTGCCATCGGTAGGACAATAGAGCGCGCTTTCCCATCCAGGCGGATTGGCAAAACTGTTGCCGAGCGCGATACCGCCTCCTGCTGTGTTATCGACTTGTCGGCTGTTCTCGGCTGCGCCGTGATACGTCAGCGTTGCATGGATGTTTGAATCGTCAATCGCGCTTGTCGAGTGATCCGGCAGGCTTGGCCCGAACGTGCAATGAAAGACGACATCCGTCCACGTTAACGTCGTCATCCTGCCGGTAAATTCTTGGGGGACGGCGTGTAGCATCAGCCGAAGTTTGGCATCGCGCCAGCAAAATAAAAACGACCAACAACATGCGGGACCGCCATGCTGAATTTGAAGTTCACATCGTCACACGGTGGCGGACAGATTGACCACATCGAATAAACCCATTGCCCGCTCGCGCACGCTCCCGGCGACGGCTCCTTGTCGATCTCCATGCCGAGAAACGTACATGGCGGATTGCCAATACCGCAACAACCTCCGCCGCCGATGCAGAAGATACCGGGGCAATAGCACGTCTCTGGATTCGTGCCGCCGAAATATGGATTGCAAGGCACGACACCATTGCCGCTGAGTTTCGTCCAAATAATTTTCAACCCTGGCGGCTTCATGCGAATGACCGTCTGCAACGGATCAAGCACATAACCGGCACCGTTCCCGTTTGACATATCTGCTCACGCTGGTTGCAAGAGGCCGAACAAGTCCCACGAGTTCTGTGCGATTTGCTTCGCGGTCACGACGGCACCGGGACCGAATGGTTTTGTCGTAAAACCTTGCGGCGCATTGACCCCGACGCCTGCCGGAACAACAATTGTAATGGCATCGACAAGCGCGTTGACGATACGGAATGTAAGCTCTGATCCGACCGGAATGCTTGCCCCTGCGAACGTCGGAAAATTGATCGTCAGCGTTGTATTTGTGAAGCGGATATATTGTCCCTGATCGCCATTGACGAATGTATAGCTTGCCGCCGAAACAACCTTGATCGGTAAGCCGCCGCCGCCTACCGCCCCCGGAATTATCCACGCCATGTCGAAGCTAGTGGTCGTGTTCTTCGTCAGTACCGCTCCCGCTGCGCCGCCTGTTGGCACGACGCCGTTGCCCCAATCAACGTCGAAATCGGCGCTCGACTTCTTCATCAAGACTTGCGGATAATCTCCACCAGCCGGGATGCCTTGGCCCGTCATGGTGAGAAATACTGAATAGAAATTGTGCCCGAGCCCGTCGTTCGCAGCGGGATCGAATGTCGCGGCGCTCGTGTGCGCGAATGGCACAAGATAAGCGGTCGCACCATACGAAATTAGATCATTGACGCCATAAGCAGTGTTTGGTTGCCACACACCTTTCGGATTGAACGAAGAACTTGGCAGCGTGAACGGCCCCTGCACGGTGGCGTTCGTCATGTTGATGTAAAGAAGATTGCCGGTGACAGTGAACGAGGCGATGCTCACCGCTGTCGGCGGATTGCTGATCAGATTGTCAACGGCCTGACTGAGATTGTAGAAATTCGTATCGACTTGAGCGCCGGTCAGGACAAATCCTTGCCCCGTTCCCCAAGCACCGTCTGTGCGATAGATGATCGCGACCATTTTCCCCTCTTAGATCGGCGGCTCGGGTTCAAGCGACGTTGCCGTTTTCATAAACGACGGATGCTTCGCCACAAACTCGAAATACTTGTCCTTGGCGATATCGCAATCGGCCCAAATGTCAGAGTGAAAGCGTGCTACCTGATAGTGAAAGCCGGTGCCAACTTCCATGCCCCGGCTCTTGATAACCTCGACGGGAAAGTAATAGCCGGGCTCTCCGTTGGGCGAAAACCAAGTAGGTGCCCAAACCATCTTGATAGCAACTTTGCGACCGCTGGTATCCTCTTGGCCAGGAGCGACATTCGCAAAGTAGACTCGCTTGGCACCGTAGAGCGGAATGTTGGTACCCTTCTGGTGCATCATCGGTGTATTGACGATCAAATCGTCAATGAGTTGTATCGGGATGCCTTCGATGGCGCTCCATGACCATGTGCGGGTTTCCGGCATCTTCTTGCCGAAATTATCCCACCCAAAATGATAAACGGTTTCCAGCCGCTTGAAGCCGGTACCACTTATCACGCGCAATCCATCGGTGCGGCGAATATCGACTGATCGCATTCCCTTGTCGTCAGGCTCGCCAAATGCATCAACGGGGGCCGCCGCTACATCGGGATCACGGAAGTCTGGATCGCCGAACTCATCTATCAGCCACATCGAGCCATCCTCGAAACAGCGAACGTCGTGCGACATTCGTATGTGATCGAACTCATTGAAGGGATATTCGCCTTGAGCCATGTCGCTTATCCAAACCTGTCGGGATTAATATTCTCGGGCGGCGGCGGACCAAATATGTCTGGCGTCTGGAAAATATCCAAATTCGTGCGTTGCTCACGCTGCCGCTTGGTCATGTATAACTGCACGTTAATAGACGAATTCCATTGCCCTACCGATTGCTGATCGCCGGAACCTCTGCCCTTGCCCCATTCGAATTTGACCGTCTTCGGCGTCGTTACTGCTGTCGGATCGGTAACGGTCGGCTCGATCTTCGGCGGCGAAAGATCGCGCGTCTGAAACGGTCTGACGATGCCTTCAAAGCGAATCGGTGTTGTCATGGCGAGGTCACGTCATATTGCATGGGAAGCTGAAGATTAGCCACGGTTACGGTGGCCGCGCTGCCGAAAGCGTTTGCGCTGATATCTATGAGTTCAAGTTCTAACCACGACTGATAATTGGCGGCGGCTTCATTGGTCGCTTGAATCATTTGCTGAAGCTGTTCTCGGCGCTGATCTAATAGCCCCTGTGCTGTACCTACAGCGGTTTGATCTGTCTGCGCTCCGATCTGAATCGTAGTAATTTGCGGCGAAGGAGGCGCGGCTTCGGGCGGAACAAACTCGTTGTTGTGCTGAATGTTCGTAATCGTCACCTGTTCCTTGGTGAGTGGAAAAACCAAGCCATCGTCATTGGGGACGACAATCGGTGGCGAATAGCCAACATTGCCTGCCCCGATAGGCACAACCGCGCCAGTGACCGCCTGATAATCAGTGCTGACGTAGATCAACTCGGAATACGTCGGCGTGCCCGGTGAGGGCGTAACAGTCGGTGTAAGAGATGCGCTAAGACCGATTGCACAGCTAATCGTGACCGAGCCTTTGAACTCGCCGCTGTCGCCGTTGCCGGTCATCGAGTAAGCGGTGATCTTGCCGACCGCCTGTCCGTGCTGCAAACGCGGATCGAAAATCATCGCGCTCTTACGACATGTGAGTTCTATTGCGCGGGCAAATGTCGTTCCCCATGTCACCTTGACGATGCGCGCTGCTAATTTCAGCCGTGCAACAGCAAGTTCAATCAGATATTCGACCGACCAATTGCCGCGATCCGTCATAAAGTACGATGCCGCGCCCGTTTGTCCGGTAACGAATGCCTGTACCGTCGATCCGCTCTTGGAGATTTTCTCCGGAGCCGCTGTATCGGTAGCGGGTTTCAAAACAGCCTGTATGTCGCTTTGCACCGTAAACGTAATCTTTTCCGTGCGCGGACGATCCATGCCGTAACCGAGGACAAGTTGCGTTGAGCCTCCTGCGCTCACTTGATTTGTTTGCGTGAATACACCGGCTTCTTCTTTTTCAGTATGCGCGGGAGTGCCGTAGTACGGATTGCCGACGACGATGTTGTATTTCAATATGACAGCTTCACCTTGCGGCCCGCCGATTGGGCCGGAATAGCTGGCGTTCAGCGACATCGTATCGCCGTCCTTATGCGTCTTTGCTTCGTTCTGATAG
>Ga0126375_10000025_pt1 | contig 29404 bp, 31 predicted proteins | sample PanSoiMetPlot_14_FD_109577 | JGI IMG/M metagenome (GOLD analysis project Ga0126375, IMG submission 109577) | Tropical forest soil microbial communities from Panama - MetaG Plot_14 | ecosystem: Environmental > Terrestrial > Soil > Tropical forest | place: Panama | collected 2016-02-17 | reverse complement strand
CTTCGACTTCTTTGTCCGTTTCACGTTCATCATTTCTCCTTCTCCGAGTTGGGCGGATAATACGTATAGAAAGGGAGCACAACTTTAGAAAGGGAGCACAACTTCCCGCCCTCCCCCCCTTCTCCCCTTCCTTTGTGTCAGGTGCAGCCTCCCTGCTGCACCCTTCACCTCTCACTTCCGCTATTGCCCCTAACTACTTCTTGTTAGCTAATAGCACTTGTAACATTAACTTCCCTTCTTTCCGCTCGGCAGCCTTTCTCTCATTGTAAGCCTTTCTAGCTGCTCTCACTTCTGGCCTCTTGTTCCTCTCTGCATTATATTCCCTTTTCTTCAGATATGCCTCTATGGCAGCAGCTTCCTCTAAGGTGACTAGTCCTGCCTTGTACGCTTCATATGTCTCGTCCCTCATCTCTGTAATTGTCATACTTTCTCCTTTTGTCCTTGTTGTCGTTTCGTTCGTTGTTGTCGTATTGTCACTCATTTACTTCTTCCTCCTATTGTAAGCCTTTGCATGTGCTCGACTTGATGCACCTAATTCCCAATGTAATGTTGTTCCAGCCCAATCAGCTAATTCCACTAACTGCGCTGCTCGCGTTTCGTCCTCCTTATACACTATTAGCGCATATTCCCTTAGCGCCTTCTCTATATCTAACGCAGCTTGTTCCCTAAACGAAGGTCTTCCTCTTTTCATACTCTTCTCCTTTGTTCCACTACTTCGCCCTCTTACACTTCTTGTAGCTAGTAGCTTCTATAATACTTGTTGCCCCTAAGATCGTTATTGCCCCTAGGGCAGTCCCAAAAATAGGCAGACGGGTGGCGTGCGTGAATCCTCTCTCCCTAACGCTCCAGGGATCTCCTTTCGGTCTTTGAAGTACGTCGTTTTTCACCTTTTTGGACTTTGATTAAGGTAAAAATCTTTAAAAGCGATAAAATTTTTTGACCACTTGACTGTGATTTCATTTTTAAAATTTGTTATAATAATGTTTTAGAAATGAAAAAGCACTCTTTTTAAGGTGAAAAAGGTGAAAAACGAACCCTTGAATCGCTTTAGGGAGGCGATCGATCTACGTGCCCAACAGGCTATACGTATGGTGCTGGAAGGGGTAAAGGCACGTGATATCGCGGAAATACTAGGGGTGTACCCCTGGACAGTATACAACTGGTTGAGACAGCCCGAGGCACGTGCGCAGATCGCGGAGAAGAAAGCGGAGTTAATAGGGATACTGGACGCCCAACTGGAAGAAGGACTCCTCACCAAATCGCAGGTAATAGACCAGTTAGGGTGGAAGGCGTTAGAACGCATGCGGGAGATATTGGACGATCCCACCGCGCACAAACACATCGTGGCGAAGGTCGCGATTGACGTACTGGACCGAGACCCCGTAGTGAGCAAAACCAAACGACTTGACATCACAACCAAGAACATTACCTTGTCCGGAGAAGACCTTCTCCACGCAGTGAAGTCTCTCCAAGAGGTTGAAGCGCGCACTGCGGAGAAAACTGCGGAGAAAGCTGCGGAAGTCCCTAATGACAGTTCTAAGTAAAGAACTATATCAAGTAGCGGAGTCAGGAGATGCGGAGGGCCTACGCGACCGCCTGCGGTATGCAGCGTTGACCAATTTGTACTACTTCACTAAGGTCGTACTAGGATATCGTGAGCTCAGCCCGCGCCTTCACCAGGAGTTCTGTGAATATATTGTTGCTACTCGTACTCAGCGTCGTCGAGGGGGTCTTATTCCCCGAGGACACTTCAAGTCGACTATTGTTTCTAAGTCTTATCCTCTTTGGCGCCTTATTCCTATTGATCTCATCTTACTTAATTTATACCCTGATTTACTATCTTGGATTCCACTCCACAACCGTAACTTTCGTGTCGTGATAGTAGGTGAATCTCATGAAGTCGCCGCGAAGAACATTAAAGATATCAAATGGAACATCTGCAACAACCAAATACTGCAATGGTTGTTTCCAGAAATTATCCCTCTTGATATCCCAAACCCTAGCAGCACATGGCGAGACGACGAGATCCTGTTGCCTCGGGATAAATCCTTTGATGAAAGCTCCATCACCACACTTGGAGTCGGCGCGAAGACCACTGGAAAACACTGGGACATCATCGTGTACGACGACCTCATCGGCGAAAAAGCGGCGAAGTCCGAAGCCGAAATGGAAGCAGCGAAGCACTGGTTCACATTCGCCCCGGGCCTCGCCAATGACCCGAACACGGTCGAGGAGCTCTTCATCGGTACGCGGTGGAAAGCAGGAACAGCGGATTTATACGGGTGGGTTATGGCAACACTCCCATCCGAAGAAGCCGACGTCCAGTCCGCCTCTCCCCTTCATACCGACGGCTCTCGAGCGGGAGGCTTTACTTGGTATGTACGATCGGCGATTGAACCAAATCCTGACACTGGTGAGCCCGAGCCAATTTTCCCTGAACGGTTTTCTCTTCCCACGCTTGAAGCGATCCGCCGACGGGAAGGTGAGTATGCTTTTAGCTGTAACTACCTCAACAACCCCGTCGCCGCAGGCATGACGGATTTCGACATCGCGTGGCTGAAAGAATACCAGGTCGGAGAAGATGCGAAGACCTTATTTCCAATGGACAAGAGCCCTGCGATTCTCTTGGGATACCTCAACCGGATCTCGTTCTACGACCCGAGTTCCGGCGGGCGGTCCGCAAAATGCGAAGCAGCGATCGTAGCGGTCGGAACCGACTCCCGCCAACGTCGTTTCATCCTAGAAGAGTGGTCGGACAACACCACCTTTGGAAAAGCGGCGTGTAAATGGATGACGCTCAACGACAAATTCTATTTCTACAAGAACTACTACGAGGCCGTCGGAGCGCAGAAATCCATTGTGGACGTAGTAGGGTTGTTGAATCATCTACTCCGGTCTGGTAAACCGTGTCCGCACTGCGGTAGCGCGCATCGGCCTTTGAGGGTGGAGGCCTTCAGCCCACCTGGAGGTAGCGCAGAGAAGAGTAAGGATGACCGCATCCGGACGTTCCTGCAACAGCCTGTGGAGTCCGGACGAGTTTACGTCCGGTTTAACTCACACCGTAAGTTCCGTACCCAACTTTCCGAGTTCCCGCATGGACCGCTAAAAGACGTTCTGGATGCGGCAGCTTATGCGGTGCACTTGTGCGCGATACCTCAGTCGGAAGAAGAGTTAGCGGAAGAACGTGAACGACAGGAGTTGAGACGTGCAACCAGTCGTCCGCGCACCCACACGGCGTATGATTACGGAGGATACTAAGGTGGTAAACTTAGGGCAAATACCTTATTCCACTACAGAATGGAGTACCACCTCATGAAGTTCACCATTCACGTCCTCTTCCTAGTCCTCGCCCTGTTCTGCTTCATCATGGCGGCAGCGGGTTTTCATGACCGCTTTAGCTCTTTAGGACTAGCATTTTTAACCTTATCATTTTTTACCGCGGCAAGCTTATAGGCTTGCAAGAGAGGAGATCCGGTGGCACATAAACGAAAGAACGAAGACGAAGAACAACCAGAGCCCCTGCGCCCCGGCAAAATGGTCGGGTTTCAGGTGATTGTACTTCCGAAGGAGCGGACCGCAGAAGGCTCCCTTGCACCCGGAGGCTTCGCAATCTACGCACTGGACGACAACGGTCGGCTTTGGGGTCGGAAGTTAGGGGACGAAGGAGAGTTCCACCAGGTGATAGGATAACTCATGCCTTTACAACTAATCGACGCGACAAGGGTGGTGCCCCCTGACAAACTCAAAGAGATTAGCGGATTCCTTCTGGACAAATTTCGTTTTGCCCACCAGGCCCGGTTGTCCCAAGTCGAAGGGGACTACAAGCGCTGGATGGACAACTACTCCGCTAAGCCCGCGGAGCAGGTACGTACTACGCCGTGGTATCGCGCTAGCAATTTCATTCCCCAGCTTATACGAATGCACGTGGATATTCTCACCGCGCGGATGGTGGGTATCATCTTCGGCACCAAACCGTTTTGGAAGCCGTCGTCAGTGTTAGACGCGGTACCGGAATCGGTCATCCAGGTCTTGCAGAGCTGGTTAGAGTTCGAGACGTCCGGACAGCGCATGAACTTTTATCCTCCAATCCGCTCCGGAATCTACCGCGGGTTCAAAACCGGCACGAACATCTTCAAGACTGTATGGTGCGACGCAGCCACGCACGGCTATGCGGTGGCCGAACCCGTAGGGGTTTCGGGTTACTCTCCTCGCTTCATCTCCCGTGAGGGGGTTAAACTCCAATGCGTTCCTTTCGAGGACTTCTACCCATACCCTATCACCGTGGAGGACATCGACGACGTCCAAATCAAGTTTCAGCGCCTGAGATTCACCAAACAGGATCTGGAGTGGCGAAGCGCACAAGGTTTGTGGGATCCTACCAACACCGCACGACTCCTGCAAACCGAAGGTGACTACATCGCACAACCCGCCCGCGAAGCCCAGGCACAAGAAGCAGGAATTGAGCTCACCAAAGACGTAGTCATGCCCTTTTCCGTGCTTGAGGCCTGGTTTTCCTACATCATGCCCGACGGGAAGAGGTATAAACTCGTTGCGGTCCACAACCCCCAAATCGACAACCCGGCGGAGGGCCTCTTGCGTTTCTACTTCAACTTTGACCGCCGCGGTGAAGAACCATTTGTCGTACAACGCCCCATGCCTCGCGAGGACTTCTTCTACGGATACTCCGTACCCCAAATCCTCGAACAATTTCAAGAAGAACAAGCGCAGATCCACAACCACCGGCGGGACGCCAACACCATCGCGAATAACCCTGGCTGGATCATGAAGAGAGGTGCGAGTGTCCCCAACCCCGCATCCGAATGGTATCCTGGACGCGTCTTTCCAGTTGAAAACATGGACGATGTGGCACCCCTCCAGTTCCAAGGTGGCTATAACGCCATGATTGACGAAGAGCAGTTCCTTTTACAGCTCGCAGACCGTACGACCGGCATGGGTGCGCCTATGCAAGCAATGGGAAGTGGAATACTGGAGGGGAAACGAGGGGTGTATTCCGCACAGGGCACCATGGCGATGCTGCAGGCAGGGAGTGATCGTCCAGACCTCTTCCTTAAAGAGTACCGCGAGACCTACCACCGCATTGCACGCCACGTCTACCGCTACAACCGCGACCTCCGCACTTCCCCACTTCCTTACCAGCTATGGGGACAATACGGTCAAATCCTCCAAATTATCATGAGTTACCCGGAGCCGGACGACTACGACCCCGTGTACTTCAGCATAGGAGCATCCGATGGCAGTGCCAATCGCGAAGTGGACCGCACAAACCTACTCCTCATGTCTAACACTCTTGCAGGTTATTACAACCAGCTCTGGCAGGGGGTTGCGTCGCTTCAGCAAATTCCTCCGAACTCTCCTCTTTACCAAACCCTACTCATGGTACTTAACAGCGGTAAAGATCTCATCGACAGAGTCCTCTTTGCGTTCGACATCGGAGACCGTAAAAAACTTATCCCTGATATCCAATCAGTTCTGGGAGGCGGCGGTGGGCAGGCGGTCCCAGGGCCCATGGAAACCCAACAAACAGGAATGCCTTCTCCTGAAGGAGCTCTTCCGGTCACCGGGTTACAGGCTCTTAGTTCAAGTATTGCTCAACTGTCGGGTGGAGGTGCTGGTGCGGCTTGAGGGAGTAAAGGATTGGAGTGAGGTAAAAGAACTTCACGGCCGTGCAGCTATGCTTCGCTTTTTAGACCTCATCCCTAACCAGATAGAAATAGGACTAGAGGAGCTTCTCCAACAAGAACAGCTCGCGAGATTAAAACAAGAACAGGAGAACCTGCGTTATGCCAGACGATAACCCGACCTTCGCCTTACCCGAAGAGCTGAAAGGTAAAACCCCTGAGGAAATCGGACAATTTTACACCAACGCACTGCGAGTCCAAAAAGACACCTACGACGCAGCGCTGGCGGCGTTCGATGACGTCGGTCGTACGGAAGCGCGGACACCTCCCGGGAATGGCGGAACTCCACCGGACAAACCCATCAAGGTTGGGGATTTCCTTACCGATCCCGAAAAACACACCCGGGAACTCATCAACAAGACTTCCGTCTCACGAGAAGAGTTTCTGGCCGCTGCCCGTGGTGTGCAGGACACCATGATTTACGTCGCGCAAGAGCGGTCGCGGCGAAAAATCCAGTCCGATGTAGAGCGTGCGGGTGGCTCCTTTCTATGGGACCGCTTTGGACCGCAGATCGATGCGGTCATTAAGAAATGCGATCCCTATTCCCAAACCCAGGTCGCCACTTACGAAGCAGCGTACTATTTTGTCGTCGGGTCCAACCAGACCACCCTTACGCGTGAGGCGGTAGACCGGGCGACACTCCCTATGGAGTCCACTCAACCCGGCGGTAACGAACCCCCGCGTCCGAAACCACTCTTGCACGAGGAGAAAGTCGTTGCTAACGGTATGGGTTTAACTGAGGACACCTACAACAAAGGTAAGGACTGGAAGACCAAACCCTTCCCGTTCACTTTCGACAACAGGAATAAAAGGTAGGAGGACCGCGTGGCAGTCACTGTCAACACCAATCCTAGTTCACAACCAGGTAACATCAACAATAAACTTACTACCGCTACTACCGGACAACCGACTCCTGCGACTCCTACACCTCCGGAGACCAGTACAGTCGACAAATCCGAGAAACTCCGTACACGGCAAGCCGAGCTCCGTGCACGCCTTGGCATTTCCAAGCTGAAAGTCGTCGCTCCAGAAGGGTTCACGCCTTACTGGGCAAGAAAGGATGACACCTCCGAACTAGCGCGCTTGGACTTTCTGGGCTTTCGAGTGGTGAAAGAAGTCCCAGGAGTTCCGAAACGATACTCCGCACAAGGACATCGAGAAGACGGCACCTACGTTATGGGAGACGTTATCCTCATGGAGATCCCGGAAGAGGACTACCTTTTCTACCTCCAAGAAAACAGCGAAAGGGCGAACCGCATGTCCCAAGCAGCGAAAGACAAATTCCTTGAAGACGCTGCGAAGGCTGGCGCACCGACCTTTGTTGTACAACGTAAGACCTAAGGAGTTACCCTTTATGGCAGCACCGACTGTCAATCTTCCGGCCCGGGTGTACAAGACGGTACTTTCCACAACCGGCACACCACAGGCACGGAGATTACTTGAAAAAGCAACGCAGACGTTCAAACAAGGCGTTCCGGTTGTAGTGGATAGCACCGGATACCTAATCGAGTCCCCGACCATCGCCTCTGCGCTTAAAATCGCAGGGTTTTCCCAGGAGAGCGCTTCGAACCTCACCACCAGTGGAGTCCCTAAAGTACTTTCACTCGTCCAAAAACCTCAAAACCAACCCAATGCGCTGATCATTCCGGGAGGAGCTCCGCCCAACGACGGACGGTGCGGAGTCAACATCGCGGACGAAAACTCACAGTTTATCCTTCCGTGTGACCTTGCCCATACCCCTGCAGTTACCGATGTAGGTCTTATCTACGGCCTCACTAAGGACGGGACCACCGGACAATGGTATATCGATTCCAGTATCACCGCGGCAGGCTCTGGCGCAATTGTGGAGATCACCGAGATTCCCGCTATTACAGGGGACCCTCTGGCCCCACCAACCCCTATCCCTGGCGGGCTTATGGTGTTTCGTGTCACCTCTGCCGGTCAGCAGTTCGGCGTGTAGGAGGATCACATGGGAGCTACCAGAGGACAATTTTCACAACTACTTGCACCTGCGGTATACGCAGTGCTCTACGACGACCTCCAACAACATGTTGAGGTTTATCCCCAAATTTTCACCGTACTTCCTTCCACCCGAGCGTATGAGGAAGACCAAATAATCGCCGGTCTTGGGAACGTCCCGCTTAAGTTGGAGGGCGAACCCATCGCATTTGACCAACCGATTCAGGGCGCGTCAGTCCGTTACCAACACGATTCCTTCGCGCTCGGCTTCCAGGTCACCAAGGAGATGTGGGACGACGACCAGTACGGAATCATGAAGCGGGTTTCCCAAGACTTCGGACGGGGTATCCGCGCGACGCTCGAAGGCCGTTACGCCAACGTCATCAACAACGGCTTTACGACCGTCATTACCGCAGACGGGGTGTCCCTTTTCAACACCGCACACCCGTTGTTGGGCGGAGGTAACTACTCCAATAGGTCCGCGACCGACATCGCGCTTAGCGTTACAGGTATTCAAGAGGGGCTTCTTTCTTTCGACAAAATGGTGAATGAGCGGTCCCAACTCGTTATGGTCGAGCCTCGTACCCTTTGGATTCACCCCGACAACCAGTTCGTAGCTTCGGAGATCCTGCACTCCGCATACGACCCCTACACAGGCAACAACACCGTTAATACCGTACAAGGACGACTCGAGCCCCGTATTAACCGGTACTTCTCCTCCGCGTCCGCCTGGTTTGTCTTCGGAGACAAAACGGACCATTCCCTGAAAGGTTATTGGCGCACACAGCCCGAGTTCGACTCCAAAGACGACTTCGACACCAAGGGGTCCGCGTTTTCCACGTTCTTCCGATTCTCCGCAGGTGTGACTGACTGGAAAGCCACCTGGGGATCACAAGGAGCGTGATATGCCTATCACTAACTACCCACAAGGTGTAGCGTCGTACGGAATACCCGTGCTGGGGGGTGGTTCTCCTTACCTCATGGCTCCCGGTGGCAATGTTTGGTTTGTGTCGTCCTTACTAGGTAAGGACGCGGCAGGAGGTAAACAGGGAATGGACCCTACTTACCCGTTCAAGTCCATTTCCTATGCGATTTCCAAATGCCGAAACAACAAAGGTGACAACATCATCGCAATGCCCGGACACGTGGAGCTTATCACCTCCGGTACATCGTTTGTCATCAACAAGGCGGGTATCTGGATTCTAGGTACGGGGATTGGACGCGATCGTCCACAGCTTAAACTCCAGACCGCCAACACCGCGACGATCTCCATCACCGCGAATCGAGTTCGTCTTTCCAACCTCTACATCTCCGCGATAGACTTCGCAGCGATCGCGAACCCGATCACTCCTAACGCAGCTGACTTCTCCATGCAGGATTGCGATATCGAACTCGCGAACGCGACTAACCAGGCGGTGCTTGGAGTCCTTACCACTGCTTTATGCAACAGGCTCCGGATTCTCCGGTGTCGCTTTTTCGGTACGGTTAACGCAGGGAATACCTCCGCAGTGCGGTTGGTAGGCGCAGCAGACGACGTCGACATAGCGGATTCCTCGTTCTACGGCGCATACAGTGGTGCGGTGGGCGCAATCGAAAACATTACTGTCGCGACCACTAACGTCAAAATCGACAACTGTAGGATCGACAACCGGACCGCAGGTAGTACGAAAGCGATCTCCCTACTGGCGGGTACGACCGGATTCATCTCCAATTGTCGTATGCAAATCCTGTCCGGTACGGCACCGATTACCGGAGCGGGGATCTCTTGGGCTGGCGGTAATTACTACGCTGCGGCGGTAGGAACCGCAGGTACTTTGATTTAGTCCCTTTGACACCCGTGTGCGGTGCGATGCCGCCGGGAGCCTCCGATCAGCGCGGGTGTCGTCGTAGGACGGATGTGGTATGGGGTTATACCACATCCCCTGCGATAGAAAGGAGTGGACAACATGGCCAACCAACTTGCTTCGCTTCCGTGGGTGGTCGACACCCCCGGCGCAACCGTCCTCTTCACCGGCAAGATATTCGTCCGCCACTTCGAGTTCTCTGGCTATGCGGCGGGAACCGATACCTGTGTAGTACAAGACATCAACTCACGACCTGTTTGGCAGGCGGACGGCCGTACAGACCTAGATCCCGTGCTATCCTACAAAGTGGGGTGGATTAAAGGGCTCAAAGTGCCCACCCTTAGTTCGGGCAAATTGTACATCTACATTCGATAGGGGTGCTCATGCCCAATCAATTCGTGGTTTCGCCATTCCGTATCGACACTACCTCCGCTGCGATTCTTTTCCAGCGGGATATCAAAGTCCAGTGGATGGAATACGTAGGCTATGCCGCGTCCTCCCACCGAGTAGAAGTCCAAGACAAATACGGTCACATCATTGCGGTTTTGCAGGGTATGCCCACCCTGGAGGTTATCTCCACTCCCAAAGCGATTGGACTAGTTCGTGGACTCAAAGTCCCGCAGACCGATAGCGATGGTAACGCTAACATGCAATCGGGAAAGGTGTTAGTCTACTATGCGTAGAGTGTTTTTTATCCTCTGGCTCACCTTGTTGTTTCCGATCACCACCCTCGCGCAGGCGGTCATTCGCGATACCCTCAGCGCGACCAAACAGGTGTCCTCTTCCGTAGACCTCCGAGGTACAGGTGTTACCCAGCACACGATGACCTGGAATACCAATCCTACCGTCACTGCAGGGGCTTGTAGATTAGAATACGCCGATACCGCTGCTTTTACCTCACCTCAACAGCTAATCGCACCGCAGACCGTTACTAGTTCCGGTGGTCCGGCGGTCGCCACTATGGTGGTGAACTTCGTCCGCGTCTCCTGCAACGCACCAGGCACCCCGATCGCGGGTGCAGGGACCGTCGCGGTCCGATACGACGGTTCACTTCCGACTTCCGGCGGTGGAGGTGGTGGAGGTAACGTTTCCGTTATCTCGTCCGTACTACCTACCGGTGCTGCGACCGAAACAACCCTTGCAACCCGTGCATCTGAGAGCACCCTTGCATCTATCAACTCAAAGTTCTACTCACAGGGTAGTACCACCACAGGACAGGTTGGGGGCCTGGCTCAATGCGCGGTTACCACCGCAGCACCAGTATACACCACTGGACAAACAGCTCCTTGTTCACTCGACACTGGTGGTGGTCTTCGAGTTTCCGGTATTGCTGGTGGTGGAGGAGGGACTTCCTCCAACTTCACATCCGCGTTTCCGACCGCAGGTACCGCGATCGGTTTCACGGACGGCACCAACATGCAAGCGGCTCGGGTGTTCGACCTCGACACCGGTGCAGGACTTCAGTACATCCAAGGGGTTAACCTACGCCTTTCCGGTGCGGGCGGTTCGGTGGAATTTGGAACGGCGACCGCGCCGGTCCGCATTGATCCGATCGGTACAACGATCCAACCCGTGTCCGGCACCGTCACCGCCAATGCCGGGACCGGTAACTTCAACGTCGTTCAACAACCGGCACCATCGCTCACCACCAACATGCAGTCTGGTGCGACGGCTACCGGAAACGGTACCGTGCTCAACGTCGACGGATACTCCGTCGCCCATCTCACCGCGATCTGTACGACACCCTGTACCACTCCTGCCGCCATTACGCTCACTGCACAGAACGACGGCACGAACTTCGTTCCGATCTATGGAACGCTCGACGGATCCAACACGATCTCGAACACGTTCAGTATATCGACCACCGTACCGACGGGTATCACCGTTCAACTCCACGGTGAAAAACAGCTTCGCGCCGCCATCACAACTTACGTCGTCGGTACCATCAATGTTGTCGGCACCGCATCGGCCGCTGCCGGAAATCCACCGCCGGTCGTCAACGCGAATGTTGTCAACACGACGGCGATTCTGACCAACGTTCAACAATTGAACGGAACGACAATCGACACCAACTCGGGCAACGCGACCGCCGGCACGCAACGGGTGGTCCTGGCGACTTCCCAGCCGAACCTCACGACTCCCTTGAACGTCACCGTCTCCAACACCGCCGTTCCGATGAACATCACCCAGGTCGGCGGAAACCCCATCACCACGTCCGCGGCGGGCGTCCTTAACGTCTCCATCCGCGATTCCAACAACGCGGCGATTCTCGCCACCGCCAACCCTTGCAGTGGTTCGCTCACAACCCTGATTGTCGGTTCGGTCACTGCCGATACCCAGCTGATCACGACCGCAGGCGCAGGTATCCGCCGTTACTACTGCTCCATCGCTATCAACAACGGCGATGCGGCTGCGAATGAAAAAGTATCCATCGTCGAATCCACGACCGGTGGCGGCACGTGCACGGTTGCACCGTCGGCCGTTTGGGGATCTACCACGGACGCTAATGGCTGGTTAGTCTCATCGGCTGGTGGTGGCTTTATCCACCCTGTGATGGAAGTCGGACCGCTGACCAATGCCGCGACGTGTCTCAAAGTCAACACGGGCGGTCTTCAGATCGACTACATCATCACCTATGTTCAGCAATAAGGAGTACTTCCTATGCCCTATACCGCAGACGACACCCTTTCCCAAGATGGCGCGTTTCAAGGACGTATTCGATGCGCGATGGTGAATGCAGCTCTCGCGATCAGTTCCGAAGCGCGGACGGTCCGTAATCACGTCGACGACAAACGCAGTACGCTCGCGCGGTCTGTTCTGAACGATCCCGATAGCTATACCAAACGCTTTACCAATGCTGCGATTCAAGCAGGAAAACTAACCTCTGCGAGTCTGGACCCTGCACTCGACACCGCCGTTTCAGGTGCATGGAACGGAATTGCCGGCGTGACGGCAGAGGACCTCGCATGAAAGTCTTTGTTGGGCTTCTTATCCTTCTCGCGTCGTGTACGTCTCGGCGTTCCCCACGTGATGCGATCCTCACCGGTACGCTTGATCAAAACCTTGTCGGGATTTCCGGTAAGGCGGTCGCCACCGCCGCCGACGGGGTACAAAAAGTCGCGATTGTCGATACTCAGTTGTCGAAAGACCTATGCGATGGCAACACCGTCCTGAATTTCGCTGTCTCCTCCATGTCCACCGCGGCGGTAACCCTTGTACCTCCTGCTGCGAATCAAAATGCCTATGTCTGCCTGATCCACGTCCATCTCAACACGGTCTACAAATCCGACGGGTCCAACGACGAACTCATCAACATCACCGAAGGTGGAGGTAGTGGTTGTGCTACATCCCCGACACTCTTAGAAGGCGATCTCAACCCGGCCCAAGGTTATCGCGTCACCAGTGGTGGTAACGGTGGTTTCATTAAAGGCGGGGCTCTTCAAACCGTGTACCGAACCACCGGTGTCAACCGAGGGATCTGCGCCCATGCCGCGGGATCGCACCACGTCATTTTCACCGGAACCTATATCCGCCAATGAAACGATTACTATTTGTTCTCCTCTTTCTCATTCCGCGTCCGAGTTACGCGACCTTCACATTTGTTATAGCGACGAGTGCGGGTTCCGGGGATGGTGGTAATAACGTAACAACAACAGGCATTGACACATCTTCAGCCGGGGCGACGAATCTGGTGATTGCGGAGGTGTCCGATTATTTCGCGACGGGTACTGGAGCATCCCCCTGCAGTCTCAGTGACAGCAAAAGCAATACCTACACACCGCTGACGACCCATAATTCGACAAACAACGACCGCCAACGCTTACTCTACAGCATCAATGCGACGGTTGGCACAGGGCATACCTGGAGTTGTAGTTTAGTTTCTGGATCACCCTTTCCGTCTGTCGCGGTCGCTGTTTTCAGTGCAACTGGCACAATCACTTTCAGTGCGCAAAGCGGTGCAGCAAATGACTCGGGAACGACTGTTGCTCCAGGCAGTATTGCGAATGGTACGGCCGGTCGGTTATTCGTCACAGGACTGGCTAACGAGAGTGCGACGGTATCCATCGATTCGTCCTTCACCATCCCTACCGGTGGAAGTGTTGCGTATTCCGCTGGTAATTTTTTCGCTTCAGCCATCGCTTACAAAATGTCGGGTACGGCGGAAAATCCGACGTGGACCGTAACGGGCGGTGAGAAGGCCACCGGTATGGCCATGTTCGATTCGGTCACACCGGCTGTAGGCCCCAAAAAAGGTACGCTTCTTACCCTTGGAGTTGGTCGATGAAAAAAGTGTTGTGGTTTTTACTTCTCGTTAGTTGTGGTCGTTCGGTACCGCGAGCCTCTGGCGCGATCTACTACGTCGCGACGACCGGAAATGATGGCGTAACTTGCATGACAGCAACGGTATCGACAACCCCCAAACAGCATATTTCTCAGGCGCTCAACTGCTTGGCGGCAGGCGATACCCTTCGCATTAAGGCAGGTACCTATACCACCCAAGATGATCGAATCGTCGATCTCTACCAGCAAAGTCAGGGCCGGACGCTCAACGGAGGAACGTCGGATACGAACCGAACGATCATTACGGCCAATCCCGGAGATGAGTTGCTAGTCATTCTGCGCCCACCCGATGATGCAACGTCTCGTATTGTTCAACTGGGGAATGCGGGTACGCCATTTAGCACGTCATTCATCACGATTCAAAATATCGTGATTGACGGTTCGGTGACCGGTGCAACAAATTCCTATGTCATCCAAGCTGCAGTTGAAATTAATCCTGGAGCAACGAATGTCAACTTAGTGAATTGTGACGTGCATAATCCGCATTTCAATCTAGTGAATGCGTACGCCGACAACACGCACGTGATCGGGAATAAACTACATGACACGGACCCCACAAACAACGGTTATGCCGTGTACAGCAATAATGCTGGGATCGTGATTGAAAAGAATACAATCTTCAAAGTCGCGTCCTACGGAATCCATTATTACGGTCCTTCACCTGGGGCCGGTGGTGCCATCATTCGTAACAACACGTTTTACGATAACGGCGACAACAGCCTGAACGCCAATTATGCAGACGTGTTTCTCTATTCAAACAATCATCAGGTGTACAACAACGTGTTTTATTACACCGTAGCGCGAGTGCACAACCCTGATGTCGCGATTATTGTGAAGGATGGAGCCAGCGGCGATCAGATTGTCAACAATACGATCTGGGGACTGGAGTTCGGAATCGACGATCGTGGTAACGGAAGCGTGGTTGATAACAACCACATCTCACAATTAGGGACGTTTTGTTCCGGGGGATCGCCTCCATCATCATGTTTCGGTAGTCCGCCATACGCGATCAAGGTCGAAGGAAGTGGAGGGACGTACGGTAAAAACTTGTGTACGGCGACAAGTACCATATGTGCATTCGCCTCAACGGCGGCAATGGAATTTGTGACGACAACCCCGGGTCTGTCCGGCTTTCTTCATTTGAAGACGGGCGCTACAGGCATCGCCAATGGGTTGAATCTGACCGGAACGATTCCACCGGGGTCGACCTGCGCCAGTCCGTCCACCGACAAAGATGGCGTTGCGCGTCCGTGTTCAGCGAATTGGGATATCGGGGCGTATCAATTCACAACCGGAGGAGGCGGGCCGCCCGACACGATACCTGTCGATGACTTCTCCTACGCGGTCGGCTCGGATCTCAACACCATGAACGGTGGTGTGAACTGGACTGGTCCTTGGGCAATCGTTAGCGGATGTGCGCAACCGATGTTGATCGCCGCGTCCATGCCTGGAACGTTTACTGCAGGTAATGCGATCAAATCTTCTTCCACTTCCGGATTTGCGTGCTATCAACGTCCTTTTACTGAAGTGGGTACTGGAATCATTCCTTGGCAGATGCGGAACAGCGTGAACAATTCCGGGTTTCGGCAGGTCAGTGTGAAAGACGTTGGTAATACCGCCAATGCGGCTGTTATCGCACAACAGGATGATGGTCATATCCATGCCTGTCCAGGTTATGGAAACGATACGGATTTAGGTACTTACAACGCAAACCAGACCTACTGGATGAGGATGGAACTCAACTCCTCCACCAATTCTGGTGCGTATCGGATTTCTATCGACAACGGAACGTTCTCATCGTGGATTAACTTTTGCCAGACCCCGCCGGCGTCTCAGCTTGGTCTCTTCGTGCTTTTCGACAACCCGATCGCCACGCACGACTGGTGGGTGGATTCCATTGGTGCCGGTCCGACGATGCTCGCGTTTACAACCCAACCGCCAGCGACGGTCACCACCGATGTGGCCTTTGCGGCGAATGTGAGCGTGACCTATTCCAATGGGTCGACTCCGGTTCCCGGTAGGACCGATTCCATCACTCTTGCCGTTTGCCCCGCGTCACCAACAGCGACCTTAAGCGCGGCTTCCGGTGTAACCAAAGCCGCCGTCAACGGCACGGCATCGTGGACGGATCTTGTCCTGTCTCAACCGGCAGGTGCGGTTGGTGTTACGCTTTGTGCGACGACAACGACGATGGGAATTACTTCCGCTACCTCGAATCCGATCACCGTTAATGCTGCGGCACCACCTTTGAGCGAAATTGCGTCACCACCACGGGTGCAAGCGAGGATTAGATGAAAGGACTGGTTTTGCTTCTCTTGCTTGTACAAGAAAGTGCTGGTCCAAAGCCTTTTGTTTCGGTAGTACCACCTCCTCCTCAACTGACCTCCGAAGGACTCTACGCCCAACTGGGTAAGGCCCACGCGCAGATAGAACTGCAGCAGCAGTATATCGACACATTGCGGGCCCAGGTGGTCGCGTTGCAGGAGAAATGTGTAAAGGTAGAGGAGGTATCTCCCAAATGAAGCGCACCGGCGGACAATTCACCCCCTGGAGTTTTTGTGAGCGGTGCGGATTTCTCTATCCGTTGGGTGAGCTTGTTTCCCAAAAAGGATTGCGGGTGTGCACACTCTTTTGTTTTGACAACACGGATATCGAGTACCGTCCGATGTTAATAGCTTCCGTGCTTTCCTCCGACCCACGAGAGCTCGTGCCCGACACCCCAGACATCATGATCAACCCTGAGGAGATTAAATTCTAATGGCGTTTCCTACTCTCGGCAGCTTCATTCCTCAAATGCAAACGAAATTAGGAGGTCGTACGGATATCGATTCCGATATCACCTTGTGGTTGAAGGATGCCTATCGAGACCTGACCATGTCTTATCCGTTCGAAACCCTGGAGAAGACCGTAGATCCGCCCACCTTCACTACACCAGGAGTGGACACCTATCCCTATCCATCCGATGCCCGAGGGATGAAGGCGCTGACGATCATTAATGGTACAACCCCTTTCAGCCTGAAGAAGAAAAATATTGAGATCGTACGACGCTACGAGACAGGACGACGTGGTACCCCAGCAGTGTGGACGCCATACGGAGCCAATTTTATCATCCGCGCTTCTCCGGATAAAGCTTATCAATTGATTGAAGACTACTGGAAGAAACCGACCATCGACGAGACCTCCAACGCAACGATTCAAGCCACCCTTATAGAACTTCCCGATGACTGGTTTGAAGTCCTCGTCTACGACGCGGTCGAACGCGCACACCAGAGTCTGCAGGAGTTTGACAAAGCACAGGCGGTCCACACCCAGCTGCATGGAGACCCCAACCCGTCCAAAGGCTTTCCTGGTATGATAAGAGAAAAGCAGACAAGGGATTCCTCTGAAAACGTCTTGTCAGATTACGGAATGCGGCCGCGTGTCCGCAGGTTTGGGAGTGTGAGGTGAGCTACCAATCTTATCCGATCAAAGGTCCGTTTGAGGGGTATGTTGACAACGTCCCCAGTCCTCACAACCCGTCCAATTCCTTCGACGAGATTGTCAACTTCATTTGTCGCAGAGGACGTCTTCAGACCAGACCGCGCTTGGCCGACTTCGCACCTCCACCGGACGGAGCGGTCGTACGCTTTATGCGGACCTTTTCGGATGTTCAAAACAACCTCCACACCTTGATGTTGACGACTCAAAACGCCTACTACGTCAACCCGCCCACTTCGCGACCGCCGACTTATGTTCCGATCACTTCTCCGGTGGGCTCGCTCAACGGCACCGCACTGCCGTACGGAACAACGGTCACCAACGGTAGGATTTACTTCTCTAACGGGTCTAAGCGAGTTCTCTACACCAACGGCGAGTCGTCGTTGAAAGATGCTAACACCGGAACAGTAGCTTCACGTTACATGACCATCAACGACTCCCACCTGATCTTGGGTTACACTACCGAACCGGAACCAGGAGTTACCGGATCTCGAGAATTCCGACAACGCGTGCGGTGGTCTAAGAAAGGGGATCCCAACACCTGGACAGGCTTTTCCACCGGATTTGAAGACCTGTTAGACGTTCCCGACATCATTACTGGACTCATGACCACCGGTCGTAACACGTTAGTATTTCGTTCTACCGGTATCACCGTTATGACACCCACTGGGGTAGGGACCGCACCGTTCTCCTTTGAAATCCTTTCCAACGCTCCGCTCGGTATAGGCAATCGTTATCCTTACTCTCTAGCCGTGTACGACGACTTCGGAGTGTTCGTCGCAGACGACGACATCTACATGATCAATTCGGGACTCCAAAAACAACCTATCGGAGGCAAAGCGAAGAAAAAGATCTTTCAACAACTGCGCGACAACACCGGGGATGTGGTTATGGGTTTTCCGGTCGCTAAGCTCGGACCTGGAGTAGAATACCTTTCCTACTGGCTTGTCATTCCTGGCCCAGACACCACGTGGGTTTGGCAGGCGAACGAAAACAACTGGCAGCAGTTTAGTTCTAACCAGGGGTATCCGACCTTCGTGGGCCCTGCGGTGGTAGGATAACACCGTGGCGGGCGGGGGCACAGGATTCCTTAACGTAAATCCTACCTCGATCAACGCCGGACCGCTAGCGGTCGGTAGTACGGTCGATTTCTCCCTTCTGCTGGGCGCGGTCGGTGCGGTTTTCATAAACAACATCACTGTATCAGGTGGTAGTGGGATCTCATTTCCAGGATTAATCCTTCCAGTCGACCTCACGGGTGGGGGATCTTACCTCCTTACAGTCCGTATTTCCGCTTCTACTCTCGGTACCTTCAGCCGTACTGTCGTTATAGACTCCGACGCCACTAACAACCCGGTTAATATACCGGTCACGTGGCAGACGGTCACTAGTACCGTACCTCGTATTACCGTAGACCCTACCTCCTGGGATTTCGGGAATGAAAAGGTGGGAGTTCCGTCCGCAGAAAAGCTGTTTACCGTCCACAACACCGGTAGTGTTAATGCTTCGGTTACGGGTTATACCTTTCCTACAGGGTTTGCGATCGGAGGGACTAATCCGTCCCTGCCTCAGACCCTAACCCCGGGTTCTACCTACCAGTTCGGGGTGGTGTTCAACCCGATCGTGGAAGGGTTTACTTCCGGCGCCCTGGCGGTCGCGTCGAACGACCCCTCCAGTCCGTTCAACATCCTGTTGTCCGGAACTGGATACCTCATAGACCCAGTCGTCATCATTCCAGGCGTACAACCAGAGCTCTTCATGGCCGCCTTCAAGGCGCCGAGTGGTTCTGCGAACGTCCGTTCTAACGACATCTCCGCTGGTTTTGCGGTCGACTTCAACACCGAAGAGCCCGCAACGGTAATGAAGCTCCACAACTTTGAGCAGATTGCAGCAGACAAACTCATCAAGTATTTCTGGTACCATTTCGAAGACCTAGGACAAGCTTCGTGGACTGCGTCGTTTCGCGACCGGATGACCGCCACGGTGAAAAGTATTTTTACTACCTTGGGATCGCTGGTTCCTTCCCTCTTCGTCTTTCACCGGATCTTTGAAGTCGGACAAGACGGCGAGAACATAGAAGTCCGCTTTGATCGCGCTGCCAACGATGGTCCGCTGTCCTTTGTAGATTGGGGTTTTAAGTTCGAGCCACAAGGTTTTCAACTGGACACCTTCCCTAATCCGCTTAGCTTGACTCCAGTGGTGAATATGGTGGATTGTCCGGAGTTCCTGACCTTCGGGCTTAGCGGGACGGGACACCCCATCCAGTTTTTTGATGTCCCTTTCATAGATCCGGACGTAGTAGGACCGCCTGCTACCCCTCCTGCGAGGTTCTCCAACGCACTACTCCTGCCCTTCCCTACCCAGCAAGGAGAGGTTCCTGGTTTCACCTACGAAAAACAAGTGATGAGAATCCACTTCCACTACGAGGACTGGGGTCCTGCGGTGGTGCGGTGGACTATCGGTACAATGCGCGGACAAGAGTCCCATCAAGACGTAAACATCGGCACGACGTTCGCAAACCGATGCTTGAAGGAGGGTATCGCGGACGTAACAGCAGTGGACGAGGTAATAGAGATCACCTGTGAGCGCGTTTCAGGTCCAGTGGTGATAGCCGACTACACGCTCATGTACGAGTCCAAGGGAGAACGTGCGAAGAAGGTAGAGACAATCGATTCACTGGTCTCCTGCGACCCGTTCACCACTCCACCGCCATGCCCTGCGGTAGAACCGGTAATTCCTCCACCTCAGATTATCACTGCGTGTCCGGTTGGTCCGTTACAAGTGGGGGTGTTCCAGTCCTTTACCTTACAGGCGCAGGGAGGAGTACCGCCTTACTTCTGGGAGATAGTGGAGGGTGGAATTCCTGGTATGACCCTCGCGGTTGCTTCTTCCACCACCGCAGTGTTGTCGGGTACGCCCACCACCCCAGGTACTTTCAGCTACAGAATCAGACTTTCGGACTCAGGATAACCATATGAGTATTAGATCCGCAGACGGATGGGACAACTACACTGACTTAACCCTGCGATATTCAGTAGTCAATTCCCTTGGGGGATCGCTGATGTTAGTCCAGGCAGGTTCCAAGCGTACGGGCACCGCTGGACTACGTTATCAGGTCGGCACGTGGCAATCACCAGCTGCTTCTCAGTTTGTCTACATCCAAGAGCCTTATCAGGCTGCTTTATCCACTGCGATCCATGGGATTGCGATCCGACCCACGCTCTTCCCGTTGGTGGGCGCTAACCGCGGACAACACCACGGAGAGTTCTTCTCGTGGGCAGATGGCACAAACAAACAGATTAGCTTTCATCTAGACGCCAGCGGTCAGTTGCTTGTCTACAATGGAAGTAACACCCTGTTAGGTACTACCACTCGTCAGCTGCTTCTTAACGTTTGGAGGTATTTAGAGTTCAAGGTGATGTTTCACGGCACGAACGGTACGGTCGAGGTCCGGGTTGACGGTGATGTTGTTCTGTCCCTTACAGGAGTCAACACCAAAGGTTCGGGCGGAAACCAGGCCACCGCGTACAACATCGGAATGTTCGGAAATAACGGTAACAACGACAACACGCAAAACCTCCAGTGCGATCTTGACGATTCGATCTCAATCGACACCTTCGGTACGCTTAACAATAACTTTATCGGAGATCAGGCGGTCGTAACCGCCTTCCCTACCGCCAACAGCACTCCACTGGACTTCTCGCGAGGTGGAACGGACTCCGGCGCTAACTTCTCGCAGGTGGACGAAAACCCGCCCAACGGGGACACCGACTACGTGTTCTCTTCCACAGTGGGAAATATCGACCACTACGTATTTCCTGCGATTACCGCTTCGGTAATCAAAGCAATGATAATCAACATCATCGCCAGGAAGACCGACGGATCCCCTCGTTCTATTCGAGCTTCCGTTAAAAGCGGAGCAACCACCACACCTAGTGCGACAGACCTTCCGTTGTCCACCACCTACTTCAATTACCAAGGAGTTTTTGAGACAGACCCTAACACCGGACTTCCTTGGACCCAAGGTGGGTTCAATGCAGCTGTGAAAGGACAAAAGGTGACAGTCTAATGGGTGATGCAAACGTAACACAGGTGGTGCAGGAGTTGGTCGGCGGAGCACCCGACGCCCGTATCACCCAGGTAATACAAGAACTGGTAGGAGGTGCGCCGTCCGCAGCGGTGACCCAAGTGGCTGTGCTGGGGGTCAAGGCGCACCGTACCGATGAACTGGTGTGCACTATCGTGGTGAGTTAGGAACTGCTTATGCGAATGCCAACGATTGTCAACTGGCGATTTGACGTAGACGAGAAGGTGCGTGCTGCTCTACAAGCTGTCTGGAGCGAAGTGGCGAAGTACTTCAACGCGCTGTCGTCGGCGACGATATCGGGTGGTGTGAATGACATCACGAGCGGGTGTACGGCTAACTGTTCGATAACGCCGGGTGGAACGGATCAGGGGATTTACGCCTTTCAGACCATCAACGCGTTAGCGGTGACTGTGCAGACGTCCTTTATCATCACGTCCAACATCGACTTTATCGACATCACAATGCCGTTTCCGTTGAGTGTTTTTCTAGAAGACTCCCCGGTCTTCATCGGCTCCGCGATGGCGTATTCGCCCGCTGGAACACTCGCGATGAAACCAGGCGGGTTGTACCAAGGAGTTGCTACGGAGCGCAACCACCTGCAGCTTTACACGAATGATTTTACCCAATGGCCTGCAAACCCTAGCAGTGTATACGTAGTAGGACAGATCACAATCCCGTTGTTATGAGTACTACCACAACACCTGTATTTCATCCTTTGCTGAAGATGATAGTCCTGCGGGATTATCCTGGCGAGCGGTTTCAGGAACTCTGGGACCATCTCCGCGCACAAGACTACGCATTTGATGATATCGTACGACACGACCCTATGTTGTTCATCAACCAATTCGCGATACCTGGCAACCTGTTTTTCGAAGTCGGAGACATGAAAGGACTAATCACCGCGTCGAACGTGGTTCCGCTGCTGAGCACCAACCTCCACCTCAGCATGTGGGATAAGGTGTCTGCGCACGAGTTGATTTCTGCGATTAAATCCTTAGAAGCGTATTTATTTTACGAGTACTCGTTGCACCGGATTAGCGCGTTTATTCCAGATCAAAATCTGCAGGCACGACGTCTTGCGCACGTGTTAGGGTATAAGACTGAAGGGATTATACGGCAGTCATTCTTAGTTAATAAAAAGTATTCTGACGTTCACCTGTTCGGATTACTACGATCCGAGTTCGACCGACAGTAGGAGGATCACATGCCGATGGCGGGATTAGTAGCGGGAGCCGCAATACCTGGTATGCATGGTGCGGGACTAGGAATGTTCCTTGGAGGTATGGGAGCTAGCGCGTTAGGAGGTATACTCGGCGCGAAGGCAGCGAATCCGAAGCTAACTCCGGTACCGCCGCCAGCGCCTGTATTTCCGTGGTTGAACCAGGCGTATTTGTCTAATCTGCTACCTGCAGGAACGCAGGGCCTCAACACCCTTCAGCAGACCGCTGCGACTGGCAATCCAGTGGATGTAATGCCATCCTACGAGGCGATGAGAGCTGCTTCGCAACGGACGAGAGACGAAAGCCGCGCGAATATACTAGAGAATTTACCCGCTTACGGGAGTACGAGGGCGACTGCGCTGACGGACTTCGAAACCCAGAGCTCCAAGGACTTCACCCAGGTGTTGGCAGACCTCTTTCGACAAATGAACGAGTCCGCTGCAGGGCGTAGCTTGTCTGCTGCAAATATGTTGTCACAACTGTATTCAGGTTCTGCGATGACTCTGGCGCCGACCGCAGCGCTGACGACCGGAGGGCAGAGTCCGTTAGGCGCAGGACTAAGTTCCGCGGGTAGTGGACTTCAACAGATTGCAATGTTGAAAGCTTTTGGGATTATATAGGAGGACCTTATGCCAGGCGAAGCGAATGTAGTGAGTGGGCTAGCGGGAATTGCGAGCGTACCACAACCTGCGGGTGGAGCAGGAGGTCAAGGACCGGACATCCTGTCCTTGGTAGAGGCGGTCGGGCGGATTAAAGCACAGCAACAACAAGCTGCGCAGGGGACGCTGAAAACCATGTTGGACATAGGAGAAAAGTACGGGATATATCCTGAAGAGAAAGAATTCCAGAAAACCGCCAAGGCCGCGGGTGTGAACTACGACGGAGTAGCTGCGATAGCACAAGGGAGGGTAACGCCCCAGGAGGTGACGAAAGGAGGTAGTACGCTCGCCCCTAAAGGTGGTGCGCAAGCCGCTACACCTCCAGGGAGAAGCGCAGTCACTAAGTCCCCAGGCGGGGGAGTCCAGAAAACAGTGCCCGCAGGGACTGGAGTGGTGGAACAAGGGGTGTCGGGAGGACTAGGCGGAGTAGCGGGAGTAGCGCCAGGCCCTGCAGCTGCTGATGCGCTGACCACTCGACTGGAACCCACCCCAGGACCAGAGACGAATATATCCCCTCCACAACCTTTTACTCCAGGACCACCGGAAGGGGTTAGTCCCTACCAGCAGATGATCAACGACACTCGGCAGAAGTTGGCGGATGCCCGAATGTCCGAACACATGAAGTCGCAAGTGGATCAGTTTATTTCTCAAGTACAAATGGACATCGCTTCGCCTGATCCGACCGTCAGGATGCAGGCTACTGGGAGGTTGTTGTCGTTGGGTAAGACGCATCTCACTCCAGAAGAGTTGGTGATGGTGGGCGGAGGTCCAGACAAAGTAGAAAACATGTTGAACGTGGCTAGTGGAGGGGAATCCCAAGCGCTGAAGGAAGGGCGTTTTAGCAAGATGTCCACCGACCTCTTTCAGACCGGACGGTTTGACACCCTGGCGGATGCCCGCCGTTATGCGGAGGGTGGGCAGGTGAATCTCAAACCAGATCTCAACAGAACCGCAAAGGAAGCGGAGATATATAACCAAATGCTGGAGATAGGGCTGTCCTCTAAACAAGCGCAGGACGTTGCGCGTTCGGTCGGGAACGGAGCAAGTTTGTCCGATGCGTTGCCGAAAGATTTTGTGCCCATCGCACAGCAGAAGTTGGAGTATGCGCGCTTACAAGCGCAGGCTGCTGTGACGGGAGCTAGTGAGGAACAAAAGCGGACGCAGTTGGCGATCGAACAAGCCAAGTTAGAGACCGCCCGCCAGGCACGGTTGTTAGAGGTGGAGCTATCAAAGACGGAGAACGAGGCTTTCCATCAACAGTTCAGCAGCATGATTGACATGCTGAGGTATTCTAAGGGGTCGGTAGACCCTACATACGTGCAGGGCATGGTGAACGAAGCCGCTTCTCGAATGAGGTTGATTCCCGAACTGAACGATCCGGGAGTAATAAAGTCTATCCTCAACTGGCTGAGTTTCGGAAATATCTATCCTGAGACTGGACAACCTTACTACACCTTTAGACCTGGAGCAACAAGTCCTTCACCAGGAGCTGCGGGTGCACCTCAGTTGGGGATTCCGCCAACTGGAGCGCCTAGGCCTCGTACACCTGTGGAGCAAAAGATCAAGGAAGGAGGCGTCCCTCCTATGCGAAGCGCGGATGTGCAGAGTATAATTCCGGGGATTAGCAGATGAGGCCTGAGATCGCACTCCCTACCCTTTCAGTTGCGGAACGCCATAACAATCCGTTAAACATGAAACTGGGCGTCGGTACCCGTAAGTGGGTGGACGCGGGCGATGCGGAGATCGGTGAACCTGCTAGGGATGGAGGTAACTTCTTGCGCTTCAGCAGTCCGGATAAAGGCTTTGAGGCCGCTCAGGACCTTTTGTTCAACGGATTTTACCGACGACTGGACCTCAACACTGCAATGAGAACCTGGTCTGGCGGAGGCTATGGGGCAGAGGTCGCACCTCGTATAAGCGGAAATCCGATGTTGCAGGACTTAGACGAAGGGCAGAAAAAAGACCTTGTGCAGGCTATGGCCTTGCGGGAAGGGTATGGAAAGGTTAGCGCACCTCCAGTAGATACTTCCGGTCCGAAACCGAAGGTAGTACCTCCTTTCAACGACCTGGCGCGTAACCTCGACCCTATGATGCCACAACAGGACTACGACATGTTGCGGGAGAAATACTTCCGCGACCACATCATGCCTTACCAACACCCTGCGAGCGTGGCGGGCGCGTGGAACGATTTCAAGAGGGGTACGGAACGGCCGTCACTCCTCGGCCCGCTTGGTAAGACTGGACTAAAGATCAATCTTGGCCTCGCTGCTTTGGATAAATCCGCGTTAGCACCGCTGTCGTGGTACCCCGGATTAGACGATGTCTACGCGAAGATATTGGAAGGAGAGGAGAAACTGCAGGGTATAGCACGGCGTGAAGGAGTTAGCGCGGCAGGACCGGAACTGGTGGGCGGACTTGCGGGAATGGGGATACCCTTAGGCGGTGCGCTGAAGATGGCCGAACCGTTGTCTGCTGCGATTGCGGCGAAGGCCTTTACCTCCGCTCGGACCATCGAACTCGCGAATCGGGCGTTAAGAGGTGGCCTCGCCTTTGCGGCGTACGAGGCAGGAGCGGACAAGGAAGGGGATAGACTCACCGCTGGGCTGCGAGGTTTTGCGGTCGGTACTGCGTGGGACTTAGCACTAGGACTGCCGGCGTTCTTGAGGAATAGGGGTGCGGTCGCCACGTTAGAGGAAGGGAAGAAAGCAGCTCAGGACGTTATGGACGGCAAACCTGTCTCCGAGGCTGTGAACCGCGCTGGTGCGGAATACGTGTCGAATCAAGAGGTGCTGTCCAGACAAGAGGGACGTCCTAATCTCTTTTTAGACCCTAACGCGAAGAAGAAAGGAGTCTGGGCGATATTGGAGTCCAAGGACGGAAATACCCTACCTTTTGAGGTATTGAGGGGTAAGGAGGACATCGCTTATAATGCGATTACGCGGGCGCTTGATCAAGGTGGAGCACTCGACACCCTCGCCTGGGATGCGGACAACCATGGGCGGGCGGTTAAGTTTTTGAGGGGTTTGGCAGACCAACACGGAGTGAAGTATGACGAATCGCTGTTGTTGCGGGAGCAAACAGGGAAAGCGCCCGACGCGATAGTCGACACCTTGAAGAAGCAGGGAATTGCTGCAGAGCCGAAAGGAGACGTAGCAAGCGTTCCGGTTACGAATATCGATGTAGGAGCTAGGTCTTTACCCGAAGGTGTGAGGTATAAAGCGCCCCAAATGGTAGAAGGACGCAAAGCATTTGACATCTATGATGTGGACGTCGCACCTGGTAAGACAACCACGATGAGCCTCCGAGAGGGCGAAGATCTCAATGCCAAGCTTGCAGCGGTGCGGCAAAAATGGCAGAAGCTCGGCGAAGCGCAGGCAGGAGCGGAAGCCCGCACTATCGCAGAAGGGCGGATCGAGGCCGGCGAGATGCCCAAAATGTCGAAGGTGCAGGCAGCGAATATAATACGAGGGTTCGGAGGCGATCCGGAGAAAGCAGACTTAGAAGCGGTCATGTATATGGGAGAGGAGGAACTAAATAGGTTGTATGACGTTGTCCAGAAACAGCGTACGGCACAGGTTGGACCTGAAGCTTCAGTAGTAGAAGAGCGCGGTCGACTGGAAGGCGACCTTCCGCAGGCGAGGAGACCTTTTGTCCGTGATGTTACCGCCGAACCACCGGAGGAGCGTAGGATCTCCTACCATGGCACAAGTCCTGTTAACGCGGAGAAGATTCTGCAGGAAGGGTTGGTGGATAAATTTAAGGGGTATACTAAGGAGGATCTGATCGACTTAGGGCATCCGCGTGAGGACTTTGAGGGAATCCCGCCAGGACGACAACCGTATGTCTTCACTACCCAGACCTTGGGCGACGCCACCACCTACGCGGGGCCCGAGAGCGCAGGAGTGGAAGAGGCACCTCGTGTGGTGTTCAAGTTCGAGCATGGTGTTCCGTTGTCCGAGATGTCGGGTGAACTAATACACAAAGAGTTACCGGCGTCCGCGATAAAGGAGATGTATGTGGATAAGGGATTCACGGGCGAAGGACTCGTCCAGGCAGCGGAGAAGAAGGGCGTACGAGTTAATCGGGTGGATATGAATGAGATCATACGACAAAATCCTAACTTCGGAGGGTTAGGGACTTCGCCCGAGTTCCAGGCTCGTGGAGAGATAGGGTTGCCTATCACGAAGCGGGACGACATCGAGACCTTGAAGGCGTTAGGCTTTTCGCCTGATGAGTATCAGCTCCGCACCGCCTACACCGAGGCTGCTGCAGGGTTGCAGTTTAAGCAGAAACCAGGAAAACTCACCGTGGTAATTCCCAACGCGTTGTTCGACCTCCTGGCACCGTTCCTGGAAGGAGGTGCTAACGGCGTTGCCTGGCCACGTTGGCAGCAGGGTATCCAGATGTTGAACCTGGACTTGGACCGCACTAACCTGGCGAAGTTGAATCTCCCTAATAGTCCACTGGTTGTACTACGAGAAGGAGTAGGAAAAGGTACCGTCTTCCACGAGGGCTACCACGCAAACCTTGTTAATGCGGAAATAAACCCGATGACCGCGATACCTCGTGAGATGCGCGGAGTCATGACCGAGATCGCTTCTGGACTCGCGAAGGTGGGTTACGCGCACATGCCGTTCAAGATGAGGGTGAATGAGGCGATAACCTACCTAAGCGAAGCGGTGCGGTTTAACAACATCCCGTTGTTACAAGAACTGGTGAAGATGGACCGTACTATCGACCACCTGTACCAGGCCCTGAATGGGGTGTCGAAAAATCTACTGGAGGCTACCGAGGAGAAGCTGGGGAATCCAGGGGTCGCGAACTTTCGACGGAAGCTGAACGACCTGATTAACCGTACCGACGACGCAATGTTTCATAGGATCAAGTACAGTCCGATGAACATGGGACTGGATTTTGATCCTCGTTCGGGCGAGTGGGCGGTGATGGACAACGAAGGGGTGGCGAAGTTTCCAGATCTCAACTCCATGTGGGATCACATCATTGCAACGGATGTATCCGACTACACCTCAGATCCCGGCTGGTGGGCACAAGCACGTGGGGTACGGACCGGTCCAATCCCACCTGGCGGTACCCCGCCAGGTAAAACACTCCCTTTGCCTGATAGACCTTTGACAAAAGAGGGCTTTGGCGTATTAGCGATTTCTGGATGGATACGACCCTTCATGTCCTGGGTGGCTTCGGTAGACCGAAGATTACAACCCACCCTTGAGCGAATGGGTGCGAGGTATCCGTTGTTCGATGCGGTCCGGAAAGTCGACGACGGAGTGAAAGCAGGACAGGGTTATCTTGATAAGTTCACCACAAAGTTTGGGGACCAGCTCGCGCTGTTGTCGCACGAGAAACAGCCGACGGCGTTCGAACTCCTTTCCAAAGACCCCCAGGATTGGGACAAAGCGGTCACAAAGTTGCGGTTGAAACCAGAGGAGGTGGGTGCAGCAAGGAAGATAGAGGAGGTCGCAAAAGAGTTTCAGCAGGACACCGGAATCCCGATAATGACCTATCTTCGGGAGTTTTATCCACGCCTTAAAGCGAACGTATGGCAGGTGGACTCTGTCCCGGGTTGGGGAGTGCTGAAGAATCCCCGCAGTATGGGTTTTTGGGAGAAGTTGTTGACAACCACCGATTTTGATCCGTCGGACAACCATCTGGGCAGGTTTTTACAACGGATGATTCGAGAGGGATGGGAAAAATCCTACGTGGGCGGACCGCTTGAGGACCTCCAGAAGTTAGTCGACCTCAAGTCCCGTGAAGGTGGCTACGTACTAGGTGCCGTCCGCTGGCCTTTGCAGAATTACGTCCGCTACATGAGAGGGATACCCGACGAGTCTCAAAAGGCTATCAACTCCGTCATGGGCGCCTTTCAAGACGCGCTCGGCGCGAAGTTCAAGCAAATGAACAAGTATCTGCCTGAGGGTGGGAAGTTACCCGAAACGTTTTCATCTCCGCAGAATGTAATGGGCAAACTGATGCTGCTTTCCTATGCAGGAGGTATTGCGCTACGCCCCGCTATTGTTGCACGAGACATGCTGCAGGTGTTCGTGTCAGGGTCTCCGGTAATAGGGTATGATTCGCTATTCCGAGGACTCGCTAAGGGACT
>Ga0126375_10000024_pt1 | contig 30003 bp, 28 predicted proteins | sample PanSoiMetPlot_14_FD_109577 | JGI IMG/M metagenome (GOLD analysis project Ga0126375, IMG submission 109577) | Tropical forest soil microbial communities from Panama - MetaG Plot_14 | ecosystem: Environmental > Terrestrial > Soil > Tropical forest | place: Panama | collected 2016-02-17 | reverse complement strand
GTAAAGTATCGGGACATTCGCTACGCGATCCCCTTCCTGATCCAGATCTGGATGTTTGCGTCCCCGATCATTTATCCCTTGAGTATGTTGCCGGCTAAATGGCAATGGCTGCTGATGCTCAATCCGCTTACCGGCATAATTCAGAATTTTCGCATCGCGTTGTTTGGCAATCAGGCGTTTGAGTGGAAGTCGCTTGCTATCTCGGCCCTGATAAGTGTGGTGGTCCTAATTTTTGCGGCCTTTACGTTTCGGCGAATGGAAAGGCATTTTGCAGACATAGTCTAGTTGGGTAAAAAAAGATCAGACATTATAAGCAAGGAAGCTGAGTGGATGTTTTTTCGCGAGACTGAGCTAAGAGGGGTTTTCATTATCGAACCCGAAATCATTGAAGATGAACGCGGATTTTTTGCCTGCTCGTGGACACCAGACGAGTTTCAGGCACACGGTCTTAACCCGCGGCTCGTGCAGTGTAATATCTCATTTAACAAACTGAGCGGGACCGTGCGCGGCATGCATTTTCAAAAGAAACCGCATGAAGAAGCGAAACTGGTGCGCTGCACGCGGGGAGCCATCTATGATGTGGCAATAGATTTGAGAAGCGATTCACCGACTCGTTATCGCTGGGTCGGCGCCGAGCTGACCAGTGACAACCATCGCATGTTTTATATTCCCGAAGGCTTTGCGCACGGATATCAAACTCTTTCCGATAACTCAGAAATCTTCTATCAAATGTCAGAGTATTATCACCCTGAGTCCGCAGGCGGCGTCCGCTGGGATGATCCGGCTTTTGGCATCAAATGGCCGTTGCCGGTCACAATGATCGCTAAACGCGATGCTACTTATCCTCCGCTCGACCTCACAAGTGCGTCCGCCGGATAATCAGATCGGACAAGCAATCCTCGACAAGCAAGGAAAAATGCTGCCAGGTTTTGGGCCCGTCACCGAGAGTCTCAAGGTGCAGCCGTCACTCCCGAATCAGGTACCGCGCAGGTGGCCGGGGCCAGCTCCAAGGCCGGAACACATATTTCACATCTCCCTTTAATAACAGCAGGTTGCGGGCGATACCGCGTACTGTTAGACTTTTTCGAGTTATCAAGGCCTTGTCATTGTGATCGAAAACCTGCTGGTACTCTGCTGCGTTCATGAGATTGGCCATCGTCGTTGTTAGTCGTGGGCCTGTTGCCGATGCAATCAATCATCACCGTCGAAAATTTGGGCAAGCAATATCGTCTCGGCACCGCGGGGGCAGCGTATTCGACGGTGCGTGAAGCGTTAAGTAATGCTGTGCGCTCAGGTCGAAAAGCCAGGCGAGAAAACGGCGATGCCCCCGCACAGAAGCTTTGGGCCCTGCGCAACGTGAATTTCGAAATCAAGCCGGGCGAGGTTGTTGGCATCATTGGCCGCAACGGCGCGGGCAAATCAACGCTATTGAAGATCTTGTCTCGCATTACTGAACCAACAACGGGGCGGGTTCAGTTACGCGGCCGCGTCGGAAGTTTGTTAGAAGTCGGGACCGGCTTCCACCCCGAACTGACAGGGGGCGAGAACATTTATCTCAATGGCGCTATCCTCGGCATGACGCGGCAGGAAATTTCACGCAAGTTTGATGACATCGTTAGCTTTGCCGAGGTCGCAAAGTTTATCGATACACCGGTCAAACGCTACAGCAGTGGTATGTATGTCCGGCTGGCGTTCGCAGTCGCGGCTTATCTTGAACCGGAAATTCTCCTGGTCGATGAGGTGCTGTCGGTCGGCGACGCGAGCTTTCAGCGCAAGTGTCTGAATAGAATGAAGGATGTTGCGCGTCATGGGCGTACTGTGCTTTTCGTTTCGCATAACATGCCGGCGGTTACGCGCTTGTGTGAGCGCACGATTCTACTCGACCAGGGATCCATTCTTCAGGACGATTTATCAGCCCGGGTAATCGGCACGTACCTGCGCTCGGGATTGGGTACGACAGCGGCACGTGACTGGCCGAATCCTGCCCAATCGCCGGGCGATGAAATTGCTCGTTTGTGTTCCGTTCGCGTTCGAACCGAGGACGGTGGCACGACTGATGCCGTTGATATTCGTAAGCCGGTAGGCATCGAGATGGAATTTGAGGTGCTCACCCCGGGGCATGTGTTAACGCCGAATTATCACTTCATCAACGATGAAGGGTCGTATGTGTTCGTGGCCAGCGATAACGATCCTGAATGGAGGCGAAAGCCGCGGCCGGCCGGGCGTTACACCAGCACCGCCTGGATACCGGGCAACTTGCTTTCGGAGGGAACGTTGATCGTTGGGGCGGCGGTCAGCACGATGGATCATCCTGCGCGTTCGCATTTTTTTGAACAGGACGCAGTCGCCTTCCAGGTGATCGACAGCATGGAGGGTGATTCAGCGCGCGGAGATTACGCCGGACCGTTACCTGGAGCAGTGAGACCGATGCTGGAATGGAAGACGACCTTCACCCCTGAAGGATCGAGCGTCTCGGAGTCACCTGTATGAAAGTAGTCATCCTCGCAGGCGGCCTCGGCACGCGGCTGTCCGAAGAAACGGAACTGAAGCCCAAGCCAATGGTCGAAATTGGCGGGTATCCAATGCTTTGGCACATTGTCAAACACTTTGCGCATTTCGGTTTGAAGGAATTTGTGATCGCGCTCGGGTATAAGGGCGAGGCGATCAAACGCTTCTTTCTCGACTATCAATCTTTAAGTGGCAGCATGACCGTCGATTTGGCGAAAGGCGATGTTGCCCGCCACGGCATGGAGTGCGAAGGTTGGGTCGCGCATTTGATCGACACCGGAATTCCCACTAACACCGGCGGCCGGGTTAAGCGGCTGGAACCATGGCTGAAAGACGAGACTTTTATGCTCACTTATGGAGATGGTCTTAGCGACATCGATTACCGTGACCTCCTGAGTTTTCATCGTCAGCACGGCAGACTGGCGACGGTGACGGCCGTCCGGCCACCATCGAGGTTTGGGGGCCTGTTGTTTGACGGAGACCTGGTCAGCGAATTTGTCGAAAAACCGCAAGTCGGAGAAGGTTGGATTAACGGCGGCTTCATGGTTTTTGAACCGGGCGTCTTCAAGTATCTCAAAGGCGACCATGACAGCCTCGAGGCGGGCGCACTTGAAGAACTCGCCCGCGACAGACAACTTGTGGCCTATCGACACGAACAATTCTGGCAGTGCATGGATACACTGCGCGAAAAGCGATACCTCGAAGCTCTCTGGGGTGAGAACAGGGCGCCGTGGAAAGTTTGGGACTGATCCTGATTCCTGATTGACTTCTTTTGCCGATGGGAAATTTCTGGCTTGATCGTCCTACACTCGTGACTGGGGCCACCGGACTGGTTGGGGCCTGGCTGGTCCGACGTCTAGTTGCCAGTGGGGCGGACGTTCTGTGTCTCATGCGCGACTGGGTGCCTCAGAGCGAACTGACGCAATCGGGGATCATCGAAAGAGTGAAGGTAGTCCGCGGCGACGTGCGGGACCAGGCATTGCTGGAACGCGCCCTCGGAGAATATGAGATTGACACGGTCATCAATCTTGCTGCGCAGACGATAGTTACTATTGCGAACCGGAATCCCGTCTCGACGTGGGAGACGAACGTGCAAGGCACCTGGGCGCTGCTCGAAGCTTGTCGTCGATCGCCGGCGGTGAAGCAAATAGTGATGGCGTCTTCCGACAAAGCTTACGGCGACAGCGACACGTTGCCTTATGATGAAGAAACGCCGTTGCGCGGACGCCACCCCTACGACGCGAGCAAATCCTGTTCAGACATAATCTCGCAAGCTTATGCTGCGAGCTTTCGTCTTCCCTTGGTGGTAACACGCTGTGGCAACTTTTACGGCGGCGGCGATTTGAATTGGAACCGTATCGTGCCCGGTACCATCCGCTCGGTTCTGCGAGGGCAGCGGCCCGTCATTCGTTCCGACGGGCAATACGTGCGCGATTATTTTTATGTCGAAGACGGCGCTGCGGCTTACATGTTGTTAGCCGAGCGGCTGGCTGAAGATGCAAAGCTGGTGGGACGCGCCTTCAACTTTTCGAACGAGACGCAGGTTACCGTGCTGGAAATTACGGAGAAAATCCTGCGGCTCATGCGTTCTGATCTCAAACCCGACGTGCGCAACGAGGCGACTAACGAAATTCGACATCAGTACTTAAGCTCTGCCCGGGCCCGGCAGGAGTTGAATTGGAAGCCGCTGTTCACCCTCGACGAAGGCTTGCAAAGAACAATTGATTGGTATCGTTCCTTCCTCGGTGCGATGGCGTGATGATGAAAGATTCAAACGCGTCAATGCGCTGCCGGTCATGTGGTGCCGGTGACCTGAACTTGATCCTTTCCCTGGGTCGCACGCCGCTCGCAAATTCGCTTTTGACAACCGAGCAACTGGCGCTACATGCGGAAACCTATCCGCTTGATTTGGTATTTTGTCCAGCGTGCACGCTGGTGCAGATAACCGAAACCGTACCGCCGGAAAAACTCTTTCGCGAATACCTCTATTTTTCTTCCTTTTCCGACACGATGCTGAATCACGCGAAATCGCTCGTCGACCAGGTTATGGAAAGCCAGAACCTGAACGGCAACAGCCTGATCGTCGAAATCGCAAGTAACGACGGATACCTGCTGCAATATTATCAGCGAAAGGGAATCGCGGTCCTGGGCGTCGAGCCCGCCGTCAACATAGCGCAGGTGGCGCGGGAAGAGCGCGGCATCCCCACTCTACCCGAGTTTTTTGACGACAAGTTGGCTGATCGGCTCAGACGCGATGGTCAACAGGCCAATGTAGTTCACGCCAACAATGTGTTGGCGCACGTTCCGGATCTGAATGGGTTTGCGCGCGGTGTTGAACTTTTGCTGCGTGACGACGGCGTCGCTATAATCGAAGTTCCTTACGTAAAGGACATGATCGATCGAACTGAGTTCGACACCATCTATCACGAACATCTTTGCTACTTTTCTTTGACCGCGCTTCATCGCTTGTTCAATAGATACGGACTGAGGATCGAAAACGTTGAATTGCTGGATATTCATGGCGGTTCGTTGCGTGTGTTCGTCCGGAAGAAACGGGCAGGCGATCAATCCAGAGCGGCGGTACGCGACATGTTGACATCTGAAGAGCGATGGGGCATGGGGCGCATCGATTTTTACGAAAAATTTCGGACCAAGGTCGAGCGGCTGCGAACAGAATTACTGACGCTGCTTAAGACGTTGAAGTCCGAAGGCCATCGGATCGCAGTCTACGGTGCTTCGGCGAAAGGCAGCACCCTTTTGAATTACTTTGGCATCGGCCGGGAGACTGTCGATTTCGTCGCCGATAGGAGCACCGTCAAGCAGGGCCTCTACACTCCCGGCACTCACCTTCCAATTTGTGCACCGGAGAAACTACTGGAGTCCATGCCTGACTATGTGTTGCTTCTGACATGGAACTTTGCCGAAGAGATTCTTGAGCAACAGGCTGAGTATCGGCGTCGGGGCGGGCGGTTCATCATCCCCATCCCGGAGATTACTGTGGTTTGAGGACGGGTCGCAAAATATTCGTTGATCCAGCGCCCGAGTTTTTTCGCAGTATCGCGCGACAGGAGTGGAATGAGGATTGGATTGTTTGCGGCTAACGCCGTTGGTTGCCAGATTGCGAGTTTTTTCGGTGAACAGGGAGTGCTTCCTGCCTGCCTTGCCTTTGACGCGCAAGAACCCGCGAGCCTCACTTCGCGCATCATCGTCGAGTCCGGCGTCACTGATCCTGGACTAATCTTCAGCAGTGACGCGCTGCGTGAAACAGTAACGCTGGCACGGCTGCGCGACCTCAAGCTCGATTTGATTGTTCTTGCCTGGTGGCCTTATATCCTCAAGCGCGAACTGATCGAGATTCCGCGCCTCGGATGCCTGAATTTCCATCCGAGTTTCCTGCCGTACAATCGTGGGAAACATTATAACTTCTGGGCTATCGTCGAAGGTGCGCCCTTCGGCGTTACCCTGCACTGGGTTGAAGAGGAAGTTGACTGCGGCGACATCGCGTTTCAATCAGCTATTCAGACGACCTGGGAGGATACGGGTGCCACACTGTACCATAAGGCGCAAGAGGAAATCGTCAGATTATTCAAAGAGAAGTTTCCTGAGATTCAGGCAGGAAGGATTCCGCGCGTGCCTCAGGATCTCTCGCAAGGCAGCTTTCACCGCGCCACTGAATTAGATGAGGCCTCGAGGATCGAACTCGACAAGAGTTACATTGCTCGCGATCTTCTGAACGTCCTACGGGCGCGTACCTTTCCGCCCCATCCCGCCGCCTGGTTCACAGACAACGGTAAACGCTATGAGGCGCGTATCGACATTAAGAGTATCGTCGAAGAGGGTAAGAACTGATGGACGATTTCGATCAGCGGAACCGTCAATTCATCGAGCGCATGAGCGGGGACAAGTCTCTGCGTAACTTGACGCGAGAATGGTTCACGGCTAGTTCGCGGTATGAGTACGCGTACCATTTCAAGTGGCTGGGGCGACCTATTATCCAGTTTCCGCAGGACATCGTTGCCTTGCAAGAGATTATCTGGGAGGTGCGGCCCCGCCTAATCGTCGAGACAGGCATCGCACGCGGAGGCTCCTTGATTTTCTCGGCCTCGATGCTGGAACTTCTGGGTGGTGATGGCCGCGTCGTTGGAGTTGACATTGACATTCGCGAGCACAACCGCATTGAGATCGAGCGTCACCCGCTGGTTGGACGCATCACGATGATTCAAGGTTCTTCGATTGATGAGACAGTCTTCGCTCGTGTGGCACGCGAAGCAGAAGGGCGCAGTCCCGTTCTTGTGATACTGGATTCGAATCATACGCACGAGCACGTGCGGCGAGAGTTAGAGTTATACTCACCGTTGGTAACGAGAGGAAGTTATCTGGTTGTTTTCGATACCGTGATCGAGGATATGCCGGAGGATTTTTTCCCAAACCGTCCATGGGGACGGAGGAATAACCCAAAAACCGCCGTCATTGAGTTTCTCAAAACCAACAATCGTTTTGAGGTTGACAGAGAGATCGAGTCCAAATTGCTGATTACCGTGGCCCCTCAGGGTTACCTTCGGTGTATCAAGGATTGAGAATAATGGAACGAATGGAACGCTTACTTGTCGCCGGTCCGTCAATCACTCAGAAGGAGATTGATTACGTCACTGACGCCGTCACCAACGCCTGGTATGGAAATGCCAACATGTACCATAGCCGTTTCGAGGACGCATTCGCCGGTTACGTAGGCCGACGTTACGCCATCGCACTTCCTTCGTGCACCTCTGCCATACACCTTGCGCTCACTGCGCTCGGCATCGGTCCCGGTGATCAGGTCATCGTGCCGGACGCGACTTGGATCGCTTCATCAGCCCCGATTACTTACGTCGGGGCCACGCCGGTCTTTGCCGACATTGACGAGCACACGTGGTGCTTGTCCGCAGAGTCCTTCGAGGATTGCATTACGAGCCGCACAAAGGCCGTTATTCCAGTCGACCTGTACGGCGGCATGCCGGATATGGAGCCGATCTTAGAGATTGCGCGGCGGCGCCAGATAGCAGTTATCGAGGATGCGGCGGAAGCCATCGGCTCCGAATACAAAGGTCACCTCGCCGGGAGCTTCGGCAACGCGAGCGTGTTCAGCTTTCACGGGTCGAAGACGCTCACGACTGGGGAAGGTGGAATGCTGGTTACGGATGATGACGTTCTCCGATCCCGCGCATTGTTTTTGCGTGACCACGGGCGCAAGCCGGGCGACAAGATGTTTTTTAACCACGAGATTGCGTATAAATATAAGATGAGCAGCCTGCAGGCGGCGCTTGGACTAGCGCAATTAGAGCGGGTTGACGAACTGCTCGAACAAAAGCGCCGTATCTTCTCCTGGTACGAAGAGCGTCTGCGCAGTGTCGATGGTATCCGTCTTAACGACGGAGGACATGGGACGCGTAATGTTTATTGGATGGTGACTGTTGTACTCGATCCGAAGTTCGGACTCAAAAAGGAAGAACTAATGGGATTGATGGATCAACAGAACATCGATTGCCGTCCTTTCTTTTTCCCGCTGAGCTCGATTCCAGTGTATCGCGAAACGGAACAGGCCCGCGCGGCACAGGCACGCAATCGAGTGGCTCACTCGGTTAGTCCTTATGGTATTAATCTTCCTTCCGGACTCAACCTGACTGAAGAAAAAGTCGCGTATGTGTGCGACAGCCTGAAAGCGGTGTTGGACAGTGAGAGCAGCCGAAGCGCCAGTTACGCTCGAAGTTGAGCATGGGGGAAAAGAAAGGTTCTACATTCGAGAGAGAATAAATCGGGCGGAGCTGTCGAAATTTAGAAGGATAAAACTGTGAAACCGAGCGACGAATCAACGGTTAGCATCGGGCTTGCCGTCTACAACGAAGAGCATTTCCTTCGCCAGACATTGGAGTCTCTGCTCGCTCAGGACTACCAGAACCTTGAATTGGTCATCTCTGATAACGCATCGACGGATGGCACAAGTCGTATATGCCAAGAGTTTGTCAATCTGGATCGTCGGGTTAGATACGAGCGCAACACAACGAACCTCGGCTGTATCAAGAACTTTAATCAAGCCCTTGCGTTGAGCACCGGGAAATATTTCATGTGGGCCGGGGGCCATGATCTATGGGACCCGAGTTTCGTAGCGCGCGCTGTGTCGCAACTCGAAGCAGATCCAGAGGTAATCCTGGTTTACCCACGTGTGATGCTTATCGATAGAGCCGGAACTGAACTTGGAGTGACTTCAGATATTCTGGACACGCGTGGCTTAACCCCTGTCCAGCGCTATCTAAAACTCATCTGGGATCTTCAATCATGCAACATGTTTCACGGACTGACTCGCACGCAGGAACTTCGAAATTGGGGATTGCTTAGGAACGTTTGGGGCGCGGACATCGTTTTGCTCGGGGAGTTTTCCTTGCGCGGATCCTTCGCCCAGATACCTGAAGTCTTGTTTTTTCGACGCGAAGTGCGGCCTGAAGTGGACCAGAATCCGCAGAATTGGAAACAGCGCGCGTTGGAGACAATGGAAGGCGCGCATCGTTCCCAAAAACGAGAAAAGTCATTGGAAGATCTGTTTCGCGAGATGCGGAACGAAGAATTGAAAGTGATCAGGCACTCGACGTTAAATTGGCCCGATAAGCTGCGCGCCTTTCTGGAAACGATTTACTGCGCTCGACTGCGCTATGCTGTTAGATTGCCGGGAGACTTCTTTTTCAGGTTGGCGATCACCATGCGGACGCCTCGACTCTTTGTCAGGAAATTGGCACTCCGGATAAAAAGGCCACTTAGAGCACATCAATCTGATTCTCGTACATAATGACTCGACGATTAAACTAAACAAAAAGGAATGAGTGAAGTACCTATTGTCCTTGCCCAGATTGGTTGTGGATACTGGGGTCCGAACCTGCTTAGAAACTTTTCCGCGCAAAAGGACTGTCACGTAAAGTTTGTGGCGGAAGCCAGCGCTGAGCGACGAGCTTACGTCTCATCGAACTTTCCCAAATCAACGGCAGTAGACAACGTCGACATAGTTCTCAATGACCCTGAAGTGAACGCCGTGATTATCGCGACCCCGGCGGCATCTCATTTCGAGTTGACGCGGGCGGCCCTGAAAGCCGGCAAGCACGTTTTTGTCGAGAAGCCCCTGGCCACCGACACTGCCGCCGCGGACGAACTGATCCGGGTCGCCGCGCAAGACTCAAAGGTACTGATGGCCGGTCATACGTTCCTTTACAACGCAGCCGTGCGTTACGCCAAGAAGCTTGTTGATGAAGAAGCGCTGGGCCGCATTTATTACATCTACAGTCAACGTTTGAACCTGGGCCAGGTGCGGAACGATGTAAATGCATGGTGGAATCTGGCGCCGCATGATGTCAGCATCCTGCTTTACTGGATGAAGGACACTCTGCCAGTTTCAATCTCGGCCCAGGGCATTAGCTACATCCAACCGGGGATTGAAGATGTTGTTTTCGCGACCCTGACGTGGGCCAGCGGCGTCACGGCGCACATTCACGTCAGTTGGTTGGATCCTGGCCGCGTCAGAAAAATGTCCATTGTCGGAAGCCGCAAGATGGTCGTCTATGACGATATCAGCGACGATAAAATTGCCGTCCTGGATAAGGGAGTGGACCGCGTGCCGAAGGCCGGCCAAAACATGGACTATGACAACTTTAATAACTTTCAGATATTTCATCGGATGGGCGACGTGCTGTTGCCCAGGATAGATTTTCAGGAGCCCTTGAAGGTTGAGGCCGCACACTTTCTCGATTGCTTGAGAAATGGAGGTCAGCCGCTTACCGGCCCGAAGCATGCGCGCGATGTAGTTGCGGTGCTTGAAGCCGGCGGCGAATCTTTACGACAGCACCTACCCGTTTCCTTGTGATTAACAGAATCGGAGGTCGAATGTGATCGCGGGCACCGATCTGAGTCCGGCTTTTGTCCCAATCTGGGGTGTCCTGTCCTGATGGTCAATCCAGTCTTATACTAATTTTTCTTAGAGGAGTCGTATTAGATGAAGCGAGTTGCGGTAACTGGAGCCGGAGGAAGTCCCGCGATTGGGTTTGCACGTTCTTTGCGCGCGGCCCCGGAAGAATTTCACCTTATCGGCTTCGACACGAATCCGTATACCTTGCAGCGGGCTGAGGTCGACGAGCGGTACCTGGTTCCACGGGTCTCGGATCCTGACTATCTTTCGGTCGTTTCGGAAATTCTCAGCGAGACCAAGCCGGACCTTTTACATATTCAGATTTCCGCCGAAATGATCGCGGTATCAGGATTGCGCGATCGCTTGCCTTGCCGGACGTTCCTGCCCCGACATGAAACTATCCTGGCATGCGAAGACAAGTTTGCTTCATATGAACGTTGGAGCGCCGCCGGTCTAAAAGTACCGCAGACGATGTTGCTCAACAATGTAGCAGACCTGCAGATTGCTTTTGAACGCTTTGGCCCGCGGCTGTGGTTGCGCTTTACCAGCGGTTCAGCCGGGCGTGGCGCTCTGCCAACCAGTGATTACGAAGAAGGAAAACTTTGGATCGACTTCCATCGCGGGTGGGGCAAATTCACGGCCGCCGAGTGTTTGGAAGAGCAGACGATTACCTGGCAATCAATCTGGAAAAATGGCGAGTTAGTAGTGGCCCAGGGACGCAAGCGTATGTATTGGGAGTTTTCTAATCGCGCGCGGTCGGGAGTGACCGGTATTACCGGTACCGGCATAACGGTCAGCGACCCTCTGTTGGATGACGTTGCGCAACGGGCGGTGCTCGCTGTTGATCCTAAGCCACAGGGAATATTCGGCGTCGACCTTACGTACGACAAGAGCGGCGTGCCGAACCCGACGGAGATCAATATCGGCCGCTTCTTTACGACGCACCACTTCTTTACGGCGGCGGGCTTGAACATGCCGTACATCTTCGTGCAGTGCGGGCTTGATGCTCCATTGCCGCACATCCCGCGCAAAATCAATCCGCTCACGCCCGGGCTGGCCTGGGTGCGCGGCATGGACGTGTTGCCGACGCTGACGACCACGGATGATATCGAACAGTCATCTTTACGGCTGGCAAAGAGGCGGGAGCGACTGGGGAAGTCCTTGGCTGACCACACGCAAGGTCTTACGGGGTCGGTCTGCACTGAGATCGTTTCATCGCAAGGCGAATTGAGCCGGAAACAGGGGTCCTAATTTGAATCCTCAGAGAGTCTGGCGTCCGTTACTTCTGATTTTGCTTTGGCTCGCGTCAGCGTACTTTCTCGCCATTCCGCTTCTCAGGCCGCGCGCCGTATATGGCTGGGGGCACTACCGGCTCATTGATCTTTATTTTGGTATCCCCTTGTTGCTGCTCTCGGTTTGTTTGACGGCCTCGTTGTTTGTTCCCACGACGCGCCGAAGACAAATCACTTTCAAGCTGATCTCGCTGCTGGCAAGCGTCTTAATTACGCTGGCGGTTTTGGATTTTGGCTACGCCTTCATCGTAGAGGGGGCCTGGAAGCCCACGCACACCGACGTGTGGTTTGACGGAATTCTACTTACCAAAAAAGACAACGTGCCGGACGAAGAACTGGGGTTTAGGCGGAAGCCTCGCCTCGAGTGGGAGGGTCGTCTCAGGCCACAATCGCAATGGTTGATCTACAGCACGGACGACAACGGCTTTCGCAATCCGCGGGGCATCACCAAAGCGGACGTTGTGTTCATTGGCGATTCGTTTACTGAAGCGGCCAGTGTGCCGGATGAAGAAACCTTTACGCAACAATTTCATTCTCAGACTAAATTGAACGTGGTGAATCTCGGATGCGGTGGTTACGGACCACAGCAGGAACTGATCGTCCTGAGGCGTTATGGTTTCAAATACGACCCGCGACTCGTCGTCTGGCAAATATTCGAAGGCAATGATCTATCTGATGCCGCCCACTTTGCCAAATGGAAAGCGAACCCCGACCAACACGAGTCGCTCCTTTTGAGATATACAAAGAATTCAATTATTGTAGGTTTGTTGGCTCGGACCATACCCATGGTTTGGGGTTCGCCTCTTCCATTCACAGACAGCACCGGACAGATCGGCCAGTTATTTGTCGACTATTCGTATATTCCGGACGAACCGGCCAGAGGACCGCAGGGAATGGCCGAGACGCGTAAAGCGATTGAAGAAGGCTACAACTTGTGTCAATCGCATGGCGTCAAGCTGCTGGTAATTTTCATTCCGATCAAAGTGCGGGTGATGGGTCCCTACATCCGTTTCAAAGACGCGAATGATCGCAACGTCTATCTGCCCGGCGGTCAGCAGGACAGCGATACGGACTTCGGCAGCGCAGTCGCGAAATTGTGCAAACAACTGGGCTGTCCGTTCATTGATATGACGGGCGCATTGCGCCGGCGGGCGGCGGAAGACAATCGGAGGATATACTTTACTGTTCAGGATTCGCACCTCGACACTGATGGTCACGTGGTCATCGCGCAGACGCTGGCGGAATGGGTGCGAACCAATCTGAATCAACCGTCCGAGTCCGCCGCTGTCGGGTTGCCAAAGAGATAACGTATTAAAAAAAGAAGGGTCGGGCTTGACTTTGTTGACTCTGATTGAGGCGTAGAGAGGTTGGGCGCGGATGCGAAAGAAACACCTCTAAAACTAACCGTCACATCGGCTTCGCTCCTACTCTTCTCGATTGAGAGAGGAGGGTGATTTCGATCATGAGGAATCTCCTTTACACAGATTAGGCCACTTTCAGTTTCTTCGTTTCTTTCTTTCGCGCATGCTCATACTCCGCTTGTCGTTTATCAATCTCACTCTTAGGCGCTGATACGACTTGCCGGACAGGCGACTCAAAGCGGTGGTATTCTTCTGACTTTTCTCCTGATTGTGCTTTCGGTTCTTTCAAGGCTCAGTCCTCCGTAACGGGGGAGTTTGTAACACGCAAAAGAATCGCGCTCAACGGTGGCGCTGTGATGATGCACTAATAAACTATTGCTTGCTGTAAAGTCTGGGCGTTTCCATGCTCAGGATCGCAGCATGGGAATCAATGGTCAGTCATGTATATAATTACCGTTTAAACGGTTTCCTTCGAAAAATTGACTTCGTGGCACCTGGCTGAAGCCAGGTTTGAATGAGAAGAAGGTTCGACAGGAGAGTTTGATTGAGCACACTTGTAGAAGAGCGACGAAGGCTTGAGGACATAGCCAGCCACTTCAGCATGAAGGATGGCTTCAACGGCTATATGAACAAGTACCGGGTAAGCAAGATACTGGAATTGTGCCAGGGCCGGACGGTCCTCGATCTCGGCTCGGCTGATGTCTTCATGGCCGAAGCCCTGGCCCCGTTTTTTGACCGAATCGTCTCGGTCGATGGATCGAAAGAATTGATCGAACGGGCGCGGGAACGCCTGGGATCGGGAACGAATATAGAGTTGATCAATTCGCTGATCGAGGAATTTCAAACCCACGAACGATTCGATTTGGTTTTGCTCTCATTCATCCTAGAACACGTGGCGGATCCAGTCGCGGTTGCGGCCAAGGCTCTCACATTTGTGCAACCCCGCGGTGCTATGCTGGTGATGGTGCCGAACGCGCGTTCACTTCATCGCCGCGTGGGCGTTGCCCTTGGCCTGCTTTCAAAAGTCGACGACTTCAGCGAAGAAGACATCAGGCAGGGCCATCGTCGCGTTTACACCGAAGAGCGCCTATGCGACGAACTCAAGCAAGCCGGGGCAAATATCGAAACCAGCGGAACGTTCTTCATCAAGCCCCTTTCCAATCCTCAGATGGAGCAGTTGGGAACTAAATTGGCGGATGCTTTCTTTGAAGTGAGCCGTGACCTCCCTGGCCTGGGATCGATGATTTTTGTGAAGTGTACCGCGTGAGAGACCGTTTAGAGTTCAAAGTTTGAACTCTGAACTTTCAGATGTCCCAAACCGTGCGCCAATTGATTTGTATCGATTTGGATGGTCCGATCCTTGATGTTTCCGAACGCTACTATCAGGTTTATTGTGACTGCCTCAGATTGATCGGAGCGCCTCCCCTGGACAAGGAATCCTATTGGGAACTGAAGCGCGGCAAGATCTCGGAGCCTGACATCCTCAAGCAAACCGGCGCCCAAAGATCCGACTTGCTTCAAGCCTACATTGACGCACGAAACAAGCGGATCGAGGTGGACGATTATCTGCAGTTCGATCAGGTTTGGCCCGGCATCCCTGAGACTCTCAAACTCTTGCGAGCTGGCAGAACTCTCACGTTAGTGACGATGCGCATCTCGAAAGAGTTGCTGGAGCAACAGTTGAAGCGTTTGAAATTGCGCGACAGCTTCGACTGCGTACTCTCAGCAGGCGCCGAACTGGGTGCGAACACGCGAGGTGAGCGAAAAGCATTGCTGGTGCGCGATTGCTATGAAAATGAAGAGTTTACGGGCTGGTTTGTGGGCGACACCGAAACCGACGTTCAATCCGGACGCTTGCTTGGCCTCCGCAGTGCGGCTATAACATTTGGAATTCGAACCGTCGAGCATCTTAACTCCGTTTCCCCTGATGTAATGCTGCATAATCCAGCTGAGTTCCAAAACTGGGCGCGCACTTTGGGTTAGAGACTGACTATTGGAAATTAGATAAGGAAAGAAGAAATGATTCAACTCGTAGATTTGAACGCTCAGTACAACACGATAAGTGACGAGATTACTGCAGCAATTCAATCGGTGATCAAGAGTTCAGCTTTCATCGGCGGGACAGCCGTGCGTGACTTCGAAAAAGAGTTTGCCGCCTATTGTGACGCCAAGGCTTGCGTGGGAGTCGGTAACGGAACGGACGCAATCTATTTGACCCTGCGAGCGCTCGGTATTGGACCAGGCGATGAAGTGATCACTGTGGCGCACACTTTCATCGCGACGTCAGAAGCAATCTCGATGACCGGCGCTCGTCCGGTGTTCGTCGATATCAAGGAAGAAACGATGCTGATGGATCCGCGGTTGCTGGAAACAGCGATCACGCCGCGCACGAAAGCCATTATCCCGGTCCATTTGTATGGTCAGCCTTGCGAAATGGACGCAATCATGGAAGTCGCTGAACGTCATGGAGTGAAAGTGATCGAAGATGCCGCGCAGGCCCACGGCGCGAAGTGGAGGGGACGCCGCGTCGGCTCGATCGGTGACGCCGCCTGCTTCAGTTTCTATCCGGGAAAAAATCTTGGCGCCTTTGGCGACGCCGGCGCGGTAGTCAGTAATGACGAAGATTTGATCGAGCGCGTGCGTATGTTCGCGAACCATGGACGTCTGGAAAAATACACACACAAGATGGAGGGAGTTAACAGCCGCCTTGACGGCTTGCAGGCTGCCATCCTGCGTGTAAAGTTGCGCCATCTCGATGAATGGAACGAAAGCCGGCGGCAGCACGCGGATTTCTATCTTGATAGTCTGACAAATGCGGACATGCGCCCGCCGAGAATTCATCCTGACGCGGTCCCGGTATGGCACCTGTTTGTCGTGCGCGTAGCCGATCGCGAGACATTTCAAAACCGACTCAAGCATGAGGGCATAGCCACCGGGATTCACTATCCGGTGCCGCTTCATCTCCAGCCTGCCTACGAACAGGCGAATATCCCTCAAGGAACGCTCCCGGTAACCGAAAAGGTGGCGGCCGAAGTGGTGAGCCTGCCCATGTATCCAGAGCTGACTACGGAACAACTGGAAACCATCGTCAATGCCGTCATGAGCGAAGCCCATGTCGCTGCTTGAATCCGTCCGGGGGCCGCTTTACACTTTGCCGAGCGAAGCTAATCCGCCCGGAAATCCTTACCGTTGATGACTCCGTCAAATTCGATTGCCGTGAATCTGATCAGGCATCCAGCCCGGGTTGCTTCCTTCGTATTCAAATCGCTTTGGGCCGTTGTCGTCTTGTTGTTCGTTTGTTTGCTTTGGCTGGTGCTCTTCCTTTTATTTCTTCCTCTTATTTTCGTGGGCGAACTATTCGGGTTGAAGAAGAGACTCGCCACCGAGAAGGGAAAACAGAATTTTCGCCGGCGAAAGGCAAAGAGCGGCCGGAGGGCGCCGCTCAGCCACAGTCGGTGGAAAACTGCAGTTCAGACAATTTTATTTTTGATCGACGAAAGCGACGTTTCGAAACTGTTCGGTTGTAACACGCGCAACGTTCAATACCGCTGGTCACTCTTTGAAGAGAGGCTCAGAAAATTGAAGTCGGAATTCACGGATCTGAAAGCAATTGATTTCGGGGCCGGCTCGTTGCGCGATTCTTATGAATTGTCGAAGCTCGGCTTTAACCTTGTGTCAGTAGATCTGGATCAGAGTTTGATGCAGCGCTACTCCGAGTTTTATGACTGGCGAGAATTGCCCTCTACGCCGCAGCTGTTCGCGCGACCGCTCGACGATTTAGTGCGCGAGACCGGAGCCGATAGTTTCCACCCGGCAATTGCATTCGACGTCATAGAGCATCTTGAAGATCCGTCAGCGTACGTAAGAAAAATCCGGTTGTTATTGAAACCCCGCGGTCTGTTTTTCACCATTGTTCCCAACCGGCTTAGCGTTTTTGAAAGATACTTTAAGTACAGCATCGCCAAACAACGCCGAAGGGGCATCGCGTGGATTCCCGGTGTTCCACATTTGCAGTTCAAAACGCCGACGGAATGGGAAGTCTTTTTCGCTGATAACGGATACAAAGTGCTGGATCACGAAATGGCCATAGGGCCGTTCGTCAACGATATGTGGCACGGCCTCATTGGTTTGCCGCTTATCGTATTTGTGGAGCCGGTGCTGCGGGTTTTGGCACATAAATTTCACCTTCGGCATTCGACTGCATTCGTCGAAGGTTTTTGTCCAGCCTGGTTGATGGAGCGCGTCGAAGTGTGGGACCACGTACTAAAGCGGTGGCTGAGTCCGAGATTTGGTTGGAACCTGTTCGTCCTGAAGAGGGAGGCCACAGCGAACTAACAGATCAACCAATTAGCATTTACGAGTGGCGGTCTCGCGGTGATCTACTTCGGCTTGCATGCATTGAATGCAGTATAGATTTCAAAAATTTACTACCATTTACCCGGAGTTTGTTCAGCCATTCGTGTCTCAGCATCCGGACTTCGACCGACTGAGTTATGTCGAGTTGTATGACCGTTACATTCAACAGCATTACGGCTGGGCTGATTATTACGCGAGAAATTTCGAAGCGCTGGGCCATGAGGCGCAGGAAGTTTTCGTAAACTTCGAGTATCTGCAAAAGCTCTGGGCCAAAGAGCACGGTGTGAAATACACGCGTCGAGGCTGGCTCTATGAAATTGTGCTGGCTCAGGTCAAAGCATTTCAACCCACAGTTATCTTTCTCGAAGATACTTACGTATTAGATTTGGCTTTTCGACAGCAGTTACGCGACGCGTGCGCGAAGCCAGTAATCCTCGTCGGCTGGCGGGCTGCGCCTACGGAAGATTACTCGGATCTGATTGACTTTGATCTGCTGCTTTCATGTGGTCCTCACTATGTGGACCGAATGCGCGCGGCCGGGATTAATGCCGAGCTCATATATCATGGCTTTGAGCCGACCGTATTGCGGGCAGTGTCGCCGATTGCCGCCAGGGATCTCGACTTCAGTTTTGTAGGCAGTTTAGTTTTAGGAGAAGGTTTTCATAACGATCGCTACGCGCTTGTATCGGATTTGATGGAGTCTACGCCGCTGGAAGTGTGGGGTTACATAAGTACCGCGTTTCCCGCATCGCGACGCAGCAAAGCGGTGAGCGTCGTGAGTCACAAAGCCACGAGAGTTCTCGAGACCCTTGGAGTACCGGGCTCACTCAATCGAAAGTTGAAACAAGCCGGGCATCGAATAGCTCACGGTCGGCCCCCGCAGACGATTCAGGACTGTTATCCTGATCGGTTTCATCCTTCAGTATTTGGTTTGAATAACTTCGAAATTCTTGGTCGGTCGCGGATTACGCTGAACAAACACATTGATTGCGCCGAAAATTACGCTGGCAATGCGCGGCTGTTTGAAGCAACCGGCATGGGCGCGTGTCTGTTGACTGATTGGAAAGTGAATCTGAGCGATATCTTCGAACCGGATGTCGAAGTTGTGACTTACAAGAGTTCTGATGAATGCATCGAGAAAGCCAGGTACCTGCTCGATCATGAGGACCAGCGAAAGGCCATTGCCGAGGCAGGACAAAGGCGAATACTGCGTGACCACACTTACGCCCAAAGAGCTTTGCAGTTGAACGAGTTCATCGTGCGAACTCTGTCGAAGAAAGCACAGGTCGTAGGAACTTATTCGTGAGGGTTTAATTTCCCGTGCCGGTTAAGAAAGTCCTTAAGATGTTGATGCCGCCAATATTCGCTGAGGTCGTGCGGCGGTTAAGACGTCCAAACACTCGCGCGCTGCTGGAATACGCTCCCGGCAGTTGGGAGGACGTTGCGGCGCGGCATAGTGCGACTCAAGGCTGGAACGTGGAGAAGATAGTTGCGGTGGAAAAGGAAAAGTGGAACGTCTTTTGTCAGAACATGGAAGGCGCGAAGCCGCTCGGGTTTTCTCACGAAGACACCGATCTGTCGATTACAGGCAGTCCGTATTTTCACAATATTCACGTCACTTACGCTTATGTGCTGGCGCTGGCCACCCGACACAGGGACAAGATTTCGGTGCTGGACTGGGGCGGGAGCCTTGGCCACTACTATCTTTTAGGGCGAGCGGTTTTGCCGGAGGTCGAAATCGATTTTCACTGTCGCGAAGTGCCGCTCATGTGCGCCCAGGGGAAAGAGCTTTGTCCCGACGTTCACTTCTATGCGGATGACAGTTGTCTGGAAAGAGAATATGACGTGGTGATGATTAACGGGTCGCTTGGTTATTTTCCAAACTGGCAGGATTTGCTCCGACGGCTTTGCGTCGTGGCGAAAGATTACTTGTTTTTGACGCGCGTGTTGGTGGTTGAGCGGAGCCGGTCGTTTGTGGCGCGGCAGCACACCGACATTTACAACTACGATTCGGAAATGCTGACCCAAGTTTTCAACCGCGGTGAAGTGTTACGAACTGTGGCCGACGCGGGATTGGAATTGTTCCGTGAGTTCGTCGTCGGACCGGGACCCACCATTTCTGGTGCTCCGGAGCCGTGCAGCGATTGCGGCTGGTTGTTCAGGCGCGCAAGGAACCAAAACTAAAATCTGGATGAGCAGGTTAGAGAATGAAGAATTGTTTAGTTTGCGGGTCAGTCATTGAACCGTTCATGTCGTTTGGCCGGATGCCTATCGCCAATGGTTTTCTCCGCGAGGATCAATTTTCTGATGAATACTTTTTCGAACTTAAAGTTGCATTTTGTGAAAAGTGCAGCATGGTGCAGCTGGCCGATCAGGTTGATCGAGAGAAGATGTTTCATGAAGAGTACGCGTTTTTCTCCTCCACTTCGCAGCGCATGGCCACTCACTTTGCATCATTTGCCGAGATGGTGATATCCGATTACCTGAAATCGTCTGATCCCTTGGTGGTGGAAATCGGCAGCAACGATGGAATCATGTTGCAGAATTTCGCGCGCCGCGGGATCCGTCACCTGGGCATCGAGCCCTCGGCAAACGTCGCGGAGTCGGCGCGAGCGAAGGGAATCAAAACGGTCTGCAGATTCTTCGACGAAGACCTTGCCCGCGAAATTGTCGACCAGCACGGCCAGGCCGATGTGTTCCTCGGTGCAAACGTCATGTGTCATCTGCCGTACCTGCATTCGGTAGCTGCCGGAATTAAACTCGTCTTGAAGCCTGATGGCGTTTTGATCTTTGAAGATCCGTACTTGGGTGACATCGTCGCAAAGACTTCCTATGATCAGATCTACGACGAGCATGCTTTTTATTTTTCAGTAGCCTCGCTCAGTAATCTCTTTGCGCCTCATGAATTGGAAATCGTCGATGTGCAACCGCAAACTGTTCACGGTGGTTCGATGCGATACGTTGTCGCGCACAAGGGCGCGTGTCGGGTTTCGCCGGCAGTCGCTGCCCAGCGTGCGCGCGAAGATGCACTCGGCCTGAAAATGCCCGCAACGTATGCCAACTTACGCCGCAACATCGAACGTTCACGTCAGGATTTGATGAGCCTGCTACGCGATCTACAGACTCAGGGTAAACGTGTGGTTGGTTATGGAGCTACTTCGAAGAGCACGACGGTCACGAACTATTGCGGCATAACGCCCGACCTGGTTGAGTTCATCAGCGACACGACGCCGATCAAACAAGGTAAATTCAGTCCCGGCGCACACATTCCGGTGCGGCCATACGAGGAATTTGCCTCGCAACCGCCCGATTACGCATTGCTCTTTGCGTGGAACCACGGCGAAGAAATCATGGAAAAGGAACAAAAGTTTCAGAACGCCGGTGGCAAGTGGATCGTGTATGTGCCCCAGGTGAAGATCATCGGATGATTCTCTGCGCAAACCCGAAAGCCCAATACCTCGCGCACCAAACCGAGATAGACGAAGCCATTCGCCGCGTGCTCGAGCAGGGACGTTACATCCTCGGCGAAGAGGTGAAACAGTTTGAAGCCGAGTTTGCGACGTTCGTCGGAGTGCGGCATGGAATTGGTGTAGGCAGTGGCACTGAAGCTCTCCACGTTGCTCTGGCAGCTTGCGAGCTTGGACCTGGTGACGAGGTAATTACGGTTTCGCACACGGCGGTGGCAACCGTGGCGGCAATCGAGCAAACTGGCGCCACGCCGGTCTTCGCGGACATCGAGCCGGACTTCTACACGCTCGATCCTGAACGATTGAATTCAAGCATAACGGAACGCACCCGCGCCATCATCCCCGTTCATATTTATGGCCAACCGGCCGATCTTGATCCGATCCTTCAGGTCGCGCGAAAGCGAAACCTCTTGGTGATTGAAGATTGTGCGCAGGCACACGGCGCGATGTATCGGGACAAACGCGTGGGTTCCTGGGGTGATATCGCCTGCTTCAGTTTTTATCCGACCAAGAATCTCGGTGCTGTAGGCGACGGTGGTTTGATTGTGACGGACGATCCAAAGCTCGCGGAACGAGCCAGATTGTTGCGCGAATACGGCTGGGCAGAACGTTATGTAAGTCACATGACGGGCTGGAACTCGCGACTCGACGAGTTGCAGGCGGCAATCCTGCGGGTAAAGTTGCGTTACCTCGATAGTGACAACCAGAAACGCCTCTGCATCGCGGAAAGATATTCTGAGCGTTTGGCGGATCTGGAGATTGACTTGCCAAAAATCCGCAACGGCTCGACTCATGCTTTCCATCTTTTTGTGATTCGATCGGCCCGCCGTGATGCTCTTCAGGCTTACTTGAAGGAAAAAGGCATCGGAACGCTGGTGCATTATCCGGTGGCGGTGCACGAGCAGCCAGCCTATCGTAGCCGGTTAAAGGGGAGTGATTTTCTGCCGCAAACCGAGCGCGCGGCGCGTGAAATCCTGTCATTGCCGATGTACCCGGAAATGAACGGAGCTGAAATCGAAGCAGTCATTCGTGAAGTTCGACAATTTTTTGGAGCATGAGAATTGGGAACCTACTCACTCAATAAGCTTCCGCCGAAGGTCATGCTCTGGGGCGGTACTGGACAGGCGAAAGTTGTGCGGCCGATCATTGAGCATTGCGGGGCGCGAGTGGTCGCGGTTTTCGACGACACGCCAGGCCTTCTTTCGCCATTTTCTGACGTGGAAATCTACCGTGGCAAAGCTGGATTTCAAGAGTGGATATCGAAGCAGACGTCGCGCGATGAAATAGGGTTTTGTCTGGCTATTGGCAACCCGCATGGTCGGATTCGCTTGAACTTTCATGAAATGCTCTCGAGCGAAGGACTAACACCCATAACAATCGCACATCCGACGGCTGTTATCGCCGATGACGCCATCATTGGAGAAGGTTCGCAAATACTGGCCGGGGCGATTATTGCTTCAGAAGCGAAATTGGGACGCCAGTGCATCATCAATTGCAATTCTTTAGTCGAGCATGAAACGATTCTCGACGACGCGGTCGAGATTGCGCCGGCGGCGACGGTTCTCGGTCTCACTCGCGTGGGCGTGAACACGATGGTTGGAGCCGGTGCTACTGTTCTTTCGCGGTTGAGAATCGGCAACGATGTGACTATCGGAGCCGGTGCCGTAGTAAGCGCAGACGTCGCTGACGGCGAAGTAGTAAAGGGAGCTACCACGCGCGCCTTGTGATCTCATTGTGGGGTCTTATTCTATGTTTCTAAAAAATTGCGATGGCTGAAACGAAACTTGAATTCTGGAATAACCGCGCCGTACTGAAGGAAGTTGCCGGCACCAACGACTTCCCGCTCAAAGGCCTCGAACTCAATTTGATTCTCGACCGGGTTCCGGAACGAGCTTCCGTACTTGATGTCGGTTGCGGGAATGGCGAGACTTTGATGCGGCTAGCGCGCGAAAAAAAAAGTACCGGTGTTGGATTGGATTTTTCAGAGAAAATGATTGAGCTCGCGCGCGCCACGAGCCTTCGTGATGGACTCGCTGACAAGGTGCGCTTCCAAATGGCAGCTTTGCCCGAGTTGCCGGCGAGCCTGGACCAGTTTGACTATGCCATTACCGAAAGATGTCTGATCAATCTCGACAGTGAGACGACTCAGCGCAAGGCGTTTCTTAAGATCATGTCGCACGTAAAGCCGGGCGGGCTTTACCTGATGATTGAAAGTTCGATCCAGGGACTGGAAAGGACTAATGAGCTGCGACAACTGCTCGAGTTAGAACGGATGGAGCCACCTTGGCATAATGTTTTTCTTAACGAATCATCTGTCGAAAACTGGGGCACAGACGAGTTCGTCCTCGAAGAAGTGGTTCCTTTCACCAGCACCTATCATTTCTTAAGCCGAGTCGTGTACGCGCGCTTGGCGGCTGATAAAAACGAAGAGTTAAAGTATGACTCCGACATCAACATGCTGGCGTGCCGCCTTCCTATCGTTGGAAACTTCGGGCCGGTGAGGTTATGGAGTTGGCGACGCAAAGTCACTTGAGCGAACTTGTTTGGCTTGATTTAAGGAGATATTCAGTCAATGGAACCAATTTACATGGCAGGGCCGTCAATAACCCAATTGGAAATTGACACGGTAATGGATGCCGTCACCAACGGCTGGTACGGCGACAGAGCCTATTATTACGTTGAGACCTTTCAGAAAAAGGCCGCTGCCTATCACGATCGCAAATACGGAATCATGACTCCGAATTGTACGACGGCCATCCATCTGCTGATGACTGCGCTGGCCATAGGTCCGGGAGACGAGGTTATCGTCCCCGAATGTACCTGGATTGCCAGCGCTGCGCCGATTACTTATCTCGGTGCTAAACCGGTATTTTGCGACATTGAGCCACTTAATTGGTGTCTCGATCCCGAATCGGTAAGAAGAAACATCACACCCAAAACCAAGGCCATTCTGGTGGTAGATCTCTTCGGCAATATGCCTTTGATGGATCAGTTGATCGCGATCTCGGAAGAACACGGCATTCCCCTGATCGAGGATTCAGCCGAGTCCCTGGGCTCAACTTATAACGGTATCAAAGCAGGTAAATTCGGGGTCGGTTCAGTATTCAGCTTTCACCGAACCAAAACCGTGGTTACGGGCGAGGGAGGCCTGTTGCTACTCGACGATGATTACCTGTACGAGCGCTGCATGGTTCTGCGTGACCATGGCCGCAAGCCAGGCGGCCCGATGTATTACAACTATGAAGTGACTTATAAATACATGCCATTCAATCTTCAGGCGGCTCTGGGTTACGCACAGTTTCAGCGGCTTGACGAACTCGTCGGAAGGAAGCGCGACATTTGGCACAAGTATAAAGAGCGGCTGGCGGACGTTGAGGACATCGAACTTAATGCCGAGCCCAAGAATGTTTTCAACAGCGTGTGGATCACGGCGCTGGTTTTTGGGCGCAGTCATAATTTGACCAAGCAAGAAGCCATGGGGAAACTCGAAGCGGTAGGAGTGCCCTCGCGGCCATTCTTCTATCCGCTGTCTTCGCTTCCGGCCTATCCTGATTTCGATGATGCTGAATATAGCGAACGCAACCCGCGATCTTATGACATCTCTTCAAGGGGAATTAATCTTCCGGGTGCCCTGAACCTAACCGATGATCAGATAGACTTTGTCTGCGCCGGGATCAAGAAGATCTTGTCGTGATCCGACTAACCCTTTTGAGTAAACATAATGTCACGTGATGCCTGGGAGTAACGATACAAGTTTGCCCCGAATGGATGGACAGCGAGTTCTGATTACCGGAGGCTTGGGGTTTATCGGGAGCAATCTCGCATGCCATTGTCTCGAGCTGGGCGCGAAGGTTTCGATCTACGATTGTTTAGATCCTCGATCAGGCGGGAACATCTTTAACGCGCATGATGTCAGGGACTCAATTGAGATCATCTTCAACGATATCCGCAGCTTTGAAGGCTTGAGTGCGGCAATTGTCGACCAGGATGTGATCTTTAATTGCGCGGCCTATACATCTCATCCGAACTCAATGAAAGATCCTTTAATTGATGTCGATGTGAATTGTAAGGGCGTAATTAATCTGCTCGAGGCGGCGCGACGATCAAACCCCGCGGCGAAAATCGTACACATTGGAACGAGTACACAGATCGGCCGCATGCGTTTTAATCCGGTAACCGAATTGCATCCGGAGTTTCCGGTCGATATTTATTCCGCCAACAAGAGTGTGTCGGAGAAATATGTGCTGATCTATGCCAGCGCCTATAACATGCGCACCACGGTCGTGCGGCTCGCGAATGTCTTCGGGCCTCGCTCAAATATCAAAAGCAGCGATTTTGGGTTCATCAATTATTTCATCGGCCTGGCGCTGCAAGGCAAAGAGCTGACCGTTTTCGGCAGGGGCGAGCAATTGCGAAACATTAGTTATGTTGAGGACTGCACGGCGGCTCTGATTCTGGCGTCACAAACCGAGGCAAGCAATGGGCAGGCATTCTTTGCCGCTGCCGATCAGCAATATAACGTGGCTGAGATAGCTCGAGAGATCACCGGCGTCATGGGTGGCACAGTCAAGTTTATCGATTGGCCCAAGGACCGTGAAATGATTGAAATTGGTGACGCGGTTATCAGTAACGAAAAGATTAAGTCGATGTTAAATTGGATGCCACGCTACGATCTAAACAATGGGCTGATCAAAACCCGAGACTATTTCACAAACTGTCTGAACCAGTATTTAGGATAAAACTATGCGTGTTGTGGTTACGGGTGCCCTGGGACATATCGGCTCGCGCCTGATTCGCGATTGGGCCCTCGCATTTCCCGGCTTCGAAGTTGTTATGGTCGATGATCTGTCGACTGAGCGATATTGCTCGCTGTTCGATCTGCCTGCGGAGGGAAAGTACGAATTTATCGAAACAGACGTATTGAAAACTGATCTCGTCCCGATCTTCAAAGACGCAAAAGCGGTGATTCACCTGGCGGCCATCACCGACGCGCCCAGCAGCTTTGCCAAACCGGACGAGGTTGAGCAGGTAAATCTGAGAGGCACGGAGAAAGTGGCGCGGGCCTGTCTCGAAGCCGGCTGCGCGTTAGTGTTTCCTTCAACCACCAGCGTATATGGCAGCCAGGCCGAAGTGGTTGATGAAGACTGCCCCGTTTCTGACTTGAAACCGCAAAGCCCTTACGCCGATTCAAAACTAAGAGCTGAACAACTGCTGCAACAGCTGGGAGACAGTGAAGGGTTGCCATTTGTAATCTGCCGTTTCGGGACGATTTTTGGTGTTTCACCGGGCATGCGTTTTCATACGGCCGTCAACAAGTTCTGCTGGCAAGCGGCAATGGGCGAACCCATTACTGTTTGGCGCACCGCCCTGGATCAGAATAGACCCTATCTTGATCTTGGTGATGCCGTGAATGCCATGAGGTTCATCATTGAAATAAATCTTTTCGATAGCCGCATTTATAATGTACTCACAACCAATGCCACGGTCGCGCAAATCGTAGATTTGATAGCCAGTCGAGTTCCGGATGTTTCCGTCAAATTCGTGGATACCCAAATCATGAACCAACTTTCGTATACCGTATCGAACAAGCGCTTTTGCGACTTAGGATTCAAGTTTCGTGGTGACCTGCAAGTCGCCATTGACCAGACTATTGATTTGCTCAAAAGGGCACGCACAGGTAGCATGTCGGCAAGAGATGCGAAGGTCGCTTCCTGAATCAGATTGCGGTTAACCTCGCGACAGAACCGGAAGCGATTAACAAAGGGTCTTTAATTCATGCCGTTGTTTTCGATTGGAGTCACAACTTACAACCGCGTTGAGCTGTTGGTGGAAACTCTTCACTCCATTACCTCGCAAACCTTCGGGGACTTCGAGGTTATCGTGGCAAACGATAATCCCAGGCGTACAGTGACGGCTGAGAGTCTCGGGATCCTTGACTCGCGCATCCGTTTTGTAAACAACCCCGAAAATCTCGGAGAGTTCCGCAATATGAACTCGCTGCTGGAGCTTAGTCGTGGCCGCTATTTTACTTGGATTGCTGACGATGATTTGTACGCTCCGGATTTTCTGCAGCGAGCCTTTGAAGCCCTGCAGCGTTTCAATTATCCGCTGTGTGTATTTACCTCGTTTGGTCTGATGCACGGCGACCGCATAGATGATGAGCAACGTCATTCCGGTGAAATACGACTTTATACTGGCCGCGAGTTTCTGCGTTCTTATCTTGAACGTCGAATTCGCACGATGGGTGTAATGGGGCTGTATGACAAAGAGTATCTTGTCGATCAGGGTGGTCTGGCTGACGTGAGCGGCGATGGTATGGGTCTATACTGTGAATATCTGCTGTTAGTAAATGCCGGCCTTCTGGATCGTGTCGCCTTTGTCGACGCACCTCTATGTTTCTATCGGATCCATGAAATGTCGTGGAGTTGTGCTTTAAATCTCAATACAGATCAGTATAGGCGGGCGGGGGTTAATCTGGCCCATCTTAGTATCGAACGTTTTCAAAGGCCTGAATTAATCGTGGATTTTGATGCTGATCTCACCGCCTTGCTAAAGTGGTTTTTGGCTGAATCAGTCATATCTGTACGCCGCTCGGACTCTTATACGTGGCGTCATTCGCTTTCCGTTTTGCTGAAAACGAATGAACACATTTCTCCGTTGAAAGGTAAGCCGGTTTACTGGCGCGCACGGCTTTGCCTCCTGCGAGCGGAAATCTGGTTGATATGGGTGCTGGCTAAGCAAAAGATGCTTGAGATAGCGCCGCGACCTCTGATCAAAGCTTATTACGCCTTGAGATCCCTTTTCCACCGCCGATCGCTGGATACGTATCTCGCAAAAACGTGATCCTCCGGTCTGTCAGAAAATCACGCGCCAACGGATTTTTCGAGTCGGTTTCGGCATAATATTCTTTGTCTCGTAGCGTATGGCTAAACGCGCACTAATTACCGGCATCACCGGGCAGGATGGCAGCTATCTGGCGGACCACTTGTTGTCGTTGGGCTACGAGGTCCACGGCATCGTGCGGCGGGTCGCGCTCGAAGACCCCGAGCGGCGTTTTACTCGCATCCTGCACCTGCTGGATAAGATTCATCTTCATGCCGGAAGTCTCGAGAACTACCCCAGTATATTCAGCGTCATCAGCCGCCATGAGTTCGCCGAGTGTTATCACCTGGCAGCGCAAAGCTTCGTCGCGGAGAGTTTTCAGGATGGCTTCTCGACGATGAACATCAACATCAACGGCACGCATTATGTTCTTGCGGCGCTGAAAGAGTTACAGCCGGAGTGTCGTCTGTATTTCGCTGGGTCATCGGAGATGTTCGGCAAGGTAAACGTGACGCCTCAGTCGGAAAGCACTCCCTTCCATCCACGATCGCCCTATGGGATCAGCAAGGTCGCCGGATTTGAACTGACGCGAAATTATCGCGAAGCCTTTGGCATGTATTGTCTGAGTGGAATTCTCTTCAACCACGAAAGTCCGCGCCGCGGTTTTGAATTCGTGACGCGCAAGATTACCAGCACGGTCGCCCGCATCAAGCTGGGGCTCGCGTCGGAATTGCGTCTGGGAAATTTGGAAGCCAAGCGTGACTGGGGACACGCTGAAGATTACGTGCGCGCAATGCATCTGATGCTCCAACAACCCGAACCCGACGATTATGTAATCGCGACCGGCGAAACGCACAGCGTGCGGGAATTCTGTGAAGCAGCCTTTGCCGTCGCCGGGCTGAATTATCAGGACTATGTGAAGATCGACGAGTTTTTCTTTCGTCCTGCCGAAGTAGATTTACTCACCGGTGATGCCTCAAAGGCACGCCAGGTTCTGAACTGGAAACCGCGGCACACCTTCAGCGATCTGGTGGAAGAAATGGTGCGCGCCGATATTGAAATGCTCTCCGGCAGGGGACAGCTACAAGGGGCCAGGAGCGCGCCCGTCTTTTGATCCTCGACGTTTCCTTTTGAGCAGGTTTATTTTCGGAACATAATTTCGAGGAGGATTTGATTGGCCGAAACACTGGGTTCATTGTGCGACAAGTTGACGACCGTCAAGCTGAAGCGTTGGCATACGGACGATCCGGATCGACTTCGAAGTCTGGAGGCACAGGAGGCCCAGCTTCACGTTGAGATTGATGAGTTTGTCAGCGCCGCGATCGCCGGGCAAATTCCTTTTGACCGCCTGACTTTTGCTTCGAACAAGGTTTACAAAAAGGATGGCAACGTCGTTCCTGAAATTCGCGGCAGTTTCGGCGAGACCTTTGCGCAACTGGCCGATACTGTTTGCAAGCTGTGGCACGTCCAGGAAAAGGTCTACGAGTTTGAAGCAATCCCCATGGAGCAAAAAGATGGCGTAATCAAAGAATTGGCAATTGTGAACCTGGAGAGAAATCAATGCATCGATAGAGTCGATGAACAATTCCGCCAGGCAGTTGAAAACATCCGCGCGAAAAAATAGTTTTCTGTTCCTCCCGATTTATCACATCAAATGCATTACCACCTGATCGGAATTTGCGGTACTGCGATGGCCTCCCTGGCGGGGATGCTTCAAGCCCGCGGCAACCGTGTCAGTGGATCTGACGAGAATGTTTATCCTCCAATGTCCACGATGCTCGAGTCTGTGGGGATTCAGATAATGCGTGGGTATAACGCGGCTAATCTGACTCCCGCACCTGATTGTGTGGTCGTGGGCAACGCGATTCCGCGCGGAAATCCGGAAGTCGAGGAAATGCTCAAGCTACGGCTGCCTTATCGATCGCTTCCCGAAGTGTTGAAGGAAGAATTCATTCGCGGACGCCGCTCGCTGGTTGTGGCCGGTACGCACGGAAAAACAACGACGACCAGTCTGGCGGCCTGGGTGATGGACCAGGCTGGCCTGAATCCCTCGTTTATGGTAGGCGGTGTCGTACAAGATTTCGGCGTCAGTTTTCGAGTTACAGAAAGCGATTACTTCATTATCGAAGGAGACGAATACGACACCGCCTATTTTGATAAGGGACCGAAGTTCATGCATTACCTGCCCGAGGTCGCTATCGTCAACAATATCGAATTTGATCACGCCGACATTTACAAGGATCTGGACGCGGTAAAAATCGCGTTTCGTCGTT
>Ga0126375_10000023_pt1 | contig 30752 bp, 48 predicted proteins | sample PanSoiMetPlot_14_FD_109577 | JGI IMG/M metagenome (GOLD analysis project Ga0126375, IMG submission 109577) | Tropical forest soil microbial communities from Panama - MetaG Plot_14 | ecosystem: Environmental > Terrestrial > Soil > Tropical forest | place: Panama | collected 2016-02-17 | reverse complement strand
GTCCGCGGCCGCAACGCATCGACGCATGTATACCCCTCCCCCTAATGCATGTCGATGTCTCACCTCAAGGCCATCGATGTCTCGATGGGGACGTACGTCGATCCCTCTATGTGACCTGGCTCACACCCAGGATCGTTACCGAGCCGTTATGATCCACATCCGGATGATCTAGATAATCGAGCTAGACTTGATACACGCGCCACGGTGGCGCAGTGAGAGGAGGCGAACGCACGGTGGTTAGCGCGAGCCTGCCCAAAATCGGACATTCAAATCTGAATGTCTCGGCGATCATGAAGGGATCGGACATGTCGGACATCTACACCATTGAGGACGTCAAGCTCATCGAGAGCGAGATCAGCCTTAACCTGGGCAACACGGGCGCAATGCTCACTCTGGGCGTTTCGGCCAAGTTCTACGCGATCGTGGGCGATAAGGATGGCGCGGCATGGGTCGCGCGTAACCTCGCAGGCACGGGCTTTTCGTTCACCGCGCGCAAGCGTACCGATGGGGAGCTTTCCTCGCGTGACGCCATGATCGTGGCGCTTGTCAACGATGGCGCGTCGTTCGCCACGATCGCCAACACGATCGGCGTGAGTGCGGGTACGGCGCACAGCGTGGCCACGCGCGAAGGTGTCAAGCCGGCCGGCGGTAACCGTGTCGGTGGGGGTCGTAAGCCCGCCGCCAAGGTTGCGCCCGCCGCGCCCGCCGCGCCCGCCAAGGTTGATGCCAAGGTTGACCCGACGGCCAAGCCCGCCACGCCGGAAGCCAAGCCCGCCGCGCCCGCCAAGGGTAAGGATGAATTCCCCGGCATCACGCAGGCTATCGCGGGCATCGACCGCGTTAAGTCTAAGGACCGCGAAGCCGATCTTGACGCGTACGCGATCATCCTCGGTCACCTGCTCACCACGGCGGACGTCGATGCTGTGACGCTGGCCACGCGACTGGAGACGATGCTCGCGACGAAGTAGCAAGATCCACCCCGCTTCACCCGATCACCCGGCGTCCGGTCAGGACGTCGGGCGGTCGGCGTTGTCCACAGTCGACATTCAAATCTGAATGTGAGGAATGATCATGCACTTCCACAAGATCCGCTGTTGGTTCCGACGTCACCGCTGGGAAGCGTCCCGCATTGGCCAGGTCATCGGATGGCAGTGTGCCCGCTGCCAGGCGTTCGATCGGATGTGAGGCATGTTCGACATCAGTCCACGTGACCGCTACTTGCACGGGGACCCGGCCGGACTCGCCGTGACCGCGATGGTCTACGGCCGGCTCAGACCGCAGCCCGAACGGTCCAGGTTGTCCGCACACCAGCGACCCGTGGTGCCGTGGTCCCTGAACGCCACACCGCCGCAGGAGCACGTCTGCGAGAACTGGGCCTGTAACGACGCACGCCGTTGTCCGTCCCGGCGGACCCGGACCAGGGCCAAGCCGGACTACCCCGAGGCGACCCGGCTCCTGCTCGCCGCCGCTGACAAGCGCGCGTGGCGACGCCGGTTCGAGGCCGACCTGGAACGCATCCGCCGAGCGCGGGAGGAGGCACTGCTGGCCCGCAAGATGGCCGAGTTGCAGCAGCACTACCGTAAGCACTGAACATTCAGATCTGAATGTCCGCAAGGGACGGTCGCACTCCGCGGTCGTCCCTTCTTCATGTCCAGGAAAGGACACGCAATGCCGGTCGACAAGATCACCGACCTCATCGACCGCAACGTGGTCGAGCAGGTCATCCACACCCGGCTCATGATTCCGGGCGGACTCGCAGCCGAGATCCTGCGTGTGCACGGCACGAAGCTGACCACGTTCCTGCACGACACCGGCCGGCACTTCGCCGAGGGCTACGACGGCGCCGCCATCTTCGAGTGGCTGGGGTACTGACGTGAGCCTCGACTTCCTCAACCTCTGCTCGTGCGGCAAGCCGAGCCAGGCCAAGGTCCACGTGCGCTACACGCTGACCCGCACACTCGGCGACCTGTCGACCGAGTCGTCCGATGTGGACCTGTACTTCTGTTCCGAACACGAACCCGAGCCGTGGGAGGTATCCGAGCGGTACAACGACTACACGTCCGACTGCGACGTGAGCAACGTCAAGATCGCCAAGCTCACGGGAGGGCAGCGCACGTGAAGAGAACCAAGACCGAATACACAGTGATTGCGGTCGCTGTGTTCGTAGTGCTCGTCCTGCTCGCCGCGTTCCGCGTGGCCAGCCAAGGATGGGGCGGACTGTTCGGATGGCTGATCCCATGACCACGACCGAAACCCAGCTTGTCAGTCAGTGGGTCGGTGACGCCGACAGCCGCGAGCCGAGTCACGACCTGCACATGGCCGGACGGATCTTCGGTGAGTTGTTCAAACTGTGCGCGCCCGTCGTGCGCTGGTACACGTCCGACCTGTTCTGGGACGCCCGCTGGCTGATGGAGAACATCGACGACGTCAAGTCCGGGGACTGGTTCTACTACCACGTGGGCGACTGTGGCACGCACCTGTTCCGAGACGCCGAGTACACGTACGGCAGCCTGCACTACCGGTTCTGGCTGAACGTCAACAGCCGGCAGGAGTACATCCTGACCATCGTCCAGATTGGAGAGACAAAGTGATCGACCCTGCCCAAGCGGCGAACATCGCGCACGACCTGCGCTCAACGCTGCGCTACATCCGCGAGATGGACCCGGACAACCGGACCGACCCACCGACCGACCTCGACTACACAATCTTCGAGGCGTGGGTCACGAGCACGTACGGCGAGCAGGTGTGGCTCACGTACAGCACCACGAACTGGGACGAGCCCGGACCGAGAGCCGAACCGGATCGACCGATGCACGGTGCGCGCCTGGTGATGGCGCTGCCGATGTGGCGTGCCCTGCACAACGAGCCCGATCACTTCGTGGTGATGGTCAATGCGCCGTGGTCCGCGAGCCAGCCGTGGGTCACAGCCACGGTCAAGGAGCTGGACGACACGACCTGGTGCAACGGGCACTACTTCGCCGACCGGGACGCCGCCGTCGTGGACGCGTACCTGCGCGCCAGTACGCACCTGATGCCGTGGGCCGAGATCGCGGAGAAGGCCAAGCGACGGGTGGACATGCCATGAGCGGACGCACCTGGCCGAACAAGTGGCCTGGCACGTGTGTCAACTGTGGACTCAACGTGCCCGCGTACGAGGGCGTGCGCGTCCGCAACGCCGACGGGACGTACCACACCGAGCACCGGCCAAGCTGCACCGCGGCCACGCCCGAACCGGTGGGCGAAGTCATCGGAACCTGGACCGTAGGTGACGTGACCATGACCCTGACCGGTGACCCGAACTACCAGCCACGTCGGGCGAGGGGGTGAACATGAACCCGAACCCGTACGAGCAGCAGCCGCAACAGCAGCCGCCGCAGCCCATCGTCATCCAGCAGAACACCAGCCCCGGCACGAAGATCGCCGTCTGGATCATCGCAGCGATCCTGGGCATCCCACTGATCATCACGTTCCTGTGCTGCGTGGGCGGCCCGCTGCTCACGATGATCGCCGGCGCCTTCAACGCCGGAGCCAACCCGTAACAGCGACATTCAAAACTGAATGTCGAACCCCCCAACCCTTAGAAAGGGAAGCAAGTGACACAGCAGGAAATGCGCCAGTTCAACGCGCAGCTCAATCGCACAAACCTTCAGCCGCTCAACGGCAAGATGGACCCGTTCGACGTCGTCTCGTCGGTGACCAGTCACGTCGGCAACGCGCACGACATGATGGTCGAGGCCGGCGTGCTGGGCTGGGACCCGGAGTTGATCCCACTGTCCGGAATGGACAGCAAGGGCAACATCCACACCGCGCCGGACAACTGCCGGGGCATCGTGGTGCCGCAGTTCCCCGGTGGCGCGGCGTACTTCGGCCAGGCCTCCGAGCGCTACCCGGTCATCGTTCCCGAGCGGATCATCCCACTGGTCGATGCCATCGCCGGCCACGGCAACCCGCTGACCGGTATCGACGTCGGCCCGACCACGCGGTTCTTCTTCGACTCCAAGTTCGTCGAGTTGACGCCGTACTCGGAGCAGGCCAAGGCCCTGGTCGGCGAGGTCATCAAGATGCGCTGGCAGGTGGACCTGCCCAACACCGGCCGGGCCGCGATGCGCGTCGGCCAGAAGGGTCAGCGGCTCTGGTGCGCCAACGGCTGCACGACTGACGAGACGATGGGTTCGGTCACGATCCACCACAGCAACCTCGCGCCCGCGAAGATCGACGCCCTGGTGCGCAAGATCATGCAGGCCGGCGACCTGGGCCTGGACAAGTGGATCGCCGACGCCCGTCGTGCCATCAGCACGCGCATGACGTTGGAGCAGGCCCTGGAGAACTGGACCGCCCTGTTCAAGTGGGAGGACGGCAAGGAGAAGGGCGCGCTGACCCGGCAGGAGAACCAGGTCGCCACGCTCACCGGACTGTGGAACGCGCCGACGCAGACGATCACCTACCCGAACACGGCATGGGCCTTCTTCAACGCGACCACCGAGTACCTGGACCACGAGCAGCCGGGCGTCAAGGGCGAGAACCGCCAGATGGCGCTGGCCCGTCGCGTGGTCGAGGGTTCGACTCAGGTCGAATCCATCAAGACGCGGGCCTGGGAGATGGCCCTCGCCGGCTGATATGGAAGGAGGAAAGAAAGTGAATCAGCCCGATCCTAAGTGGACGACCAAGCGCCAGTGGACGTACGCCCTGCTGGGCGGCGCGGTCGCCACCGTCGTGTACGTGGCCCTGGTCCTGTTCGTCGTACTGAGCAAGTAACGGAGGCGCGGGACGTGAATGGTCGTATCACTCACGTCCCGCTCCGTCGATTCAACCAAACAATCAAGAAACGGAGCAAGACGCAATGACAACCACAACCACCACTCGTAGGACCCGTAAGGCCGCGGCCGCACCGGTCGTCAAGGCGAACGTCAACGCGACGGGGTTCATCCCGTCCTCGGCGAAGCTGGCCGGCGCACTGAATGCGCTTAAGCCGTTCACCGACAAGCAGGGCAACATCCCCGACCTGGCGTCCATCCGCATCGAGGCCGACGGTGAGACGAAGAAGATCACGCTGGCCGCGTGCGACCGGTACGTGCTGGGCGAGTACACGTTCGACTACGAAGGCGGCTCGTTCACGGCCGACGTGCACTCCTCCAATGTGGCCACGCTGGTCACGTTCCTGAAGACGCCATGGCACTCACAGCCGATCGTGGTGCACTACGAGCCGGACGCTGACAAGGACAAGCCCGGCCGCCTGGTCGTCGCAATCGACAAGGACTCAGTGTCGGTGCCGACCGAGGCCGGCGTCAACTTCCCGCAATGGAAGGCGCTGTACCCGGACGCCAAGGCGCAGGGCCTGGAGGGACGGCCGGCGGCGTGCGACCCGGACAAGCTGGCCAAGTTCATGAAGGTCCGGCTGGACAAGAACGACGGTCCGATGCGGTTGCACGTGGTCAAGGACAAGCCGATCACGGTCACCGTGGGGGACTACTTCCGCGGCCTGCTCATGCCGATGCGGAGCGCCGCCTGATGGGTGAGTACATGCGCTACAAGGGGCAGCGCATCAAGGTCGGCACCTGCGAAGACCTGATGTACCTGCGCCCGGACCAGATCGGCCTGGTCGAGTACGACGGCGACTGCTCGCTGCGCGACCTGACTCACTTCGTGTTCCGGTTCCCGTTCCCGGACGAGGACCACAAGGAGCCGGGCGACTTCGAGCCGGACCGCGGCTGGCCGTTCTACGGCCTGGAGCCGCCCGAGCAGGACGAGCTACACCACGACATCCAGTTCGGCAGCAACGGCGGTCTGGGTGGCAGCAAGGGCGTTCTGGTGATGCTGCCCTGCCCGTTCTCCGCGAAGGGCAAGGCCACCGGCCTGAAGTACATGTTCAACGGGTTCGGTGGTCCGCTCAAGGTCGTGGGCCAACGGGCCTGGGCCGGAGTGTGGGCCACTGTCATGGCGTGCGGCGCCTGCGGTGGCAAGTACCGGATGCCCGAACTGGACGACGCACTGGAAGTCCTCGACACGCTCATCAAAGAGGGCGATCGTCGAGGTGACCACTACGGCGATCGCAAGCGGTACCACGAGATCGCCACGCGCATCCGTCGTGGGTACCAGACGCCTATCCCTGAAGGGAGACAGTGATGATCCACGTCGCTTACGAGCCGTTCATCTACCCGGAGTCGGACACGACGCTGCCCGAGGATCGATTCTTCGTGGACCTCGACAGCAACAACGGACACGCCGTGGTGAGGTGCGAGCAGTGCGACAGCAGGGTCTGCTACATCGACGACCAGGACGATCTGAACACACTCGTCCGGCTGTCGGCCATGCACCTGTCAACCTGCGGAGAAGTGAGGGAGTGATGAAGCGCTACACGTTCGACGTCAAACTGTTCGCCACCGTGTACGTCCTGGCCAACAGCGAGGACCAGGCGCGCATGCGCATCCACGACTTCGCCGGATTCGACGAGCTGGGCGCGGTCAGTCCGCACATGATTGTCGGTTGCGCCAGTACGGACGGCGAGGCCGACCTGGTCGACGAGGAAGAGGTGACGGAGTGAAGCACACACTGTTCATCGTCATCGACGCGGACATCGTGGAGGACATCGACCCGGCCGAACGCCTGACCGTGGCCGAGCTTCCTAGCAACGTGGTCGAGTACGTAGCCGCGCAACTGTGCGAGGACCAGGACGGTCCGTACGTGCTGCTCAACCCGACGGTGTACGGGGACGTGGATGACCTGCTGGCCGACCTCAGCGAGAACCGGCTGACCATCTACAAGGGATCGACGTGAGCCGTGTCGTCCTGATCGGCTGCGTGAAGGGCAAGCTGGACCGGCCGGCGCCGGCCCGTGACCTCTACATCAGCGATCTGTTCGCGCTAAGGCGTCGGTACGCCGAGGCGAGCGGGCACCCGTGGGGCGTACTCAGTGCGCTTCACGGTGTGCTCGACCCGGACCGGGTGATCGCACCGTACGACTGGACGATCGCCCAACGGTGGACCAAGACAGGCGGCTTCTATCACTGGGCCGGCAGCGTGATCCAGGGCTGCTACTTCCTGCGCAGTGGCGTCACGAATCATTCGTCGTATGACGAGCGGGCAGCAACCGACTTCACGTCCAGGCTGACCGTCGAGATCCACGCCGGCAAGGACTACGTCGACCTGATCCGGATGTGCGGGTTGCCACAATGGCCACCGACCGTCCACATCGAACACCCGGTCGCCGGCATGGGGATCGGAGAGCAGAAGCAGTTCTACCGGCACAACGAGTACGAGTACCCGACATTCAATTTTGAATGAGGAGGCATATAGACTATCCGTCTCATCCATCCAAGGAGGAACCTGTGGCCAACCAGACGCCGAAGCGTTCATTCGTCATCGCCGATGACCTGTGGAACGCGCTCACCGAGCAGGCGTGGAAGCTGCGCATGAACACATCCGAATTGCTCCGCAAGCTGATCGTGGATTTCCTAACCGAGAAGAACGCTCTGCCCAAGGGAACCACCGAACTGAAAAGAGGACCGAAGTAATGAGCACGCCCCCCGTCAACCCACCACGCAAGTACACCGCTCGCGAACTGGCCGAGTGGCTGACCAACTACGGCGATCTGCCCGTGGCGGTCGTAGTCGTCGACCAGGACGGCCACGAGTCGACCGTGCTGGACATCCGGCTCGAACTCAACATCAAGGAGTACGGCCGATACGTCGCTGTCACCGCGTATGAGTCCGATGAGGACACCGCCGCCGAAGTCAAGCACATCATCGCGGCCAACGCACTCACCGAGACGCAGCAGTTCTTCTACGACAACGCGGCCTGGTCGCACGCGATCGATCAGGACCCGGAGGAAGGCCACATCGAGACGGCCAAACTGCTGGCCCGTGCCGAGGCGTACGCAGAACAGACCAACATCTCGTTCCAGTGGTGGGAGGACGACGAGGACATGCCGCTGGTGGAAGACAGGTCGTGGCGTTGCGACGCCGGCCGAATGAGCGACGGTCCGTTCGAACCGCTGGTCGTGCTGTCGTCGGTCGGCGGCGTAACCAGCAACCCGTACACCGAGCACGGCACCGACTGGACCGACTACGCCCGTGTCATCGCGGCCGAGCTTGCCGCCGAGATCATGCACCGGGAACTGGAGGAGTCGTGATCAAGATGCTGGCATCGGCCGTCACGCCGTACGACGCCGAGATGACGATGTGCAACGAGTACGACGAGACGAACCACCTGATCCTGGTGGAGGTCTGCGAGGTCAGCCCGGACCCGCGCTACCAGCCGGTCGAGCTGGCCAACGGGGACGTCAACGGCTGGTGGCTGTACGGCGACGCGGCCGAGGTCTACGACTGGATGGCCGAGAACCTGGAAGCCGGCGCCCGGTACAACCTGATGCGCGAACTCGAGCCCCACGAACCCGAGGAGTCCTCGTGAGCATGTATCCAACCCCCTCCAGGCTGTCCCTGCTGGACGAAATCGCCAGAGGTGAGGTTCTGGTAAGCGAATACGGCGAGGCGTGCTACAGCCTGGATGACGGCCTTCTCACCGGGCCGTGGGGCCACCGGGTCACGGCCAAGTGGCAGGAGATGGAGCGGGCCGGCTGGGTCCGACGGACCAAGAGCAAGGAACGCTGGGCCGCGGGCGAACTCACCACCGCGGGCAAGGCCGTACTGAAGGACAACGCCGATGACTGACGAACGCGTCCCCGTCGACCGGCTGCGTGGTGGCGACGTCATCCTGATTGGACGGTACGGCGGGGACCAGCCGGCCCAGCCAACGTACCGGGCCTACACCGTCAAGGTCATCACGCCCATGACGGAGGACGGGAAGCGTCGGGTGCACCTGGCCCTGGGCGACGTGCCCGACGACGGCAACGTCATCCGGACCCTGGTGATCCGGCCCGACACCACCGTCATACGGAGAGTCGATTGACCGAACCCACGAAGAAACAAGCCTACGAAATGGCCCGGACGATCCACGCTCTGTGGGTCGTCCTTCTGGTTGTCCTGGTCGTCTTGTGCTGCTGCGGATCGTGCCTCGGCTCCGTCATCAAGTACGGCTACTAGTCGACCGGCCCCTCGAAGTACGCGACCTGGATCGTGGTCCGGGCCGGCAGGAAGCCAACGGTGACCGATCGCAACAGCCGCTTGTCGATCGGCTTCTGGGTTCGCCAGATCCGCATGCCGTCCCTGTCGGTCCGGACAAACGAGAGCGCCAGCTTGACCTGCGCACCTCCGACCAGGTGGGCCACCACGTTACGCGGGCGGTCCGGCTGCATGGCTAATCCAGACCACGATGCATGTCGGACGTGAGATGGTTCTCCAGCTCGATAGCCGCGCGCTCGTTGTCCGGTGTGGACAGACCCCAGTAATCGCACGGGTAGCACACCGCGCGGAACGTCATATCACTCCGCTCGTAGGCGACCAGCCACGGCACCACCAGGATGTTCTGCGTCTTACACATCGCGACCCTCCCTCAAGGTGGATGGCCGTGCCCCGCATCAGCGGCCAGGTGGTCGTGCCACCCCCTGGGACACAACTACCTGGGCGACCACGAGACACGGCCACCACGTTCACCGCGGACTAGAAGTACGTGATGATCTGCACGTACCCGTCCCCGCCTCTGCCGCCGGCGCCTGACGCCTGACCGTTGACGGAAGAACCGCCACCGCCGCCACCGCCACCGTGCCAACCGTTACCGCCACGGCCACCCGTACCGGCCGAACCAGATCCGCCGCCCGGAGCACCAACGCCAGGTGGCCACGGGTACGTGGGTACGGTCTGCGTGACGTCAGTCCCGGCCGTGCCCGTCGCGCCACCAGCACCGCCCGAGATCTGGCCGGCATAGCTGGTCAGGTACAGGTAGGGCGTACCGTTGCCGCCCGCTTGCGCAGCATCGGCCGCCGTGATACCTCCGCCGCCGCCACCACCGGAGGCAGAGTTGACGTTCGCATAGGCACCTGCGACACCAGCGCCAGAACCGCCACCGGCACCACCGGCATTGACGGTCTGCGGACTAGCGCCACTGGTCCCACCAGCAGTCGTGCCGCCACCACCAGCGGCTCCCATGTACGGACGCCACACCTGGAACGTAGAGAACTGGCCCTGAGATCCGACTACGCCATCGGTGTTGTCCGCGTTGATCGCTGCGCCACCAGCGCCACCAGCACCAACTGTGACGGGCACAGTGGACGGTAGGTCGGGCGCGGCGTACCAGACCTGGACCCAGCCACCACCCGCACCGCCACCACCGCCACCACGAACGCTGGCCCCGGCACCACGCCGGCCAGACCCGCCGCCACCACCGCCACCCTGCAAGATGACCTGCACGAGTCGAGCGGCGGCCGGCTTGGTCCAGGTGTAACTGCCGGGCACATCGTAGGTGTTGACCTGCGCCACGAGCGGTGTGTACGTGGGACCAGGTACACCCTGTGGACCCTGCGGTCCAACTGGGCCGGGCGGTCCCTGCACGCCCACGGAGTCAGCGTCCACTGTGATCGGTTGTGGGGTGACCGAGACGTCGAAGCCAGCTACGGGAAACGTCATCACTGTCCCCCTAGAAGTATGTGATCACCTGGACAAAGCCGTCGCCGCCCTTGCCGCCAGCCCCGGAGTTGAACCCGTTGGTGGAAGCTCCACCCCCGCCGCCGCCGCCACCGCGCATGCCGGCCCCACCGTCACCACCGACGCCGGCCGTGCCGGCACCACCACCAGCACCGCCAGCACCGGGGTAGTACGGGTACGGGAACGTCAGGGCTGGCACGACCTGGCTGCCGCCGGGCGATCCGGCGCTACCACCAGCACCGCCCGCGATCGGCGTGCCCTGAGCCCAGAGAGCGAACGTTGCCCCACCGGCCTGAGCCGCGTTGGCCGCTGAGACACCGCCACCACCACCGCCACCCGACGCGGCGAACGGCAGACCGTAGACACCGTTGCTGCCAGGGGCGGCACCAACCGAGCCAGCGCCACCGTTCTGTCCAAACTGGAACCCCGCACCAGCGGCACCACCGGCTGCGTTGGTCCCGCCACCAGCGCTGCCACCGATGTAGCCCCGGAAGCTGCCAGTGAACGAACTGGTCGCGCCATTACCGCCAGCGGCACCGTTCGTGTCGTCGGCCGCGACGGCGGCACCACCAGCGCCACCAGCTCCCACCACCACGGCAACAGTCGCGGTCAGATCGGCAGCGGCCCACCAGAACGTGTTGCACTGACCGCCGCCACCACCACCGCCGCCGCCACGGATGACACCGGCCGCGCCTCGTCGACCCGATCCACCGCCGCCGCCACCGCCCTGAACGATGACCTGGACGGCACGAGCGTTGGCCGGTTTGGTCCACGTATAGGAACCGGGCACGTCGTAGGTGTCCACCCTGGCGGACAGGATCGGCGACGGCGGACCGACCGAGCCGATGCCGCCTACGTCCACGAACACGTCGAAGTCTGTTGCCCCGCCGAGCGGTGTGATCACGGCCGGCGGATTGGACTGGGTCATGCCGCCACCCGCCTCGCGGTTACGTTCGCGCTGGCGATGGTGGCCACCGCGCCCTCGGAATCGGTGATGTCGTTGGTCACGTTCACCGTTCCGGCCAGGATGGTCACCACGTCCCCGCCGCTGGTCCAGGTGAGCTGGAGATCCCACGCTCCCTTTCGGACAGTGAATGCGGTCCAGGCGTTGGCGGGTAGCTTGACGTCGATCCGGTTGGGCAGCGTAATCGCGCAGGTGAAGGACATGATCTCGGCTCCACCGGGGGTTGCCCGGAACTGCGCCTTCGCAGTGACGCCGGTCAGATCCACGGGCGTGGTGCGACCTGCGTCCTGCCAGACGAAGACGGCCCACGAGAACGAGTCGCCACGATACAGCTCAAGATTGAGTTGGCCCGGCCGCATGACGTACCCCCGTTACGAACATTCAAATTTGAATGTCTGTAGACATGGAGGAAGGACCGGCTCCGCGCCCCGCAGACCGGTCCTTCCTCCACATCATCTATATGCGCTGAACTAACTGAGTGGTCGCACTGAACGTCCGTCACCGCCGCCGCGAACTACGCCCACGGGAGGCTCGCCCGCGAGATGTACGGCGGGTACTGGTTCCTCGAGTTCTCGAGCGTCCGATCGACGGCCACTTCCGAGCGACCGCCGCCTTCACGTGGGCGTAGGTCCCGAACGTGCGCGACTGCGCTGCCCTGGACAGCGCGTTGCGTGCCCGCGCGATCGTGTCGATCGGGTACTTGCGTTGCGCCGGGTAGGCGAACGAACTGGACGGCAGCCGCCGTCGTTGCTTGCTGGTCAATCTGGCCATCTGCGTCCCTCCCCTGTGGAGCGTCAGGCAGCGGCCGGCTCGTCGGCCTCACCCTCACCTGCGCCCTTACCGGGACGACCGGCGCCACGGTACGGGTCCTCCGTGGTGGTGTCGGGCTCGTTCTCGGCCTCGACATCGCGCGGCGCGGGCTCGACCGTTGGGTCGGGCAGCTCTGGCTGTACGTACTCACTCATCAGAATCTCCTCACAGTTGTACGTGGACGTGAGTGAGCGGCGGTTCGTTTGCCGTGGCACTTGGCACACACAGCCCGGACGTTGCGCTCGTCCAGGCGGGCGCCACCGTTGGCGACCGTGACGATGTGGTCGACCTGAGTGGCCCGCTGGCGACAGAAGACACATCGGGGGTGTCGTGCCAGGTAGTCGGCGCTGAACCGCGCCCAGTCGCGTCCGTAGGGGGCGTGCCGGATGGCCTGGCACCGAGAGCACAGCCGATCGCTCGTGACGGACGGACACCCAGGCGTACTGCACGGGTGATCAGAGCGATCCACGGCAGACCCCCCACGGACGCGAAGCGGGGCGAGCTGGTGCCCCATCACTTCCACACGACGACGAAGTCAAAGGAAGTAGGCAGCTCGCCCCACACCTCAGCGACAACGCGGCAAGGGTTGCGCAGTACGCCGAGCTTGATTCGGATATTGCCACAATCCGGCAAAGCTCGCAACTATGCCGTTATGTACCTGTTTGGGTAGGAATCACCCTAAAAGGGACATTCACTCAAGGCCCATCGACCGGCCGAACTGCTCCGACATGTTCTGCATCTCGGCCCGCGCCCAGTCCTCGGCGTTGAACTCCTCCAGCACGGACTCACGGTTGGCCTGCTGGACCGCGATGGCCTCCAACAGCGAGAGCACGGCGAAGTAGTACCCGGACGCGTACGCGGTGTTCCAGGTCTGCCGCTGGTTGATCGGCAGGTAGGCGGTCCACACGCCGGCCACGATCAAGATGATGCCGACCGGGCGCAAGGCCGTGGTGAAGAGAACGAAGATGAAGCCGGCGGCGACCAGCACCCCTGACAACGCCCACATCTGCTTGTCGAACCGCGACCACTCTGTCTTCATGACCGCGGCCGTCCAGAAGGGACAGTACGGGACTGGTACTCACACTCGATCAGGTCGACCAGCCGGTACAGGTTGGCCGGGCGAGCACCAGTTCGCCGCCGTCCGATCGCGGGAATGCGATACCGCTCCACCCAACCCTGCGGCACGTCGGGACGCACGCGGAAGAACGCCGCCGCCTGCTTGAGCGTGATCAATGTCGCGTCCATCATTTGGCCCCCCGCATCACCTTTCTCGTGTAGCGCTTATGGTTGGCGGCACTGAAGGCGTACGCGCACAAGGCGCACCGACAGCGGTAGTCCTCGTACGTTCCTTCTCGACCGTGCATGTTTGGCGGTACCGGCGTGTCCTTGAGTCGCTTGCGCCGTTCTCGTTTGCGCCGCGCATTCTCCGCCCGACATTCGTCGCACCCCCGCGTCCAGCCCGTATGTACTTCGCAAGGCCAGGCACCCACGATTCACCGCCGCGTGGTAATGACCGGGAACTCGTGACGGTTGCGCCACTTCAAGTTACGTACCTGGTCGCCCTGGACCCAGCCGTTCCACGCCAGTACCACCATGGCGAACGGTTCGTACCGCGCGGTGGGATGTTTACCGACGGCCACCCAGGTAAACCAGTCCACAAGGGACGACCGCGGATCACCCTCACGCAGATTCGCCCCGGTCCGCAATCCCTCCAGAAACTCGTCGACGAGCTTGCGGGTATTGCCCTTGCGGATCAGGTAGATAGCCGCCGCCATTGTCGACACGCTGCACCGAACGCGCTTGATCTTCCGAGACTGGCCGATGGTATTGGCGGCGTCGCGGACCGCTCTGGCGAATCCGTCCGGGTCCTCGCGATAGGCGTCGATGACCTCGTCGTTGGACATCCGGAAGCCGTGCCAGGCGATGAACGGCTTGTCGAACATGGTCACTGTTCTCACACACGCGGCCGCATTGTTCGGATCGGGAATCCCCGCCATCGAGAATGCGTCTGCCGCCGTACGCACCGACTGCTGGCCCACCACGAACTTGGTCCGTGGGTCCATACCCACGAAGACGAACACGGGCGCAGGGATTCCGGTGTTGACAATTCCGACCAGGCGGTTCTGACCATCGAGCAGGAACCGGTCGGTCGAGAGCGCGACTGCCTCATGCGTGAGCAACCATCGTTCGGTCTGTAACGCACGCGTGACCGTCTTGATGGAGGCATTCTTCAGTGGCCGGTTCTCGGTGTTGTGCCCGTCCAACAGCTTCTGCGCCAGGGCGGGCGTCATGATGCCGGCCCGCACGTCCGGAATTGAGTGGTTACCGAACAACCACTTCGCGTCGAACTCCTCGATGGCCGCGAACGGACCAGCGGCTCGGGCGCGCGAGGACACCTGGGCCTTAGCCGTCTTGGCTAGGCGATCGGCGGCGGCGATGGCTTTCGTACGTTCCTCCTCGGTACGACGCTGACGTGCACGTCGTTCCTCGGCGATGAAGCGTTCCTCGTCGGCCTGGAAACCGTTGGCATCAACGATACGCAGCACCTTGTCGTCGGCCCCGGTATCGCTGGGCGTCAGATGGATCGGCGTGATGAACGCACCGCTAGGCGCGTAGACCTTGAAGCCGTCGGCTATCTTCTCGACTCGCCAGCCGGGAACCTTTCCGATGCGCGTGGCGAGTGCTCGCATCGTTCCCGCTCGTGTGGTCATAGCCCTTGCCTTTCCTTGTGCGATGGTTCATGGATCTAGAACGGTCAAGTGATCGATGCGTTACGGTGAGTTAGGTAGGCAGCGTGCAACCATCGACTGCCACATGTCAAGCACACGACGTGATCACCCCTGGTCAGTAGCGCAGCCCGCCCACATTGAATACAAGCGCCGTCAATTCGCCCGGTGTTACCACGAACAAGTTGACGTAGATCGCGGTGAATCCGATAGAGCGCGTGGAGGTAGTCACCGGACAGGTACGTGTCGTACAGCACGAAGTCCCGATTCCTAAGCCACACAAGGCTTCGCGCGAACAACCCGTCCACCGCTCCGATCCTGCGCATCGGCGGCAGCTCGCGTCGCATGCGAACAATATTTGCCCACTCAAGTACCACCGCCAGTGCCCGATCTTGAATTTCAAGAACTGACAAATCTAGTGGTACGGATGAGGAAGGGACGGACACTTTGTGCGACGAGAAGTCCGGTGGCCGACGAGCCGGCGGCAACAGCAGCCAGCCCGTCCGCCACAGGTCGTACACCTCGTCGCGGTACACGGCACGAGTGGCCCAGCAGTCCGCACAGACGAACCCGTCGTCTGCGACTTCGGACCCGCACTCGATACCAGCGCACCTAATCATCAGTGATCCTCCACATAGGACCGAAGGATCGGCAGAGCAAGCCGCGGTGTCGTGGTCAGGTACCACTCGCCGACGTCGCCGTAGCCACGGCGCTTGTGCAGCACGAACCCGGCGTCCAGCCCGGACGCCTGGACCATGTTGCGCAGACCGTGCACCCAGGCACTCAGCTCCAGGTCGCGGTGGTCCTTGACGGACAGTACGAACGGCAGTCCGCACAGGTCCCCGATGTCGTCGGTACGACCAGCCCGCGGACGGTACACGTCGACACCGATGTGCTGGAGGACCCACAGCTCGGCGTCGTGCTCGGCCCGGTAGCCCTTCTTGGATGCGTAGCTCATTTGGCCTTCCCCACCAGCCAGATCAGGACCACGCACTGCACGATGCTGACCACGCCCAACAAGATCAGCATGGTGTTCTGGAAGACGTCGGTCAGGGTCATCGCTGCGCCGCCTGGACCAGCAGCATCGCGGCCACCCCGGAGGCGTAGGCGATATCCCACTTCTCCTCCAGCACGCCCTTGAGGATGATCGTGGCCACCGCCGGCTCACCGTCGACCATCTTCAGGAACTGGCGGGCCGAGGCCACGTAGGAGTCCAGGTCTTCCATCGCCGCCGCGAACGCCTGGTCCAGCTCGGCGATCATCTCGGGCGTCGCACCGTCTAACAGATTCATAGATGTTCCTCTTTTCTTTTCGGGGGTGCGTCGTCCGTGGTGAACACGTCCGGCGCCAACTCGTACGACCCGGTGGTCGCGCCGAAGCCGATCCCGCTGCGCTCAGCCGCCGGGCTGGTCCTGCGCCACAGGTCCATCGCGGTCATCTCGCAGTAGGCCAGCGTCTCCTCGGCCTCGATCTCGACCGAGTGACCGGCGACGGTGAGCACGACCTTGGTCATCGGTACTCCGGCACCGGCACGGTGATCTCCACGTCCACCACGTCGGTGAGCCGGCGGACCACGAGGTGCCAGACCAGGTCCGGATGCACCACGGAGCCGACGTACTGCCAGCCCTCGGCCGGGAGCTGGTGGCCGGTGCCATAGACCCGGAACTCGTAGTGCTGGTCCTGCGGCCAGCGACCGGCCAGCGCCCAGAACTCGACCGTCCAGACACTCCGGCCGCCCACGTGCAGGATCGGCCCGGTCAACGGAATGGTGTGCCAGTGGTCGTTGACCGGCACCTCGAACCGGTGGATGCGCAGGACCCCGCTCACGGCAGCACCACCCGGTCCACGACCTGTACGGCGTCTCTGACCGCGTCCGCGCACTCGGAGCACAACGGACTACCCCCGACGCCGTACAACCTCGTGGTGCGCTGACAGCCGGCGCACGGCCCGGCGTCCCGGCCGACGTACCCCGGTGGCGTGCGCTTCAGCTCGACCATGGCGACGTCACTGCGTTCCCAGGTATTCAGAATCAGCAGCACGGCCTCACTCATTTCTTCGTTACTCAATTCGCGGTAGCCGGCGCAGTCCAAACAAACGCCGTGCTTGTTCTGCCGCGGTCGCGCCCACCAGGTGTAGGCCTTGCAGAACTCACAAATGCGGGTGTCCATTGTCGGGACAATCTCAAAGGGTTTCTTGAGCCTGGTCATTGCGCCCCCACGTGGTAAGTCAACGGGTTGTGCGCGAGGCAACGAATCACGTACCACGGCTTCAGAAAATGGCGGGCGTCCTCGGACCCGCAGACCTCACAGACGGCCGGACGTGAGTACAGCTCAGCTTCTCGGCGGTCCGCCTCGTCCTCGTCCATGTGACCGTTCGGATGTGCCACGTGCTCACTTGCTCTCTCGGGGAAAACGTGAGCGCGAGAAAGTGCCTCCCGATTCGGACTGTCCGATTCGGCCCCCTCTTGTCCTTGCTCTATTTCCACCACGTGGTCATTTGGGGCCTGCTGAATAAGTGAGCCGGCTTCCTTGAGCTTGTGGTCCAGGTAGCCCCACCGGGTGCCCCGGTTACCGCCGGCGCCCTTGATCTTGAGAAGGTTGCTCAGCTCGCGGCGTCGGACCAGCGTCATCGGGGAGGCGTCCACGCCCTCGTCCTTAGCGACTTTCAGAATCTCTTTCCACGTCATCGGTTCCTCACCGACCACGGTGTTCAGGAACTCCAACGCCTCGTCGTCCTGCTTATGAGTGGTGCCGTCGTGCATTTCCTGAACGGTCAAATCAATAACCCCGTCCCATTCGATATACGCACCATTGGCACCGCCGAGAACCCGATAGGCCAAGCTCGCCGGTCGGATGGCGAGATTGCTTTTCACGCAACTCATGACCCGTTGCTCCGGGTCGTCCGGGTTGCGACCCACGGCGTAGGCGGCACGGGCGAGCGCGACGAACCCGATCGAGCCGGTACCGCGATATATCGCCTTGGCGCCGCTGCCCTTGTTCAGGTGCCGGACACCGACCACCGCCACGTCCAGGTCCCGCGCCAACCGGAACAGCGGGTAGAGCGCCCGACGTACCGAGGCGTCCTTGTGGCTGTCGGTGTCCTCACCGAGCATCGCGGTGATCGGGTCCACGATGATCACGCGGACGTTGTTGTCCATGACGAACTTGCCGAGCATGGGTGCGTCCGTGGTCAGATCCAGCGCCCGGTCCTCCAGTGCGCCCTGGTTGCTCAGGAAGACGTTCTTGTCGTCACCGCCGGCCAGTCGTAGGCGCGGCACGATCGTGTCGGCCAGGTCGTCCTCGGCACTGACGATGAGCACCGGGACACCACCGCCGGGGATGCGCACACCGTCCGGCATCGGCGCACCGCTGGACCACTTCGCGGCCAGGTCCACAGTGAGCAGTGACTTGCCATCGCCGGGGTCGCCCTCGATCAGCGTGATCTTCCCGTTGGGGATGTAGCCCGGCCAGGCCCACGTCACGCCCTTGGTCACCACGTCGGACCCCCGGACGATGCCCAGGTCGCCCATTGGCAACGGGTCCAGCAGCTCCAGGCCGAAGCCGGCCGCGAACAGGTCACTGATGTCCTTGCCGTACCGGGCCTTGACCAGCACCACCGAACTGGCCGTGAAGCTGACCGATGTGGCGACCTCGCGGGCGTGCTTGACGCCGGGGATGTCGTTGTCCGCGACCACCACGACGTCCATGTCCCGCAGGCTGTCCGAGTAGTGGGCCAGCCACTTGCCGGCACCACCCGGATTGCAGACCGCGGGCACTCCGCGGGCAGCCAGAACGTCGACATCTTTCTCGCCTTCAACCACGTACACCGTGCGATTGCTGGCCCGCGCCCACGCCACGGCCGGCAGGTTGTAGAGCACCCGGTCCGCGATGGCGGGCAGCCCTGGTCGACAACGGAACGTCTTCGGGTTGGCCCACCGCTCGACCACGTACAGGGGGACGTGGTCCTCGGTGGTGTACGTGTACTCGGCCTCGATGTACGGCTCGCCCATCAGATCTGCGAGCGTCAATCCCAGGACGGCCACCACGTTCTTCGTCTCACAGCCGGCGTGACAGCGGACTACGACACCGCCGTGTTCACCGGCCGCCACGTTCAGCGAGGCGACGTTGTCCGCGTGGGCTGGACACTTCGCGCTGTACTGACCGCCGGCGAGTGGCTTGACTGAGTCCAGTTTGGACAGAAAGCCGTCGAGGTCCACGGCCGTCCCTTCCCGTCGTGAAGGACTTGCTACACGATCTTTGGGATCGCTTCGCCAGGAATCGCTTTGAGTTGTGACATCGGCTGGGATCGAGCAAAGGAGTTCCAGGCCTTCAGGATCATCACCACGCGCGCCTTGTTGAACTCCTGGTTACTGGCGACCACGGCAGCGTCCGTAGCGTTGAATCGGTTACGCAGCACCAAACGGGGGTCGCGGTCACGAAGGTTGGCGCCCGTTGCAACGCCAGCGACGAACTGCTCCAGTACGTAGGAACGCTCAGACCTATCGGCTACCAACCACACCGCCGTAGCCATGGCGCTGACCCTAATCCTGGGAACCCTCCGTCGGACCGTCTCGGCTCGCTGCACGGCGACCAGGAGATCGTTCTCGTGCTTGAGGGTGAACTCCATGATGACGTCCCTGGTGATACCAGCGGCAACGTCGCTATAGCCAGACCAACCCTTTTCGGGAATCCGCTGACACCGCAGCACCATCCGTGACACGTTCGGAAGCACGGTAGCTTGAGGGACACCCTTCGATACAAGGATGTCACCGACCGTACGTTTACGACCAGAGTCGATGACATCAAATGCCTCGGGCGGAACATTTCTGGTGACCATGACCGGAGTCGGCCGACCAGACTTGATTATGGCGAGCAAGGTGTGTTGCCCATCCACCAGCCGACCATTGGTATCGAACGCGATCCCTTGGTGTGTCAGCACTCTCCGACCGGCGCTGATGGTTTGCGCCAGCTCGGCCACCCACGCCTCTGAGACGTTCCGATTACTCGTGTTGAACGTCAGGTACTCGCTAGCCCGCTCTGAGTCGATCATCTCGACAAGTGAAACCGGGTAGAACTCCATCTCAGAACCCCGCTTCAGCCGCCGTCGCCTCGGTCGCACCGGAACCCAGCACGTTGGCCGGCGACCAACTCGCGCCGTTGCCCAGCGCGGCGTTGCTCGTGGTCTGCGGTTGCTCGTTCGGGTTGACGATCGTGGCCTGCTCATACGCACCCGCGCCGGGGCGAACGGGTTCCGCCGGCTGTGGCGCGAACGAAGGCTGCGGCGTGCTCGGTGCGGTCGCCGTCGGGTAACCCTGGACGTTCGCTGGAGGTGCACTGGGAGCCGGCTGTACGGGCGCCTGGCCGGCGTTCCACGGTGGGGGTTGGCTCGGTACAGGCTGAGCCTGCTGCTGGCCGTACGGGGCCGTTGCCCACGACGGAGGCGGACCCTGCTGGACCTGCTGAGCAGCCGATGACCAACCGCCCTGCTGTTGTGGCTGCTGGCCGCCGCGCTCCATCTGCTCGTGGTACCGGACCGACTCGGCGGCGAGCGCGGTCAGCTTGCCGGGGTTCGCTTGGTCGTACCCGTTGGCGAACTGGTGGCCCATCGGACCGGGGTCCTCCAGGTCCATCGCCCGCCCGATCTCACGGACCTGGCCGAACACGACCTGGCCGATCTGACCACGCAGCCGCTGCACGATCCGGGTCGCGAAGATGATCACGTCCTCGAGAACCTCGCCCGCCTGCGGTCCGGTGATCGGCACCATCGTGACCCGCACCGTGGGGATCACACCGCGCTCGCTCTGGTACGAGCCGAGTCCGCCTGGCATCACGAACACCAGCTCGTTGATGAACGGCTTGAGTCCGGCGCTGGCCGGGCCGGGGGTTGTCCAACTCATGATTCGTTTCCTTTCTCCGGACCGGGGCAGCCGGTCGACAGGTCCGTCCACCCTGGACGGAAGTGATCGCAGTAGTTGCACAGTCGGCTCGGTGTCGCCGGCACGTAGGCCGCGCTCGCCCGGCCCCGCTCGCGCAGGACGTTGAGGCGGTCCACCGCTGCGTCCGCGATGGATTGGTCCACCGGGGCCACCCACGCCCACGCCTTGTTCAGCTCTCCGTCGATCGGCAGCATGATCACGGCCGTCGACTTGGGCTTCTCGCCCATCGCCGCCAACGCGGCGGCGTACATCTGGATCTGCACCACGTAGTGGCGCGGCAGCCCTTCGCGCCGGTACTGGCGAATCCGGGAAACCGTGGATGACTTCCAGTCGATGACCAGCCCGGTGAACCGGTCGTATAGATCGGCCTGGCCGGGCACCTGCCGGTACTCGACATGCTGCTCGACCAGGAACCGGCCGGAGCCGGCGTCCAGCCGGTAGAACAGCGCCTCCAGGGCGGCGTGCAGGCCGATGCCGATCAACGCCCGCATCGGATCGAGTGAGCGGTGGACCGCCGGCACGCCGGCCAGCTTGTAGGCGATCCGACGGTCGCAGTCGAACCCGATCTCGGACGAGCCGATCGACAGTTGCAGCGACCGCGGCGAGGTCATCGCGCCCAACGCGATCAGCGATGTGTACGACTCCACGACCGCGAACGCGACCGGGTCCATCTCCGGTGGCGTGGTGTCCCGCTCGCCGGGCGTGGTCCACGATGGAGCTGACGTGGTGTCCACCGCAGTCACGGACGACCACCCACGAACCGCAGCGTCACCACGTCGGCGTCGGAGGGCCGCACGTAGGCCTCGTACATGCGCGGCTGGTCGTTTTTGAACTTGGCCGAGTCGAACTTGTTGGGCCGGGTCCGGGTGACCTGGAGTTCGCGATGACCGTCGATGGTCAGGAACTGCGCACCAGCCGTTAGGGCGACGGCCTTGAGCTTGTCCTTGACCGCGTCCAGTTCGGCCGAGATCTCTTTGTCCAGTTTGGACAGTTCCCGGAGCTTGTAGTACGCATCGAGTTGTTCGGCCTCGGTCAGTTCGAACTCGGCGGGCTCGGTCATCACTTCACCGCCCGCAGTGGCTTGTGCTCCACGGAGCGCAGGTACGCCCGGTACTGCTCCTCGGAGATCCGGATCGACCCGCCGACGCGGTAGTGCCCGATCCGACCCGACCGCACCAGCCGGTAGACGGTCCAGTACGAGAGCTGCTGGCGGTTGGCGACGTCCTGGATCGTCAGGCCAGTGGCCACTGGTGTTTGGGACATGAGCCGGAATCCTGGCCGGTGTTCAAACCGGACGCAAGGGGCGAAACTGCAAAATGTGGCAAAGGCTGCCAACTACTGCATGTAACCCCGTCGGCGTAACTACACCGTGGTAGTTCACGGATTCCGCAGGTCGTCAAGGGAAACAACAGACGCCACAAATTGGCAAAGGTACCTAGACGAGATCGTACATAATTGCGCAGGTCAGAGGCCCCGGATTCACTCTCACGGGTGACCCCCCGACGGATCGGAACGATGGTACGTGGAAGCCCGGTCGCACACCGTGTCCGTCGGGGGGTCAGATCTTTCCGTTGTTCACCTTCGGGTGAATCACGTGACAGCGCGTCACACTTTCCGACGTCGCGCCGCTATCCCGTCCGCCGCCGGCTGGCGATCTCGTTGGCGACCTTGATCGACAGAGCCTTCGCCGCGTCCCCGTGCGTCACGTACCGCTTCGTGGTGTTGGTGTTCTGGTGGCCCATCAGGTGCATGAGCGTGATCTGTTCGACCTCCAGTGCCCACGTGGTGCCGAAGGTGTGCCGCAGAGTGTGAGTCACCAGCACCTTGTCCGAAGCTCGAATGTCCTTGCTCTCGCGGGCCAGCGCGACCATCGGTCGCCAGTGACGTCTGTAGAACACCGCCTTAGTCATGAGGTGACCGGGACGGCGACTGGGGAATAGATAGTCCTCATCGTCCTTGCCGACGGTCCAGGCCCGCAACTCATCGATCAATTGCTCGGAAAGCGGCACCCATCGGATCACGTCCTTGCCGGCCTTAGTGCCCTCGACCCAGTTCGTGGCGACCACGTGCCCGCGCACCCACAGTAGGTTCGTGGTCCAGTCGATGTCCTTGACCCGCAGGGCCAGGATCTCCCCGATCCGTAGGCCGCAGTCGGCACCGATCAGGATGGCTAACCGGCACACCACGGTAGGGGCGACGGCGAGCAGAAGCCCGAGCTGATGTTGCGTCAGACCCTCCTGCGCCTCCGGGCGCCGGTCCTTTACCTTGATCCTTCTGCGAAACCTGATCTGGGCCACGATGTTCTCGGTGAGGTATTCCTCCTCGAACGCGAACCGCAGGATCGGAAAGACGGCTTTCCACTCGGCAGCCAGTCCGGACTTGGCCAGAGGTCGCCCGGTACGTGGTGAGACACGGGCCGCCAGCGCAATGTGCGCGTCGCTGAGCGCCGTCGCGGTCAGTTCGCGGACGGGCCGGTCCAACCAGGCCCCGAGGACTCGCCGAACGGAACCACGCTGATTCTCGATCGTGCCGGGGACGAGCGGGTGATCGGGTTGGGAGTGGTAAAGATTGACCACTTCGGCCAGGGTGATCTGTTTCGGGATCGACGCCATCGATTCCGGCGTCACCCCGTTGCGCCAGGCCCGGCCGGTGATCCGTGGGTCGTGGTCGGCGATCTGGTTCTTACGCCCGTTCTTGGTAAACCCCTGCACGTACCGCTTGGCCGTCTTCGCCTCGGTCAGCGCGCCGGGCGCACCGTCGTTCTCGACTCGGAACTGGTGCCAACGCTTCCCGGTCCCGTCATCGAACTCCCACTTGATCTGCCAGTACGCCGGATTGTCCTCGTCCACGCCACCGCGGGGGATCATGCTTGCCACGTTGTCTCCTCTAAGTCATCGACCCCGAACAATTTGCGGGAAGCCGGAGCTTCCCCATGATCCGGGTCTAACGCTCAGAAGCCACAAAAGACGCTATTCGGTCAGAAGTGTGAACGCAGGCCCGTGACCAGGTACGGAGCGTAAACGACCTTCCCAACCCTTGGCAAACGACGGCAATTTTGCGTAGATTTGTACCCCCTGGGAAGCCCGCCTTCCCCATGATCATATTGATGACAAACAAAAAGAGCCCGTCCGGAACATCTCGACACGTGGCAAGAATCGAGACGCCCGGACGGGCAGCTTGGACATTCAGATCTGAATGTTGGGACGGGACCGGCGGAGATCCGCTCGGGCTGTCGGACCAAAGGCGCCCTCGACGCCGGCCCCGTCTGCAAAGGTTTCCCCCCGGAACCCCTTGGGACGTTGTGACATCCGGCGGCCACTATACGCGGTCGTCGGGGACCGGAAGCACTTCCGCCTCACGGTTGCACCGCCGACAGAACACCGGTCCGTTGGGCCTGATCCACTCGGTCAGTCCGTACTCGTAGCGCTCGCAGTTCGGGTTGCGACAGATCACCAGGCGGTGCTCCAACGGCTCGGGTAGGTGGACCTCCTGCACAGCTCAGCCCTCCGGTGAGTTGACGTTCGGGGTCATCTGGATCGCCACGCAGAACACGTCCACAACGCCGCCGGCACCGCCGGCCTGGTTCTGCCAGTTGCGGGCGAACACCGGCCCGCCCGTGATGTCCCAGCCAGTGGCCTTGCCGGCGAGCCACAGCGAGTTCGTCGAGGTGCACCACACGTACGGGATCGCGGTGAACCGACCGGCCTGCAAGGCGAACTTCGCGGTGCCGTAGTTCACACCGGCCACCGGGACCGGGACGTTCTTGACCTGTATCGCGAACGGGATCGGGCGCCAGGTGCCGCCGGAGTCGACCATGATCTGGCCGGTCGGCTGCATCGAGAACCGGGCCTGCTTCACCCCGCCCTTGTAGGTGCCGAACACGAACGGGTCGGTCGCGTCGTTGACCTGAATCCGCATCTCCCACAGGTCGGTGCCGACCAGCCGCTGCACGGTGATGATCTGCTGGTTGGTGCTGTTGGGTACGCCGACCTTGACGTCGAACGGGGAGCCGGTCTTGATCGCCTCGACGCTAGCCACCCGGTCGTCCACGCCGGTCACTGTGTTCTCGGCCGCGTTGCCGAGGTTGCTGAACCCGGCCGGACCGTCGGCCAGGTCACTCAGCGCTGGCACCGGCCACTTGTATCGCCCTGCTGTCTGGGCCATGTCGACTCTCCCTTATGGACCGATGTACTGGACGGCCAACATCGCGCTGTACTCAGCGTTCGGGTTGACGGTGATCGCGGTCGCGTTGTTGTGCTGCACCTGAAGTCCCACCACGTCATTGGCCGCGAGCACACGCACGTGCGGCGCCACGACCCCGGTCAGGTACACGTTGGCCACCCACGGCACCGAGCAGGACCGCCGGTTCGCGTCCAGCGCGTTGACCACGATGCCCACACCACGGCTGGTGCCGCCGGACGCGGTGAAGTTGAACGTGGCCGAACCACTGACCAGGTACCGCCCGGCCACCGGAACGGTGATGCCGGTGACGAACGGGGCCGACCCGGAGGCCGACAGGTTGACCGGAGTGATGGTGCTCGGCGTAATCGACTGCGGTGTCCCAGAGCTGAAGCTGAACGTGTTGCTCGCCGCGAACGGCAGCGGACTGAGCACGATCCAGGACTCCCGGTCGCAGATGACCAGCACCTGCTGGCCCGCCGCCACCACGCCCTTCAGGACGCGAGCGACCACGTTGGCCCCGCCCACCGTCACCGTGGCCTCGGTCTGGTCGGCAGCCACCGACACCACGGAACCGACCCGTGTGACCGCGGTGACGGCTCGAGAAACTCGAGGTACCACCTGACCCACGGCATTGCGCATGCTCACCCGTGCGGTCATCTCACACCACCTTGTTCGCGGTGATCTGCATGACGTCGTCAGGCGCGAGCGGCAGTTGCATCGAGGCCACGAAGTAGTAGCCGGCCAGGCCGAACACGGTGTCGCGGACCTCGATGATGTCGCTGAGCTGCATCAGCGGATTCGGGATGCACGTGATGTTCACGGCCTGCGCCGCTGCGATCAGTGCCTTGCCGGCCTTAGCCGCTGCCTCGTCCGCCTGGGACGGTGTGGCCAACGTCGCGTTCGGGTCCAGCACCAGCGGCACCTTGCCGAACGGTCCGCCGTACAGCAGCGGGTCGTTCGGATCGGCACCGTGGGCGACGTCGTTAACCCAGTGCCCCCACTGCGTGGTGTTGTTCAGACTCTCGCCCGGCGCGATGACGGCGTTGTAGACGCCAGTGCGTGACGTGGAGAGCTGACGGGACACCATGACGCCGGTCGACCCGGTGTCCACGATCCACGTTGGAGTGATGGTGCCGGCCGGCTTGGCAGGCAGCAGTGAGATGACGAAGTTGCCGAACATGTCGGCGTACCACTCCGACGCGATCGACTCGGCCATCAGATCCAGGAACTGCACCCGGTCCTGTTCCGCATTCAGGGTACTGGGCAACGTGTCCGTCTTGCCGGTGTTGTCGATGACGTTGTATGTGCTGCGGACATCCTTGATGACGGCGGTCATCGCCGCGGTCACCTTGGTTCCGCGGGTTGCTGCGGTCCACGGCGACTCGAACTTGGCGTCGGCGATGTCGGCCGAGTAGTCCGAACAGGTCAGTCGGACCTCATCGATGCTGGTGTCCACCTGGTCGATCCGTCCACTGAAGACAGTCTTCAGGTCGACCGTGTTGTCGATGTACCGCACGCCCCGGTACAGCTTGATGTAGTAGCCGTACGGGGTGAGCGTGCCGGCGACCACGTCGGAGATGAGCTGCGGGTCCACACTGACCGTGGCCGTGCGTCGCACGGTGGAGCTGCGGTCCGCGCTAACCTGTCCGGTCACCACGGGCAGCTCTTTGACCAGAACGTTGTTGTAGTACAGCTCAGCCTTGACCTCGACGCGGTGCGAGTAGGACAGAGCGTTAAGGAACTTGTCGCTGTATTCCGCGTTGGGAATGGCGATCGTGCTCATGCCGGCACCAGGTTTCCGAGCAGGACGTCCGACCACCGGGTTCGCCGGTCACGCAGCGTCTGCCAGGTAGCGTTGTCCGTCTTGTTCTGCTGCCAGGTGTAACCGAACGGCATCGTGGCCAGCCCCGGCGGACGGTCCACGATGACGAACGGCATCGTCCACTTTCGCCACTGGTCCATGGCTAGGCCCACGCGGGCGTCCACCACGTCGCCGATGCTCACGTACTGAGTACCGAAGCCGTACGCGGCCGGGGACTGGAGCAGCAGCACCGTGCCCCGTGTGATCAACGTGAGCAGGTTGGACCGCTCGACATCGGTCGTGGTGTGCATCACCAGCTCGCCGGCTGCGCCCCGACGCATCGCACTGACCACGACCGGCGCGGTCCGGTTGATGATGTCGAAGACGCCGGACCGGGCTGGCCGGGTCAGCTCCGCGATCGAGGTGACGATCGGAATGCGCAGGTTGCGGGTCGGGATGCCCGGATCTTTCAACCAGCTCCACCCGCCCGAAACGACCTGGACCGTGTTGCTGGTGGCCGTCTCCGAGCCCGCTGGCGTGGCCTGGGTAGCGACGTAGTACACATCCACGTCCAGCGGGGCCTCGAAGTCGTACACGATCGCCTGGCCGCCTGTGAGTGCGACAGTGTTGCCGGCCCGGATGTAGGTACTGAACCCGGACGGGTCGTACCGGACCAGCGTCACCGAAGTCACCGAGGCGGACATCGTGATGGTCAGGTTCACGCCAGCGTCCGGGCGGACTGCCGCGACCAACGTGGCCATGCGATCACCTCACCCGACGTCCGAGGACCAGCGCTCGCGCGGACGCTTCGTCGTTGACCGTGACGCGCGAGTCGATGATCTGGGTTAGTTCCTTGTCTCCGATGAAGACCTGCACGCCCACGTTCGGCGTCCCGGCACCCACGCCACCGAAGGCCCCGGCGCCCGCGTAGGACGGCCGTAGACCGCCGATCTCGTTGAGCTGGGACTGCACCAGTGGCTGGCCGGCAGCGAGGCCCTGGACGTACCCGAGGACGGTGTCGATGCCGATGTCCCGGAACACCGTGGACGGACTCTTGATGCCAAGCGCCTGCCGGACCGCCGCCACGATGGACGTGGCCATGTTGGTCAGGGTCCGACGTAGCCACCACTGCCGGTTCTCGATGCCGAGCACCAGGCCGTCGACCAGGTCCTTGCCGATCTGGTACATCGGGTCCACGAAGATCTGGGTGGCCCACCGGCTGAACGTCATGCCCTTGTACGTGGACCCGAGGCCGACCACGAAGCCGGCGAGCGAGTCCGCACCCATGCCCTGGAACACCGTGGACGGGCTCTTGATCCCCAGGATCTTCTTTGACTGGGTGACCACGCCGCCGACCTGCTTGGCGATCTGCGCGTCCAGCTTGGCCTGCTGGGACTGGAGTCCCTTGATGTAGCCCTGGATGGTGGCGATGCCGGGGTCGTACAGACTGGCCGCGACCTGGTCCGCTGACGCGGATGCCGTGGTGCCGATCTGGTCGAACAGGGTCGAGATCTCCTTGACCTGTTTCGGCGTCGCGGTGGCTAGACCCGCGGCCATCGCCCCGCCGCCGGCAACGCCGGCTGCTGCGAGCTGAGCCACCAGGCCCCGACTGAACCCCTTCTTGGCCAACGTGTTCAGGTCGGCGATGAACTTGCGAACCTCGTCCAACGAGAACGCCAGGGCTTCCTTGACGTCCTCCGGGTCGGGCGCGAACGTCCACCGGTTGGCGATGTCGCGGGCCGTCATCAGGGTCTGGGCCAGCGCGTCCCGGAACTGGGCCTTCTCCTGGATCAGATCAGCCAGCGCCTTCTGCTGTGCCTTGATATTGGCGATGAGCTTGTCGCGGGCCACCACGTTGCGAGCCAACGCGTCCAGGTTCTTCTTGATGGACTTGTTGGCCAGCATCGCCTCAACGGCCTTGTTGACCAGACGCGATCCAGATAGCACACCCTTGGCGATCCAGGTGGCGATCTCGCGGGCCGAGTCGTAGGCCTTGCCGGTCAGCTTCTTCGAGTCCAACCGACCGAGCGCTTCCTTGACCGTGTCCACGATGTGCCCGGCAGCCGCCTTGGCCTTCTTGGGGTCGGTCAGCGACTGGGCGAACCCCTTGGCGAACTTGGGGTCCATCGCCGGCGCCTTGACCTTGGCCCCCAGTGCCTTGCTCGCTTCCTTAACGCCCGCGGTGTACTGACCCACCTCGGCCGCGAGTGCCCGCCAGTTGACGTTGGCGATGTTCTGGCCACCGTGCGCCTCGAACAGCTTGTCGAAGATCTGAGCCAGGCTCAGTGCCTTGCCGGCCAGCTTGTCCCAGTAGCCGGAGTTGTAGGCGTCGACCAGGCCGGACTCCACGCCGTAACCGATGTTCGCCCCGGCCGTGGCTGTTTGGTTCATCACGTTCCGGGTGGCTTCCAGCTTGGAGTCCAGGTTCTTGAGCAGGAACCCCGCGCCAGGGATCGTCTTGATCAGAGCGATGAACATGTCGGTGACGAGCTTGAGTGTGTGTCCGAACCCCTCCGCTGAACCCTTGGCGGCGAACAGCGAACCGACCCAGCGACCGAACGCCTCGACGGCGGCACCGATTGCGGCCGCCAGCGTGACCAGGTACCGCACCAGCGGTCCAATGATCATCACCATCGACGCGAGCGCACCGACAATGTCGGTCAGTACGATGACGAACTCGGCCGTGGTGCGCGGATCGAACATGGCGAGCTGACCGATCAGTTGGCCAAACGCCTGTCCAAGTTGGACGATCGCACCCTGCACCGCCTTGTCGGCCATGACGCCCTGGATCTGGCCCAGGAACGCAAGAATGCCGGGCAGCGCCGACTGGACCATCTGGACCAGCACCGGTACAAGCTGCTCGATGATGGGCCGCACCGCCTCCATCAGTTGCGCGAAGACGGGTCCAAGGTTGGCAATCGCGGTCATGAAGACGGTGACCAATGGAAGCAGGTTGGACATCATCGAGTTGACCGAGCCGAAGAACTCGGTGAGTACCTGCTGGCCCTGTGCCGAGTTGATGAACGCATTGAACTGGTCGACAAAGGCACCGATGACGGCCAGCAGTTGCACGAACCCCGGTCCGGCCACCTTGAAGAAGCCCACGAAGATCTGAAGCAACCCCGGCACCAGGCCGACCAGCATGGTGATGCTCTGCCCGATGACCGCGAAGATCTGCTGGAGCTGACCGGACTTCGCCAGTTGCGTGAAGAACTGCGCGAGCCAGCCCACGAGCTGCGCGATCGAAGCGACGATGGCGGTGATCGCCGGCTGGGCCGTCTGACTGAGTGTGATGAAGATTGTCGCAAGTGGACGGATGAGCGGCACGAGCTGCTTCACGAACGCGGCCATGTCCGCGAAGCTGGACGTGATGGCGTCCAGGATCACCTTGCTCTGGAGCAGCTTGGCGATCTCACCGAACACCTTGCCCCAGGCCACCGCGACCTGACTGATGCCGGGCAGCAGCTTGGGCAGCGTCTGCGTAGCCAGTTGTTTGATGATGTCGTCGAACCCGATGGCCGCGAAGATCGCGTTCTCCAGATGGCCCTTCAGGTCGTGTAGCGGGCCTTCGCCGGACTTCTGGAGTTCGTTGTTGAATTTGTCCCAGGCCAGTCCGAGTACGCCGATCGCGCCACCCACGGTGGCAATCGCGCCGGGCAGTGCCAGGATCGCGCCGACGCCCACGGTGCCCAGCTCGACGAACGCGCCGACGAGCGAGTACACCGCCGCGATCAACGGCACGACCACCACGAGCACGCCGGCAAGAGCGGTCTGGATCAGTGCGGCCACGCCGACCAGGG
>Ga0126375_10000022_pt1 | contig 30871 bp, 37 predicted proteins | sample PanSoiMetPlot_14_FD_109577 | JGI IMG/M metagenome (GOLD analysis project Ga0126375, IMG submission 109577) | Tropical forest soil microbial communities from Panama - MetaG Plot_14 | ecosystem: Environmental > Terrestrial > Soil > Tropical forest | place: Panama | collected 2016-02-17 | reverse complement strand
CTATGCCCATCCATGTGCTTTGATGTGTTCCTCCATCAGCCGTCCCGCCACCAGTGCCGCCTTATAGCGCGCGCGTTCGAGCTGGCGCTGCGCACGGCGTGCGGCACGTATCTTGTGGATACGCGCCAGCTCTTTGGCGCGTTCTTGGCGCAGACGGGCGTTTCTGTTCCGCTTCCACGCCCGATGCGCGCGCGCATTGGCGCGTCCCTGGGCCATGGCGTTGCCGAGGGCTATGAATGGAACCAGGATCAGCATCACGGCGAATGCAACAACGATGTAACTTGAGACGAGCCATATGGCTAAGTGAATCATGGTTTTCTCCTTACCGTCCTAACCGTGTAAGCCAGGCCGCCACCAGCCGCACCATGAGCGGATTGCTATCAATACCGTAGTCGCTAAACGTGCGTACGCGGCCCTCGGCCTCATGCAGTAAAATAGACTCCGCAATGTAGCGCGCCCGTTGAACTGGCGTAGCCTTGCGCTGCCGCCCATACGACCGCCGTCCGTAGCTTGGGGGAGAAGCGGGAAGCCAGGAGCCGGAAGCAGGAATTCCGAAGTCTTCATGCTGCTTGCTGCTTGCTGCTTGCTCCATCTGTGTTACTGTGTGCATCTGATGCTCCTTCCAATCCATGTGTGATGGGGTATCTTGCGCTGCACGCCGCTTTAAGTCTGCCCGGACCGGCGGCGTGCTTGTGCGCATCGGTGTTTCGACGCTGCGTTGCGTCATCAAGCTACTTATATGGCGTGTTGTTCAGCCATTTGTAAATCGTGCCAGCACTCACCTTCAAGGCTCTAGCTATCTCGCGAGTGGCAGTCGCTATATCTGAATTAAATATACCTTGTCTGTTGTCTATAGTCAACACACAATATAAAAAATATTTGTTTTTTTTCTCTTTTTTTTGCTATATATATTTGTCTACTTGGACATCAAAGGGAGGAAAACAGGATGGAAGATTTTGGTGTACGTCTCAAAGCCCAGCGCCAGGTCAGGGCCTGGACGGTGCGCCACTTAGGGCGGCTGGCTCGGGTCGATGCGGGATGGATTTCCCGGCTGGAATCCGGCGAACGGCGCAATATTTCGGTGGACGCGGCGGCGCGTCTCGCGGTGGCTCTGGGCGTGTCCCTGGATTATCTGGTGGGCCTCACGCCCCAGGCGCGCCCATGGATGACTACACCTAAGAGGCGTAAGGCCCACGTTGCATGAAAAGCCCGCAGGGCAGGACGTGGGAGTTCACGTCTCTTCCCCTGCAAAGGTAGCCCTGCGAGCCCTACCCTGCGAGCTGTGGGAACGCAACCGTTCTATGACGGTAACTGTGACGCTATGGGTGGCTCGAGCGGCGGTTGTGGTTTGCCGCCTTCTCCAGGCGGTACCCAGACGATTATCCAGCCCAAGGTAGGGGAGTATACCCATTGCGGGCCGCCGCCACCCTCACTGGGGGGTGTGCCCGCGCCCGGAAGGACGGGGAGTTGACCGGGAAATGTGGGAATGTTCATCCCTGGCGGTAGGTAAATGGGATTCGCTGGTTGGCCTGGACTAGGCCAGATTCCTACCGGTGGTCCACCGCCTCCTGGAGGAGTGGGCCAAATCTGTGGCGGCAGGTATATAGGAGGGCTCACTACCCCCGGTGGCGGACTCGGCAGGTATATAGGCTGACTAGGATACCCTGGGCTAGGCCAGACACTTGGTGGTGGTTGCGGGATGACGATAGGGTTGGTTGGTACACCTGGAGATGGCCAGATGGATGGCGGTGGTGCACTGCCTGCCTCTGACCACGTTAAGACGCCCGTTATCGTGACTGGAGTGGATGGCATTCTGAATTCTCCTCGTTGATACGCTCCTCAGAACTGCACGCGAACCTTTAGGCTCTCTCCTCTGTTGACGTGGCACAATACGCGCCGGCGCTCCATGGTCCGGAGGCTGGGCGTGGTTTTCCATCGTGGTCGGCCTGGAAGGCGTGGGAGAGGTTTGCTCCAGCCCGCGCCACCTGGCTTGCGGGCCGCAGGTGAAAGTCACCCGCCGGTGCATCCACGAAGCCAGGATTCACGGTCGTATTTGCCTCGACTGTGGTGTCCGCGCCCGTATCATCAATGGCGTCGAGGTCATTGGCATACAGGATATTATTCAGCACGGTGGTATGGCTGTTGCTCGCATCCACCACAATGGCGGCATACTGCGCCCCGCGATTGGCCGTGATGGTATTATTGGCGACCTGCACATGCGCCGTGCTAAAACCCACGGAGATGCCGGCCTGGTTATTGTAGATGACGTTGTTATAGGCCACCAGCGCATCGCCGTAGCCCAGGAGCAGGCCGCCGGAGCCACCCGAGGTGTCGCCATTGTCGTGGATCGTCGAGTTACACACGGTCGTGCGGTCATTGCGGTGGGCGGGGTCGCTGTTATAGAGATGGATACCGTACGCCGCATTGTGATGTACCGTGCAGCCATCGATCAGGGTATCATGCGTGCCTGACACATAGATACCGTGGTGCAGATGCGTATCTGAGCCGTTGTGGTGGATATCCAGGTGGCGCAGTTCACAAAAACCCGCCCCCGTTTGGGCCAGGATAATGCCAAAGCCGCTGCCACGCCGGAGATCACAGGACTCCAGCCGGATATGATGCGCGCCGTTGCCGATCCACACGGCCTGCTCGGCACGGTATGCGGCATCGATGACCACGCCCGCGATGATGAGATAGGCGGCGGGCGCCGCCAGTCCCACGGGTCCAAGCACGACGCTCTCGTGCGCGTAAGCCTGCACGGTGACTGGCGTGTCCCACGAGCTTCCTCCTGGGAGAGACATGGTGTTCGCGTCAATGCCCTCGGGATACGCACCCGCCCGCAGCGCCAAGGTTTCCCCCGCGCGCAGCACACTCATGCCGTGGCTGATGGTCCTGAACGGGGCCTCTAAGGTGCCCGCGTTGGCATCCTGGCCATCCGGGGCGACGTAGTAGGTTGTGCCGGTGCCTGGCCCCGGATCAGGCCCCGGATCAGGCCCCGGATCAGGCGCGGTGAGCCTGACGGTGAGGAGCGTGCCACACTGCGGACAAGGGAAAGTGGACATGTTACACCCTCACTGCTGCGTGTATGCGCTCTAAGGCCTGTTGCACCTCGGCATGGGTCGCTTGCATGTCCTGCGTTTCACGCTCGAGGCGTTCTTTCAGCGCGCCGAAGCGTGCCGTCATCTCTACTTCCTCGGCTTCGAGCCCAGCCACGCGGCTGCGCACCAGGTCTAGGGCGGCCTCGGCCTCGGCTTGGCGCGTGCGTAGTCCTTGCAGATCCGCCTCGATGGCCTGCTCTTTGCTGTCTTTCATGTGGGCAATCTCCGCCTCCATCTCTCTCAGGAGCTGGGCTTTCCTCTCGTGCATCTGGCTTAACTCCTGCTCAAGTTCGTCGCGTTCGCGTCGCAACTCCGCTAATTGCCGCTCGGCAGGTTCGAGATGGTGCAACACCTCACGGTACGTCTGCATCACGTGCGCCGCGTTTTGCAAACTCTGCCGCTCGTGAATCAGGCGTTGCAGCACCGCTTCGGCGTTACCCGCCGCGTCCAGCGTCACCCGCGTCTCAGGCTGTGGGGCTCTTCTTTCTGCCATTGATATACTCCTCTTATTTCCCACCTTTGCGGCGTCTACGCCGGAACATGAGCGGCATCATACCACCGGAGCCGGCGGTGGCATAGGGTTGCTCGGCGGTAAAGCCCACGACATAAGCGGCCGACTCGGCCTCCATGATGAGGCTGGTGGGACCGGACATCGTGACGACAATATCGGCCGTCCCCACTGGGGCCTGAACCAGCGCCCACGTTTCCAGAGTCCCGGCGGTGCTCCCCTCCCGGCTTTCGAGGTGGATGAGAGGGAGACCGCCATAGATCACGGAGAGCACCGTGTGCGGACCCGGATTGCTAATATGCACCACCAACGTCGCACCAGTCTCGCTACAAGTATGCGGAAACGTGATCGAGTCCGTGAGCGTTGGCGTACTCATGAGCGTTTCTGCACCATATACACGTCAGCGCTGAGGTTGACCCCGGCGCCACCCGTCACGACCACTTTTAGCCCTGTTACCGCCGGTCCCACCGGCTTACAGCCCGCCAGAGCTGTATACGACATGGGTTGCCCATAGGCGTCGTCCAGCGTGGAGAACTGCGCACCCCCCAGGGTGCCCTGCACCGTCACCGTGGCACCGCCAATCGTGCCGTAAATTTGCACCGTAATATCGACCTGCCCATCCCCGGTGGTGAGTACGGACGATTCCGTATTCCCCGCCGTCTCCGCTAGGCCACTCACCCGGTAGAGTATATTCATTTGCGCACTGGGGAGCGTCGTAAAAGCCACCGGCATAGTTTCTCCTTAGGAGCAAGAAGCCAGAAGCAAGGAGCGAGAATGGGAAAAAATTCCTGCTCCTTGCTTCTGGCTCCTCGCTTCTCCCTTAATGAATCTGAGCGTAAAACGATGGAATGAGGAGGCCACAGGTTCCCGTGGTAAAGGCCCAGGCGATGTAGTGACCGGCGGTAATGGCCGGACTCGTGACCGTGCCATCATAGGCCTGGGCTGGACTTCCATTGATCGTGCAGGTGCCAATGGCGGTGCCTCCAGAACAGGTGGCCGACGTGCCACACTCGTAGAGGGTCACCACTGGTGCCACACTACAGCTATACTGCTGGCTTGAACAGGTAATATTGTCCACGGTGGCACTGGGGACGATTTTCGAAAAGCCGCTTTTGGACGTATTGATCGCGGTGAGATTGCCGGGATGCCAGCTTACCTGTTGGTAGGCCGTTCCGGCTCCGCCGGTGGCGGCAATGGTAATGGCGCCTGAGCCGTTGGTAATCGTAATGTTGGTGCCCGCGGTGAGGGTGGCGGGCTCAAAGGTGTTGGTGGATGTTTTGCCAATGAGGAGTTGACCATCCGTCGGGCTGACATTGTTGTACTTGGTGAATTTGCCACTGAAGCTTACCAGTCCAGCACTGTCAATGCGCATGCGCTCGGTATTGCTCCCACCGTTGGGAGCGGTGGCAAACAGCAACCGCGTGGCATAATCGCCACTCGTGGCGTTTTCCTTCTCCCCAACTATCTCTGCGCCGCAGGCCTCGTTCGTGCCGTTATATTTGTAGCAAAAGCCTATCTGCCCACCCATAGCGACCGCGACGGTGGTGGCCGTATCGGTAATATTAATCTGGCCGGCGTTCGCCGCCAGCGCTGGTCTGGCGCCACGGAAATAACTGGGCGAGCTCGCCGTGGTGCTAAAGGAGCGTACGACGGTATCACCCACGGGGCTGACACTGAATCCGGTACTGTTGAAGGCGGCGGTCCCGAAATTGGCCGTGGAGAAATTGATGCCGTAGGCGGGATAGGTCGTGTCCCCGCTGTAGAGATAGGCATCGGCCCCGGTCATGGCATTGTTAAAGAAGCCCAGGCCGTATTTCCAGGAGCCCCCGGCGAGTCCCAGGGCGGCGAAGGCCCGTTTCGTGCTGATGCCAGAGACCTGCACGCCCCAGATGGGATTGGCGGCGGTGGCATCGAAGCCGGCATTGTTCACGTCCACCTCGAGCCCTAAGCCGACACCCGTGGTCATGCCAGCGCGAATGTCCAGGAGCACATTCAGGGGCCAGATCTTGGCGCCGGCCGTATTGCTGGTGGCGGAGCCGTAAATGGTCACCTGCTCGCCACCGGCAGAGTCCGCGGAGGTGATATTGCCAGAAATGAGGTGATACCGTCCGCCGGTAATATCGGCCGCTGGTGCGGCATAGATGCCGCCGACTTTGGTAGTGGCGCCTTGCGCCGGCAATGACCTGTCGGTTAAATCAGTCAGGGCTCCGGCACTTACCACCAGCCGTGACCCCGTATTCGTGGTCCCCAGGGCCTGATGATGTTTCGTGGCATCATAGAAGAAATTGGCGTTATCCTGGGCAAACGTGGTGGCGCCGCCGTAGAACACACTGCCGGGTGTCCAGGCCGTCGTGGTATTGGTGCCACCTTGCGCATAGGTCATGGGGAAGGTGAGCGCCGCCTGTTTGGTATTGAAAGTCGTCCAGTCTGCACTACTTAAACACCCCGCCAGCGTGCCACTGGCCGTCTGACAGCCAATCGTGCCTGTCGTGGTAATGGGTCCGCCGGTAATCGGCAGGGCGGTAGCCACGTTCGTGACAGTGCCTCCCCCAGCACCTCCACTGCCGTTACCGGCTGCTGTTATCCGGCCTTTAGAATCGACGGTCAAGTTAGTATTGGTATAGGTGCCTGCTATAACGGTCGTATTGGCCAGGGTGGCTGCGGCCGAGCCCGGACCCGTCGCGGTCACATCCCCGGTGAGGGCGGTGATACCACCACCACCACCGGAACCATTGGCCGCGGCGGTGAGACGGCCGGCTTGATCCACGGTAATATTGGCACTGGTATACGATCCTGGCGTGACGGTGGTGGGAGTAAGAGTGGCTGCGGCCGAGCCTGGACCCGTCGCCGTGACATCCCCGGTCAGAGCTGTCAGGTAATTGCCGGCGGCCTGTTTGCTATTAAACGTCGTCCAGTTGGCACTACTCAAGCACCCATCCATGGTGGCAGACGCCACCTGGCAGGCAATCGTGCCGGTGGTGGTAATGGTGCCACCGAGAATAGGCACGGTGGTGCCTACAGCCGTGACGCCACCACCGCCACCGCCACCGCCAGGCGGTGGCGTGAGGATCGGGCCTGACTGGGCGAAGCTGACGCTCGCCCAGAGGAGAAGCAGGAAGCGGGAAGCAAGGAGCAAGAATCGCATGAGCACTCCTTATTGCGTTGACACTTCCATAATATTGGCGCTCGTATCGGCACTGGTGCGGATACACTGCCATTGTCTGGTGACTTCGCCGGTGGATAAGGTGAGTGAGGCGCCGGCTTTAATGAGCATGCCGGTCGAGGCGGTCGGCACAAAGGCGGTATCCGGGGCACACCGCATATCCCCGGCGCCAGAGTTGTAGATGAGCCCGCTACAGCGATAGGCACTGCCGGTGAGGATGGGCACGGACGTGCTCGACACCGTGATGTCTTGATTGGTGACACCCTGGGTGTTGATTTTCGTATATTTACAGGAGCCCGTAGTGGTGGGCTGACCATCGCTTGAGGTGGGAGAGAGCACCAGGAAGGCGCCCGCTGCAGCCACGGCTATGGCTACTGCGATACCTATAAGCGTCTGCCGTGTTTTGATGGTCATACGTTGGCTTTCTCGGTGGTGGGATCGGTACACCAGTATTCCCCGCTTTTGCCCGGACCTGGTCCAGGCGCCGTGGCACTAGATGGCGCTACCCGTTGCTGTGTGAGAGAACCAGGCGCCGTCTTGGCGTCTGTACCGATGCCGCCGCCGTAGGTATTCGAGCCGTACGGTGATGGACTTTGTTTCTGGGCCTCCGAAGGCCCCTGATCTTTGGTCTTGATATTGCCGGCCCGCGCCGGCGTCAGGCCTTTGTCGTTGACGCCGCGCTTACTGGTGGCCTTATCGGCAATCTTTTTGGCGTCCGCCTGGGTGTGCCCGCGGTTAATCATGGACCCGACGATACGTCCGTATACCTTCTCAGCGCCCTCTTTAACTGGCATGGTTATCTCCTTACATCTCGCGCGCGGTGAACCTGCCCCGCGCATCACGGCCATTGTGCCTCTCCAGCCCGGCTGGCGCCCGTAGTGCGGCCTCTGGCCCGGAGAGCGCCAGCGAGAACATATAGCCCGTCTCCGTCGGGCGTAAATCCACGATGGCGACTGGATGGCGGAACAGCTCCGCGTTAAAATACGCCTCCATGACGGTGGCAATGACATTAGAGGAAAGCATTATAACGGTATCCGCCGGGCTCTCCATCTCTGATGGTTCCATCTTCCACCTCTTCGGGCACGTCTTCGGGCACTTCTTCTGGCGCCTCCTCGTCCTCTTCTTGCTCCTCGCTCCCGGCTTCTTGCTCCTCGCTCCCGGCTTCTTGCTCCTCGCTCCCGGCTTCTTGCTCCTCTTCTTCTTCTACGTCAGGTTCCGCTGCGTTGCCACCCAAGACAGGCCAGCGCCTATTCCAGGCTGCACTCACGCTATACATCGAGGCGCACACCTCCTTATATACCTGGTTCCATGACGAGATTTTATGCTGCATTGCTTCTCCCACTTCGCGCTCCTTGCTCCTGAGGAGAAGCAAGAAGCAGGAAGCACGAAGCACGAATGGGACTTCGGACTTCTGGCTTCTGGCTTCTGGCTTCCTGCTTCTGCTCCTCGCTACTGCCTGACAAGCTGCGCCATGTCGCGGTCGTTCATCCATTCCCAGGGGAGTTCGCGGTGGCCAAAGCCAGAAAAGTGGCGCGGCTCGTCCACTTCTGCCGTGGTAGGAAGGCGCATCTCCCAGGGGACGCCAAAGCGCACGTAGTTTTCCGCGCCGTAGCGCCAGGCGCACGCCACATCGGCAAAGTAGCGGTCCTCAAATGGCTTGTCGGACACTTGCCCCTGGCGCGTTTTGGTATATTTATAGCCCCCTTCCAGGGCGCCAATCAAGACCGGACAACCGAGCTGGTCAAAGCCCACGAGTTCCCGGCCACAGCGGCATGGTTTCTTGGGGTCCAGCAAATGCCGCATGTATTGCAGGCTGTTATTCAGGTTCAGTTCTTTGTAGCGAAAGGGGTGTAAATTGTACTCTTCCTTGAGAATTTTCATGTCCCCGCGGCGATCGCGGGAGGTGGACACATTGCGCCAGCCGGCACGGTCTCCGGCATGGAGTACGAGGTTATGCTTGTCGTAACCGCGCTCGCGCATATGCGGCCGCACATGATCTTCCCAGAGCGAATGCACGGTGAGAGAAAAGGCGTCGGCGATTTCCGAGATACTAAAATAGTGTTGCGTGCCGTACTGACACCGGAGCAGCTGGGCGCAGACGACGGCCGGATGATGCAGCCCAAAATCCCACCCCAAGACCAGTGGCAGCGCAGCATCGTAACGGTAGATACCGACATGGCGCGCGTGGCTAAACTGCGGGAACACGGCCTGACCACCGTAGGCCGGGATACTTTCGCCGTAAATCACCCGCCTGGCGACGTTGAGATGGCGCCCCATGCGGGTCTGTGCGGCAATGAGCCCTTTGGCATACTCGGGTCCAAGAAATGGGTTGTCCACCGTCGCCGTCTGCAGCCATTCCACCCGGTGCACACCTAAGGCGTACTCGCCCGGCTCCTTGCCAAAGAGTTTATGCAGCCAGTGCCCCACCGGCGGTGGATTAGACGACACCAGACCCTGGAGGCGGTTCACCACCTCACTCCCTTCCTGGTGATAGCGCACATGCGGTAGGCGCAGACGCGACAGCAGCCCGGCTGACACATCCGTCCCTACAAACATTTCCTCCAGGCTCTCCATGGCGTCATCCACCCAGAAAAACCCGTAGGACGGCCCTAAGCCCTCCTGCCACGCCTTGCCCTGCATGGCATAAATGATCGAGCCATTGGCCAGCGTAATGGTCGTATAGTCGCCCTGGCGCTTGTCACTATAGACGGGCTTGGGGATATAGTGCCGCTCATGCAAGCGCGCTAAGACCTGCTTTACTGCCAGCCAGGAGCTTTTATAGAGCAGCTTATAATCCTTCCTGCACACCACGCCGATATTCTTTTCGACACCCAGCGCCAGCCGCACCACTTTGGCGGCAAACGCCTCGCTTTTGGCCGACCCTACGCCGCCCTGGCAGTACACATAATCGGCCCGACTATCCAGGATGCGTCGCTGGTGTGGCAGGACGTGCTGGTGCACATTGCCAGCAGACGGACAATGCGGCAAGCAGCAATCGGCAAAATAGGCCTGCAATGGTATGGGTTTTAGGGGAGAAGCGGGAAGCATGGAGCGAGGAGCGAGAATGGGATTCCCAACTTCGTGCTTCCTGCTTCCTACTTCCTGCTCCTTTTCCATCACGGTCCCATCCACGCATACGTATTCTGCGACAACAGCGCCTGGCTGGTGCGCTTCCTGAACGTCAGTTCATCAAAGGGAATCTCATCGTCTTCCGGTTCGTTCATGAGCCCCGCGGCCTTCATCCCCGCCACCACCTTCTCGGCAAACTTCTGCGCCGTCCCCGGATCATAGACGCGGGCCCATTCTAAGGCGCGGATGCGTACATACTCGATACACACGTAGTCATTGGGGAATTTCGGCTTGTCGTTGGCGGTGAGAATGGGCGGTAGCTGATAGTAGTACAAAATGGTCGATACGGCAACACTGGGATCCGGCGTAAAGTGAATACGCTGCTGCCTGGCCGTGGGCACGCCATCGTCGCCAAAAATGCAGTAATAGCTCGGATAGAGAACACCCACGGATTTCTGGGTGCTGATCTGTCGGTTTAACCACTTTTGCAAGGGGACACGGACGGCTCTTTTATAACTGAGCGGATCGCCCGCAATCGTCTGCACCAGGGCGCCGTTGCGGACATCAAGGATAAAATCCGCCGGTAAGAGATACCAGTCCTGCGCCTGGGGAATGACCGTGGTGGCGGTCGCAATGGTGGCCGAGAACGGACACATGTGATAATAGTAGTCCAGTATATCCTGTAACCACTGGATACAAAATGCTCCTGCTGCTATAGTAGGTGCATTAGGTCTATCATGTACATCAAGGTTCGGCAGTTGTGCGACGTCTAGGGCCACGTTACATATCTGGTCACGAGAATAGCGATTCACATTTAGTTACCTTTTCCAACATTGAAAAAACGTTGAACACCTTTCACGGCAGGGCCCATACCAGTGTCGTGCCGGCAATGCCTTTGGAGCCTGAGGTGGTCCAGGCGACAGCGGTCATATAGCCGGGCGTGGGACCCGTGTCGATGACGTTGACATTCCAGCGCGCACAGGAAATGACCGCCGTCGAATCCAGTTGCAGGTATATCAGCGTCGCAGTGCCGTTATCTTGTCCCCAGACCAGTTGATAGATGGTCGTCGCCGGCGCTCGGCTCGTACCCAGGCCGGTAATGGTAAAGGTGTTAGCGTTACTTAAGGCGCTCAGCGAGGGAAAGGTGAGCGTCACCATGCGGCCTTGCCGGAGATACACCGCGGTCACCGTGGGCGCGCTGACAAACCCGTTACCCGTGAGCGTCAGATTCACGGCTTCCTGCGTCAGCGCGTTGTTCATGGCGTCTTGCTGCGCCTGCAATTGATTTTGCTGGGTTTGCAGTTGATTTTGTTGGGTTTGCAGTTGCTGTTGCTGTGAGGTGAGCTGCGTTTGTTGGTCATTGAGCGTCGTATAGAGCTGATCCACCGTCGGTACCATGGCCTTCCACAACCAATCGACGACGTTGTAGAGATCATAGTCCACCATGCCGATCGACATGGGCGGATCATAGATATATTGACTCATGCTTAGCCCCTTGCCGGTTGCCCATTGGGGAGCGTAGTGCGGCCGTAGAGGCCGGCGCCGGCGTAGAATGGCCGCGCCGACGTGCTGGTGAAGGATAGGCGAATACCGACAAAACGCGCCGGCGTGTTGAAGCCATAATACTCCCGGACCGGCGTTTGGGTGAGATCAATATTCTGCAACCCACTCAGCGTGCCAAGTAACGAATCCAGCATATTGTTGGTGACCAACTGCAACTGCACCGTCCCGTAACCCGCCAGGCGTTCTAAGAACGTCTCAACGTTGATTTGCTGGGTGACTAAGCCAGGGATAGGGATGAGTGGCGTCTGCAGAAAGCCGGTAAAGGCGGCGCCCACATCGCTCGTGGCCGCCTGGTCGAAGTAACAGATGCGTCGCGAGGCATCAAACAGCATGGTTTGTGGCTCAGTCGCGGATGGGAAGACGGTGAGCCCAAAAGTGGGGGGATTGCTGGTCACGCCGAGCCAGGCTGCACTCTGGAGGAGTGGATCGGCGGCCATCTCGATCGGCGGAATGGTCACCATGACCAGGCCGACCAGGGCGCCGGTACCATCGGAGGCGCGCGGATAGAAAAACAGGATGGCTTTATGCCGGTAGCTATAGACACCGAGGATTTTATAGGCGTACGTGTGGTCAATATCCTCTTGCAGATACTGCCATAAATGATCGGCAAACCAGACCGGGTAGCGCGTGCCGTCGAAGATGCCTAAGCGGCCATTCTCGGTCATGTAAATATGGCGGCCCTCGATGGGCACGAGGGCATGCGCTCCGGCCGGGCCTTCGGCTTTGAACGGTTCGGAGAGACTAAAGGCTGAGGCATCGGTGCCAGGGCGAGCCCGGACCACATAGATACTGCGCTTTTTATAGATGGCGGCGCCAATACTGCCTAATTGCCGCACACACGTGCCGATATCCTGGGTCGCATTGGCGGGGGCATAGGCCAGGGCGGGCCAGCCGGTATGATCGTTGACCGCACTCCAGATGAGGGTGTCTTGCGCGTAGCTAGCATTGCCGCCGGCGGCAATGAGACAGACGACACGCTGCGCCGCGATACACAGGCTTTGTACATTGGTGGGAATGGTGCCCTGACTCGCGGTCATGGTAGAGAGTCCCAGGGTATTTTGATATTGCAGCAGCGGCGAGGCGTTATCGGCCATGACACCGCGCAAGTTGGCGCCTTCAAACATGAGATCGAATTCCAGCACTTTGTTGTCATTGGCGGCATAGGTACCGGTGGAGGTGGTGGCGAAGGTACCGGGGATGCCGGTCACTTCACGGCATTCGGTGCGCGAGATGGCGACCACGCGGTTATTACCCGCGCCGCCGATAAAAAACGCCCCGCCTAGAATGGGATTGGTACTCCCCGAGCCATAGGAGAACGTCACATCGGTCATACCGGGCCGTGGGCGTAGTTTGCCGCGGAATAAGAACATGTTTTGCACATCGGCGAGCGCGTCCGGGGGAATCAGATGGGCGCTGGTATATTTCCACACGCCCTTGGTGGGCAGTTGGAACATGGCGAGCGGCTGGGCGCCGGCTTCGAGGTTGGAGAGCGGCATGGTTACCTCTCTGGTTCGTTGCCGCTAAATGTCTTGAGCGCTGACTCACTCACCGGTCCGGACGCTGCACTCACGGCGCCTTCGGCGGGGCCTATCCCCTGGCTCACGATGCGGCCGGCTAGTGGCATATTGCTGGGCATATTGCCAGAGAGCACATTAGGCTGGACTTGTTGCGCCCACTGCGGCAGATATTTACTCCCCAGTCCAGCCCCTGGCGTCATGGGTTGCGCCATGGGGTTATTTTCTAAGAGCTGGCCCATGCGGCCCGTGAGACTGTCTGGATCTTGGAGATATTTTGTCTTCACTAGCTGCCAGAGTGTTTGAGGATCAAACCCCCCCTTTTGCCCAGATTGCCGCAGGAGATCGAGAAACTGTGCTCCTGCGACGGTATGCTCTTGGCTCTTGGCATAATCCGTAAAGGTCTGCTGCACGACGCTGTTGACGCCCGGCTCATCAAGAAAGCCTGCCGTATCTTTGGCAATGAGATCGCTGGCCTTCTTGCTATAGGGCAGGAAGAGCTCGATAAGGGGTTTGACGTCTTTCCCATTGGCGACATCGTTTAAATAGTTCTTATAGGCGCCCATAGCGGCCTGGGAGTTGCTGACTAAGGCTTTTTGGGTGGCTTGAGTGAGCAAGTCTTCCGGCACTTTCCCGGCATAGACGGCCTGGGCATTTTGTTGAATGTCGTTCATGAGATTGGCAGTAAGTTCATGCGTCGAGACTTCGGCATCGGTTTGTAAGGCCTGTCCCATCTTCTGGGCAATGCCTTGCCACTGTTTGGCACCAGAGGCGCCGTAGGCATTAAACAGCCGGGGATCAGTCGCCAGGCCTGGATGTTCCTCCTGGGCCATCTGCACTAAATCAGTGGCCAACTTGTTGCGCACCCATGGCGCGGTGAGGTATTGATTCATAAAGAAGTTGGTGAGTTCGAGCGCCCCCCCAGTGGCGCCCGCCATGGCGCCCTGCACGGCGGCGGTAGGTAAATCCGGTGGCGCGCCCGCCATGGCGCCGCCCGCCAGGCGTCCCAAGGCGACACCGCCGCCGGTCAGTCCGACGCGGGTGAGCGTGCCAAGCAGGGCGCCTTCTGGACCACCGGCGAGGCCCCCCACCACGCCGCCCACCAAGCCACCGATATTTTCCGGTGTGCCGACCGTCTGCGCCACCGCCCCTGGTGCCTGTTTTATCAGTTGCCAGAGTTTTTGGACCACCGGCCCACCCCATGGTGTAGGTGAATCCAGCGGGGCCCCCAACTCTTGCGCCTTGGCCTGCATGCTATTAAGGGTATCCCGCATCATGCCGCCTTGCGTCGAGGGCGAATAATTGCCCTGGCTGTCTATGGTCGCGGGTTCCACGGCTAGGCCAGAAGGAATAGGCTTGCCCTGGGCGGCCTGTTTCGCGGCAATGCTCATGGCTTGGGTGGATACTGGCGCGCCGGTGGTGGAGAAGACCATCCAGGCCTTGCCAGTGCTATCTTGAAAACCCATTTGAATGGCGCTATCAGCGCTCTGGCCGCTTGATCGTGGAGGCATTAGTGAATCTTCGTTCCTTTGACAATGGTTGTTTCAGCCGGCCCTGGCGGTGCAGATTGGGCTGGGATGCCAGGCGCCGCCATCACAGAATACATATTGAGATCGTCCTGAATGGCATTGCGCAGAATGCCCAGTTGTTTAATGGCCACATCTTTTCTGATATTGTCATTCAGTAAGGTATTGAGCGCCCCCTGGTATTGCTTGCCTTGCTTTGATTCATTGAGAAAGGCTTGTAGTGGTCCTGAGGCCAGATCCTGCATGGACTGCCGTACCGACACCTCATCCGAGAGAGGAAAGCGCCGGTTAGCCTCGCCCACGAGCTTTTGGCGAAAGCCGCCAATGGGGTCCGAAATGTCCGCCATTCCAGGGTCATTCAAGATTGTTTCCAGTTGATTTAAGCGATTACGTAACTGAGTTAATTTGTAAATCTGCGGCAGATTAGTGCGTTGCACCAGTTGGCCTTGCTCTTTATCGGCCGCGTCGGCATGGGCCTGCATATCGTTGGGAGTCCACATCATGCGCTCCTGGCCCGTGAGCGGATCAATAATTGCCTGGTCTGGGAGCTGCGCGCTGGGGGTTTTCGGCCATTCCTCGCGTTTGGCCCGGAAGATACCCGTTTGTGCCATCTGACTTGCTTCGGCGCGCGCATCAAAGAGGACTTTCCATTCCTCAGGCGTGAAATCGCGCGTCAAGATGCGTTCCTGCGGGATGCCCATTTTGCCCGCTACCTCAGCGTCAGCGTCAGAGAGCGGTATCTTCGAGGCTTGTTCTATCCTGGCCTGGAAAGCCCGGTTATTGGCCAGCAGGGTACGAAGTTGGTTGTCTCCTTCTGGGGTATTCATATCCACGCCATCCGCATTGAGCACCGGCCCTACCTGATGGGTGAGTATCTTAGTGGCCTGGTCCGGCGTGAGTTTAAGTTTGCCAAGCGTGGTTTCCCAAGCCAACCCTTTGTTTTGCTCTGGATCGAACATTTGTTGATTGGCAATGGTGACGACCTGCTGCGTGCCGGGCGCAATAAAGCGGGTAGCGACAGGCCCGGTCTGCACCTGGATATTCTTGGTCTCGTTGAGCAGATTCAGAGCGGCGGCGGCGGAGCCAATATCGCCCTTGTCGGCCATGGTTTGTATGGCCTTCAATTGGCGATAATAGGGATTCATGCTGGTCATGGAGCCGCCCTCTTCCATGCCTTGCAGCGTCTGGCGCACGGTTTGGAGATCATTGCGGTTTTTGCGAATGCTTTGCAGTGTCGTAGACAGATCTTTGGCCGCCTCTGGCGCGCGGCCCTCTAAGGCCCCGAAACCCATCTCGCCCAGTTGTAAGGCCCCCGCATAATCCCCTGCGCCCTGGCGTCTCGAAATTTCCGTGAGCAGCGGTTGCATGGTGGCCGCCTGTTGCGTCTTGCGCGTTTGCTCCATCATGGCGGCCAGCGGCCCAAACTGGCCATTAGCCGCCGCTATGAGGCCAATGAGTAAGGGTATCGTGCCAATGCCTTCAAAGGGTCCGCCTCTGGGCTTGTTCACAAGTGATTGCACAAACGCAGCATCACTTTGCCGGGTAGCTTTATAGCTTGGCGCGCCGCCGCCGTATTCCAGACCGCGCTCACCTGCTGCGATGCCCTGGCCTTCCGGTGCGCCGGTCCAGGCTGGTGGCGTGAAGGAAGAAGCGGGAAGCGCGGAGCTAGAAGCAGGAATAGCCGCGGCGCTAGGAGCAGGAATAGCCGTGGTGCCCCCACTTGTCCCATTCCTGCTTCCTGCTTCCTGCTCCGCGCTTCTCCCCAGAGGCGCGCCACCGTTCGTACCGGCCTGCATCGCGGCGCGTTTTTGCTCGACGGCGGCGCGGGCGGCGCGTTCATCGGCGGCACTCGCCACAGACGGCCCGCTGGCGAGTGCCGCTGCCTCCGCCGGTTTTTTGTTGAGCACGGCTGTGACATACGCATTCGAGCCATTGTAGAGCTTCAGCGCCTGGCCTTCGTTGCCAGTCCGCGTCAGTAACGTCTTATAGTAATAGAGGCCCGCGTCAATATTGGTCGGCGCATCGTTGAGTACGCGGTCGGTGGTCCATTTCTCGTCTGACGTGGCGTTATGCCACTGGACAATCTGCTTGGCCGTCGCTGGCATAATTTGAAACGGGCCGCGCTCACCCAGTTGCCCAACGATATTCTTGCCGTAATCACTTTCCTGATGCACCATCGCCAGCGCCGTCGCAGGGTCCACGCCATGACGTTGGGCGGCGTCAATAGTCATATCCCGCGTGGCAAGCTGCGTTTCGTCCAGTCCCTTCAGACGCGGCGCAGATGGTGCCTGAGGCACAGGAGTGCTGCCGTCTGGCGGGCTATACGGTTGCGTCCGTGGCGCTGGTCTTGGCACATCGCTAGGCCAGGCCTGCCCCGGCTGGGTGAGCCACGGAAAAGGCGCTGTCCACTGTTCGTCAAGTGCCGCAGTGTCTTGATCGTCCGCCATGCTCATCCCCTAGATCAGCGCCAGTAACCACTCAGCAATCTGACTCCAGAGCGAGGGCGCCGCGGCCCCCGCCGCGCCAGCCCCGCCTAGGGCCGCCTCACCACTCATCATCCCCACATCCGCCGCATTGGCCATGGCCGCCGCGCTCGTTGAAGCCGCCGTCCCAGTCCCTGCCCCGCCCAGCATCTTAGAGATATCCTGCACCGTGCCAATGTCCTTCATGGTGTTCCCGCCACCGCCGCCCATGGGGGCGAGCGGCGAGCCCGGCATCGGCGTGGCGCCTGGCACCTGCGGCATGAACTGCGCGCCCATTTGGGGCGGGGGCATCCAGGGAGTAGGAGAAGCAGGAAGCGCGGAGCGAGAAGCAAGCTGGCCCCACGTCATATTGCCCACGCCCACCGGGTTGCCAAGAAAATCAAACAGCGCCATTGCATCACTCCTCTTCGAGTCGCGATGTGGTTAGTTTTGAGTGGTTAGTGGTTAGTAAAGAAAAACCATATTACCCCGTATATCTCCCCAACGAACCACTAATCACTCACCACTAACCACTGCTTTAGAGTGGCATTCTGGCTGCCTGGTCGATGTCATCAAAGGGAACCGGCGCCTGGGCGCCTTCGCCGGACCCGCCGCTTTCCCTCTGCCGCATGGCGGCGAGCGTCTGCGCCAGTTCAGCGGGCGTCAGTTGACTCACTGTGGTCTGCGGGTCAACGCCCTGCACAATGTCGGCGCCGTAACCATTATTGGACCATTTCTTTAACGCCTCGCCCTGGCTGAGGTCGTTATAGACCGGGCCAGTGAGCAAGTCCTGAGCCGCCCTAAGGCCCACCTCCGGCGACGTAAAATGGAGAAAGCGCCCACCATCTTGGGCCCGCTCGCCCACTTGGGCCAGGCCGTCTTCGATCCATTTTTTGGTCGCCCCGCCGACTTTGATGTTGAGCGGATTGTTCATGCGCACCGGCATGGGCGGCTGCGGCGCTGGGCGCGATTTCACTGCTCGGCCCAGAAAGTCCGTCAGTGGCATCGTGGCTCCTTAGCCAAAGTATTGCTGCATCATGGATTGCGTCTCTGGTGAGAAGCGATTGTATTGGCTCTGGATATTGCCCCAGTAGCTGCCGGGCGTGACATCAAGATTTTGCTGCTGTTCGGGTGTCATAGCGCGCCAGTTTTTGGCCACCTGGCCCCAGTACGGCGAGATGGGATTTTGCCCGTAGGCATTGCCGCCCGTCATGGCGGTATTGAGCGTATTCAAACTCTGTTGCATCTGCGGGCTCATCTGGCTATAGCGTTGCTGCCAGTCGCCCCAATACGTGCCGGCTGGCGAGTTGGCAATGGCCTGGCGCTGTTCGGGCGTCATCGCTGCGAGTTGCTGCATGGCGCCCATCATGCCGCCTAGCCCCTGGCCAGGGGGGCCGCCGCCCATGCCGCCCAAATTGCCGCCCTGGCCAGGCGGTATGCTCCACAGGGGGGAGAAACGCTGCCCACCCATAGCCCCCATGCCACCCGGCATCATGGGCAGGGCCGCCCCATAGCCATAGGAGGGGGGATAGCCCAGGCCAGCCAGGCCGCCGCCATAGCCGCCATACGCGCCGTAGCCACCACCCCCGCCGCCACCATACCCACCGCCATAGCCGCCACCGCCGCCCAGCGCACTATACCAGCTGGGACTGCCAGTGCCGCCATCTCCGCCGCCAGCGGTCCCACCCGACGCCGCGCCCAGTCCAGGAGGCAGCCCCTGGCCCGTCCAGGCGCCGCTTCCCTGACTGCCGGTGTTGCCACCGACCATGCTTGCGTAGTCCGGGCCAGTCCCGTACCCCCCGAACTTGCTCCCTCCCGGCACGTTTGCTGCGAGAGTCGGCATGCCGTAGCCATAGCCGAGCGCCTGTGCCATGCCTTGATTCCACCCGCCCATGGCATCACCGCCTAAATTCCCCATGGTTTACTCCTTCTCTCCGCTAACCATAGCCAAAAAAGCCAAACAGCGGCGGTTGTCGCTGGACACCAGTCTGCACCGAGCCCGGATTATACGGAATGCCGGTCAGGCCCGTTAAGGCCATCTGTTGCTGCCGCATGAGATTTTGCTCGTTGAGTGAGCGCTGATAATCGGCCATGGACATTAAGCCCTGCGTGGCCTGCGATCCCTGGAGACCTAATTGCCCCATGGCTTGATACGGGGCCAGTTGCCCGGCGGTGGCCTGATACGCGGCCTGCCATGGTTGCAGCTGGGCGAGCTGCAGATTGGCGGCTTGCTGGATGGGTTGCATGACGCCCTGCTGCATGTTGTACTGCTGCATCAGGGGCTGCATGCCAAGAAGGCCCATCTGGGCCATTTGCATATTAGCCTGGGCGCCCATGAGGGCCTGTTCGTAGGGGGTCATGGCGCCAATGTGCTGCGCCTGGGCGCCGGCTAAGCCCGCTTGCGCCCCCGCCAGGCCAGCCTGGGCGCCTGCCAAGCGTCCCTGGGCGCCATATAAATTCCCCTGGCTAGCCGCTAGGCCCTGCTGGTAGGGCAGCATGCCTAATTGCTCGGCGGCGGCGGGTAAGGTTTTAATAAAATCTTCCGCGACTTGCGCGGTGCCTTTGGCCAGGGCTTCCTGGGCGGCGCCTGAAGCCCCCAGGCCTTCGGCGGCAAAGCCCTGGGTGAGTTGTGGCCCGAGGATTTGTTTCACATAGTCGCCCAGGCCAGTCGTCCCCATGGCCTTATACTGATCCATGGTCATGCCGCCGCCCGGGCCGGGGGTAAAGCCGCCGCCGCCGTAGCCACCGTCACCACCACGCCACGAGCCGCCGCCGTAGCCACCCCCACCGCCGCCTGCCCCACCAAATCCCCCGCCGCCACTCATGGCCCCCATAGGGGCACCGCGGGCGCCACTTACTAACTGATTCAAATACACGTTATAGGCCTTCGAATAGTCGGCCATCTGTTGCTGCGTGTTCCACATGTCTTGCGCTAGTTGGCCGGTGTAGGTTTGGTAGGGTCCGAGCCCCTGGGCAATTTGCTGCATCTGCTGTGGATACTGCGCCATCTGGCCAGCAATGTTCTGCATGTTTTGCTGGTAGCCGGGAATGGCGCCGAGATAGCCCTGGGCCTGGTTGTAGAGGTCTTGCACGCGCGGATCGGCCTGGTATGCCTCATAGACACTTTGCGGTGGTCCGTAAAGCTGCGCTGGCTCAACGGTCTGATTCATCAGGGCTAATTCGTTATAGCGCAGTGTATTCTGGAGTTGCGAGAGTGGATCGGGCGCAGTCGTTTGGGTGGTATATTTGGCTCCCCCAAGAATGCTTGAGACCAAATCACCCATGATCGTTCTCCTCAGGCGCACTCAAGTGTTTAGTAATTACGGTGCGTGTAGAGGTGTAGCCATAGCGTTTCTGGAAAGCCCGTGTATGGCGCTGGTGAATCATGGCGGTCCCCAGTGTGCAGCCCTGCGAGTAGGCGGTTTTTTCGAGCCATTCTATGGTCTCGTCCAACCTGGACAGGTCGGCTTTGTCTTGCCACACCTGGTAGACATGCATCACACGCACGCCGTAGAGATCCTGAATCTCGGCGTAAACATGGGCAGTAATACCCTTTGTATCATCCAGGTCAACCAGCACATACACATCCGGCGCGCCAGCGTAAAACCGTGTGAGCCATGCCGTCACCACCGGCTCAGCGGGAATCTCCGGGTTGTGTGCACGCCCAAACGCCACCATGCGCTTAAAAAGTGGCCAGTGGAGCATCATGCCTAAAGCGTCAGGAGAGAGGCGTTGCATCATGTCAGCACGACCAAAGGGAGTGCTGAGAAGCAAGAAGCAAGAAGCAAGGAGCAGGAAGCAGGAAGCAGGAAGTTGGGAGTCCCATTCTCGCTCCTGGCTTCCTGCTTCCCGCTTCTCAGCAAGAAGCAAGGAGCAGGAAGCAGGAAGCAGGAAGTTGGGAGTCCCATTCTCGCTTCTGGCTTCCTGCTTCCCGCTTCTCTTCGATCACGCTTCATGCTTCCTGCTCCTCATAGTAACCGGCTTCTAAAGCCAGATAATCGCCAATATCACGATGCAGACGCAGCATACAGGGCCGACACCACGACATGCCTAAAGCGGCGCTACTCCAGGTACATTCCTTACACACCTGGGCGCCTTGGGGGGCTTTCGTCGCCTCATGGGCTTGCAAGCGTCCAGCCTCCAGAGCGGCATTTTCTTCGACTTCGGATTGCCAGCGCCTGGCCACCGTCCCGGCATCTTGCCTCCCCGCCAGAATGTCCAGCAGGGCGACAATTTTGCTCCAGATGGCAGGGGCAAAATACGTTTCCAGTCCGTAAGCCTCGAGCATACGGGTATTCATCTCCATCAGGCGTACATCGGCCTGTGCCAGCACCTCATCAAAGAGGGCCTGCATATCAGCCACACGCGGATGGACGATCTCACCCGTTACCGGATTCCATTGGCATACATCAATGACAATTTGCTCACCCTGCCCAGTGGCCTTGGTGAGCGCCATACGCACCGGCATAGATGTCCTTCGTAGCAAGAAGCAAGGAGCAGGAAGCAAGCATGGGGAGAATATTCCTGCTCCATGCTTCCTGCTCCATGCTTCTAGAGTAAAAAGCGCTGGTCAAGTAAGCCGATATTGTCGAGCGTCTCCGGCGTCACTTGCAGGCCCACTGCCTGACTATGCCCGGAGCCATTGGCGCGCCTGACAATCAGGTAATGGCGCTGCGTCGTTTCAAGGAGACGCGCGTCGGCTTCTCTGGCCAGCATGTCCTGGTGCAGGAGTGCCCCTTCCAGATGGGCTGGCACCGTACACTTGCCTGGCCCAAACGTAAGCAGTTGTTGCGGCTCGCCAGAGGCAATAGAGTGCTTAGCGTAGAGCGTAATCGTCCGTGGGCGCTGGCCTCTGGCATTGGCCCGTGCTTCCTCTACGAGAGGCCGGGGTGGATAGTCGCTCCAATCCCTCGTAGGCTCTCCTCCTGGCTTCTTGCTTCCCGCTTCCTGCTTCTTTGGCTTGGGGGGTCTCATCTCCGTTGGCACGGGGGGCTCTTGTGGCAGCCGTCTAGGAATACGTCCTAGTTCAATCCCCGCCGCCGTGAGCACTTCCAGTGCTTCAGCAATGGATATACTGGTCCTGGCCATTGAATCACTCGCTTCGCTCGTGATGTGGTTAGTGGTTAGGGGAGGCATGGAGTGGTTAGTTGGGGAGTAGTTTTGTCTTTACTAATAACTAACCACTAATCACTAACCACTGCTTTTAAGGCCTCTGTGGCAACAACATACCCCCATCCAGTGCCCGCGCCACTATGCTATAGCCCAGAGATGGATTCAGCCCGGCGCACGTTAAAGCCTGTTCTCTCGTACTAAACACCCCAGCACAAAACCCCGAGGCATAATGCGCCATGAGGACATGAACCACCGTGGGCTCAGCCGCCGGGTCAGAAAGCGGCATTGCCTCCCAGGTTTCCGGATCCCCTGTCACCTGTACAGCCTCCGCCATATTCTTGCTCCTTGCTTCTAAGCTTCTTGCTTCTCCATTCCCGCTATGCGGGAATGGTGGCCGCTAGGGCACTAGATGTTTCAAAGCGCTCTAAGAATGCATTGTCGAGGATGAACGATTTACGCATGAATTTGGCGCCCACCTTGCGGCGCTGTACCAGGGGGTCAGAGTCAGAAGGGCCTTTAGGCGTGACGAAGGTTTGCAGGCTCATGCCGTTGAGGACTGCGGTCCCAAAGGCCCCGCGACCACACACAAAGCCGGGATAGACACTGACGCCGGTAGCCGGGGAGACCGGGGCAACGGCTTCGGTGCCAGCCGGGGCCGTTTGAATGGTGAAGGTAGACGAGGCCGCTTGCAGAGTGGCCACTCTATAGGCCGTAGCGCCGTTCACTAAAGTCATGTAGATGTCATAGACGTAATTGGTGGAAGACGGCAGAACCACGGCAATGGAGCCAGTGGGGCCAGTCACCGCAATGTTGGCGGTTTGCTGCGAGATGCGGCGCTCATAGTTGGTGGTCACCTCGCGCGCCACAATCTTTATCTGATAGTTGCCAGAGGCCAGCGATCCACCCGTGGTGGAGGCGGTATATTGGCCCTTTAAGGCGGTTATGGCTGCACCATCGGGTGCCACCACGCCCACATACATGGGCAGAAAGTTGCCGAGAATCCAGTCAATGCCCATCCACGGCCCGACATAGCCATATTCCAACTTGGCCACACGCGCGAAATTGCTGGCTTGCTGAAACGTCTGATCGGACGCCAGCACAGCGGCCTTATGCGGTGGCTGAAAGACGCCCATATACTGCCCATCTGGCATATACTTCGGCGCCCCGCGCATCTCCAACTTGGCGTTGATGGTAATGGCCAGGGCAGTAGAAAACACATCTGTCGAGGCGAGTGTCGAGCGCGCCACATTGGCGCCCGGATATGTGACATTGGTACCGGCCATGAGCACCTGGGCGTCTTCACGCTCGGCCGCTTCTTTCATGGCCATCGACACGCGCTCTACGGCGATGTTCAACATCGGATGGCGCACTGTTAATTCAACTACGTCCGTGAGTAATGCAACTATTCCCCATTGTTCCGTGACTACATCCACGTTGGTCAGGGTGAGCGCATTAGTAAACGGCGTCACCCCTTCAACTAATTGCGTGGTTGGCAAGGATAGACGTTCGACACGTACAACGCGCAGCGTCTTAGAGTTCTTCTGCTCAAGCGGGTAGGAGTCCGCCAGCTTATCAAGGACGAGGATACGATTGAGCAATTCGATCATTTTGGCCGTGATATAGACATTTGGGGCGTCATTTGCAAGAGCCGCAAAGGTCGAGTAAGCGTCGGGCATTCAATCACCTATGAGAAATTTAAGGTTAATTGTATTGTATCCTTTTCAGTTTTTCCAGGGTTTACATCTGGCTGCTCCAATGTCTCATAGGCTGTCCTTTTCCAGCTTGCCCTACACAATCACGCCTTCATCCACGTGCAACGCCCTAAAACGTAATCCCTTCCAGCCGTTTCTCCATGTCTTCCAAACTGAGCTGATCGAAATTTGCAAACAGCGCGTCGGCCTTTTCCTTCCCGACACTCCCGGCGCCCATATCGCCAGCATAGTTGGCGCGTTCTAAGGCGCGCTCTTGCCTCTGCCTCTCCTTGGTGAGAAACGCCTGCGGATCGGCTTCCAGTTCGCGCCCGCGCACGTAGCGGTAGCAATCGTCGCGCACCGTCGGGCGATTATTGGCCGCCAGCACCTGAAACGTCTGTTCGATCTGGTCTTGATACTCCCTGGCCTCGGGATGGCGGGCATAAAAATCGCTGTAGTCTTTGGCGTCTGCCGCCACATGCTGAGCATACTGAATGCCCGGTTGGGTAAAGTGATTGATATACTGCCCGACCTGGTTATAGGCCGCCTGTTGCGGTGTCATCGTTGGTTGCTGTACCGGCATATTTGCGGCCGTCTGCTGCAGATACTGATTTACCTCGCCGCGGATATACTCCTGCACCTTGGCCAGTTGATCGGCCTCCTGCTCTTCAGCCACTGGATCACTCCCTTCGGTCGTGATGTAGCGAGTAGCACGGAGCAAGTAGCAGGAATGGGAATCCCAACTTCATGCTTCTTGCTCCCTGCTGCCTGCTTCTCCACTAGATAAACTCCTCTTCACGCTCCTCGACCTTCGCCTCTATATGATCCACTAAGGCGGGCACCGAGGGCATATCCATCATGAGCAACTCTTTGGCCTCGACAAAATACGTCAGCGCCGCATGTAAGGCCTGTAATCCCGCCACCGTCAGCGCCAGGGCCGCGCCATTATCACTGTCCAACTGCTGCGCTACCGCCAGCGCCAGATTGGTAATGGGCTCGGCAAACATGCGCGCCTGAAACGGCGCCTCCTCACCCGGAAACTCCTTGAGTACGTCATGTATACGCTGATCCATAGCCCTACCTTCTCATGCCATTCGCTACAGAGGGCAGCCGTGGAGCCAGTCCAGGCACCGCAGGCCCTGGTGGTGCTCCTTGAGGCCCAGGGCGAGGCGTCCCCCCCGGTCCGCCTGGTGGCATCCCTGGAGAGCCAGGACCACCTGGGGGCCCTCCTGGAGCCCCTTGGGGCATCCCTGGTGGTTGCCCCATGCCCGGCATTCCTGGAGGGGCGCCACCCATGCCGGGCATCCCTGGAGGCGGTGGCGGCAGAGGCGTCACCACTTCGAGCAACCCCCTCTCTCCAAGGCCGTATCTCCAGATCATCTTGAGTAATTCCACCAGGTTGAACTGATACCCCTGTTGCCCAAGCAAAGGCGCTAACTGTGGCACCATATTGAGAAACATCAGTAACTGCTGCGCCCGCTGCTGCTCGTCCTGAAACTGGAGTGCCCCCACCCACTCAAACTCATAATCCCCTATTAAGTCCTGCGGCTTTAAAATGTTGCCAAAGAGCCCCTGACCGCCCGGTATGGCCATCAATTGATCTTGCGGGATGAACTGTGAGGAGACTTTGTAGATGTCAGAAAGCGATGGCGTGAGCACTTCTTGCTCGATTAATTCTGCGACGTCCTGTATGTCAGACATGCCCAGCGTAATGAGATTATTGACCGCCTGTCCTGCCCTGGGCATGTTCCTGCCTGGCTGCCCCTCAGCTATCGTGCCAGTCCCGGCCATGGCGTTAATTAAGCCCAGTTCAATCTGCCAAGCCCTGAGTTGATTGGTGGACGTAATAGGTGGCGAGATAAACTGCAACACCTGACGCGGATCGTCCGATACCTCCCACTTCGCCCGCCCCTTCATCTTCCATGAATCCGAGCGCTGACTTGTCCTGGCCGCATCAGAGACAGCCACAAAGCCCTCTTCCCAGTCCACCGCGTCCATAAACTTGTTGAACTGGTCATTCTGAATATTGTCCATCTCATCAATGTCTTGCATCATCGACGAGGTATACAGTTCTCCCGGCATCGCCCGATGCACCGCAGTCCTGTACAGAGGCGTGTCATACTGCGATTCAATGAAACCCACACAACGCGAGCCCTGCCGGTGATTCCATAAGATATACACCTGGTACAGACGGTCCTGCCTCTTTAGCCATACCTCAGAAATACTCGCAAAGCCCTGCGTACTCTGCTCTAATTTCTCCGCTGTCCGAGACAGCGCTATGTCTACCCCAGCCGTGGGGTCCGTGATGCCCTGATAAGCCATGCGCTCGACAAGGTGATACGGCCAATCCGGCTTCGCAAAATCTGCGCGCTTCACGTCCTCCACAATCCCTAAATCCACAAAGGTCCGATAACGCTCATACGAAAATAAGAAATCCTCGAATATAACTTCCGCTTCCCCTGTCGTAGGCGCCGTCTCAGGAAATATGTACAACGCGAATGGGTCTACCGCCCGCTGATACGGCCATACCTGCCCCTTATCCACCTGTACACTCGTCTTGATCGTGCACATGCCGTACAAAAGCATCGAGCGTACTAACTGACTAATGACCGCCCGCGACCGTATACGCTTCCTCAGCACATACCACATAAAATTGTCGACGTTATCGAGCTTGACCTGATCGACCTCCGCCCCCATCGGCATGACTTCGAACCATTTGACATTCGGCGTAAGCATTTTTATGCCCCGAATGATCGTCCGTTCTGCGGCTCGACGTGCCGCAGGTATGGTGTAACCTGCGGCTGAGGTATCGCTACTCGTGAACCGGGCCTCATAATTTAGACCCATCCACACCCGCCTGGACCTCAGCCACCTCTCCTCAACAAGACGTCGACGGTGGCGAATCGCCACGCACTGCTCAGCTATAGCGCCGCCAAGCTCCCTTTGCAGGTCTGTCGCTTGCTCAACCGGCATCGCTCTACCCGTTACATAACCCCATCACCAATAACACCACGATGAGCAACGCTATTTGCACCGCCACCTTCCACCCGTCGCTCATCCCCTGTCTCAAATATCATACGTGCCTGTTAGTACATACCGCGCGTATACAGTAGAACGCTCTCTGTAGATGTCAAGCAAATTCTACGCTAACTCAAATATCTTGTGTGTCACTTTAACTATTAACCATGCTTATGATAGACGTACAAAAACACTTGCGCCACCCCGTACGCCGTAAACGTACGCTCGCCCGCCGCGACACGCCAACACTGGCGATGAGGCTGCTCGTATGCTTTTACGCATATTCTACGCGCATAGTACTAAATATATTATTATAAGTAACGTTTTCGCACGTACGACGCGAGTTATACACGAGAAACGCCGCGTCGTTACACGTGATGCGCGTATTAAAAGATGATTAAAAGGTCTCAAATCGTCTAAAGCATGTCTTAAACACGGACGAATCGTACTAAGAACGTGCGTTTCGTGGCGTCTTTGCTCATGATGATAATTATACATAGAAGAATATGCGTAGAAGCATGTCTACAGTTGTATATACACAGGAGCATATTCACGCCTACAGTTGTATATACACCGACGCATATCCGTATACATACGCGCATAATGGCGTAGATACTCACGATGCGCCGTATAGTATAGTTAGTAGTATGAATGTTTACATAATGTCTCTTATCAGAAGTAACAATGCACACACGTTTCGCCGCGTAGATACTGGACTTGCGCGTCGTACGTTACGTCGTTACACGCGCGCACGTGGTGTGCAGTATAACACTATGCTCTAGTACTAAGTAAACACTACGTCGTTACTACACGAAACGGTGTATCATTATGAGAGAGTGTATTAGTACGAATAGGACACAGCGCGACGTGAAAGTGTCTCATAATGAGAGAGATGCCGCTCGGTGAGCGACTGTCATTTCCCCCAGTAACGACGTAGAGTTATCGTATAGACCTTTTCGTACCCTTTTCACAGTCCTGTACTATGACGAAATGAACTACGTACACGCCAGGCCCGTGTTCTGCGGCGTGCGCGATGCGTGCGCGGCGTCGCGCGCGCCGCACGGCGCGGCGCACGGGCGACGTGCGCCAGGTCGGGTTACGTCGCACGATACGGTTTAGGCGCGTAGATACTGGGGATCATGGCATTAAAAGCTGATAAGCATGTCTTAAACTGCATGTGCAAACGTACGTGCGTCTCGCGTAGTATCGAGGCCGTGAAACGCATACGCCGTGAGACATGCTTATGTCGTTTCGCCGCGTCGTTGTTGGCTGTCCTGGGCTCCCCCTCGTTGACCAGCATTTCCCCCGAACCCCTCAACGTTCACCCCCGCATTTATGTAGTGACGTACGTAGTGACGTAGAGCTATTACGACGCAGGTGATATGTGTCGTGTGTCACGCGCCATGCACGAGTTGTGGGAAGGTGCGTAGGGCTTCAGGGAGGGGAAGGAAGGGCCAGCCGTCGGGACCCCAGGCAGTAGGTTCGGGGGAGGCTTCGTGTTCAGGGGGGGTGTCACCATTGGGCCAGGGGTGTGCGGGTCGTATACGCAGTCGCACGACTTCATAGCGTAGAGGGCCGGCTCGGTTTGCTTGTTGTTCGTAGAGGGCGTACATACCCTTGCGGGCGAGTTGGCGGGAGGGAAAGTGTGCATCGGTGAATTTGTCTGCTACTGGTTCCATGCTCAGGTTTTCTCCCCTGGTCTGGTGTTTAGGTATTCCCCCGGAGAGAAAATCGAAAATAGCACGACCCCGCATGGGAAAAAAGGGTATGCCTGTTTCGTGCTGCTAGGCTTCGTGCTGCTAGGCTTCGTGCTGCTCCCGGAAGAGAGGCAGGTCGTGGTAGGTGTGGTGTCGTGGTGGTGCGCCGAGGATCCAGGCGGTAAGGGCGGTAAGGGAGAGGCGTTGACGGGCGAGATTGTGCAGGTACGGCCAGGAGAGATCGAGGCCGATGGCGTGTCGTCCGAGGGCACGCGCGACCAGGGGGGTAGTGCCGGAGCCGCAGAAGGGGTCGAGGACAATGGCGGGGCGTGTCTCTGAGACGCCACAGCGGCAGGTCGGGTGCCAGCCGGAAATATGTCGTGTGGGCTGGGATTGTTGTCGCCATCCTGGCTCGTGCAGACCGACCCTGTCGCCATGGAAATGGTGGGCAATGCGTGCGGCGGTCTTGGGCGTCACAGCGTCATAGTGCAACCGGGTCCGCTCTATGGCTGGTATCCACGGTGCCCCACAGGCCGTACAGCACCCATACGCGGACGTGCCCGCTTTGACGCAGCGCTCCACCAGGGCGGGCGGGAAGGTAGCGAAGTGTAAGCCGCTATAGGGCGTAGTGGGGATGGTCCAGACGGTGCGGGCGTGGCGCTGAGTACAGGCGGTCATGCCGGTTGCCTGTCTATGGGCCGCGTAGCCAGCCCCTTTCGGGCCTTTGCCGTCCGTAAAGCGCTGTTGTGGCTTCATGATCGCCGGCTCGTGGATGGCAGCGGCATCGTAGTAATACCGCGCCGCCTTTGTGAGTAGGAACACGTACTCGTGCGCTTTGGTCGGGCGGTCGGTGACGGATTCGGGCATAGGGTTAGGCTTGTGCCAGATGATGTCAGAGCGCAAGTACCAGCCGTCGGCCTCGAGGGCGAGGGCGGTGCGCCAGGGGATACCGAGGAGGTCTTTAGGCTTCAGGTTGTGGACATATCCCACGCCAATTTTATTACTATGGCCGCGGTTTTTCGCCTCATTGCCTGGCTGCCATCCTGGTGTACTGTGCCCAGCATAGCTATCACCGAGCACACACCATAGCGTTCCGTCATGGCGGAGCACGCGCTTCACCTCGCGGAACACCTGCACGAGCGCTTGAACATACGCTTCTGGGGTGGATTCAAGGCCAATCTGGCCACTGACTCCATAATCCCTGAGCCCATAATACGGCGGGCTGGTAATGCAGCAATGCACGCTGTTATCGGCAAGTGGCAGGTATCGGGCATCGCCGTGGATGAGGCAGAGACTCACGATGTTCTCCTTTCTCGGTGTTATTGACAAGGCGCAAGCATACCTTTTGCCTTGTTTTCAGTGCGCGCCCAGACAGGTAACGAGGGCGCAGAGAGTCCAGGCGATAAGCGCCAGTGCGATGAAGGAGGCGAAGATACGCAGGTGGAGGGAGCGGGAAGCGGGGAGGTGGGAGCGAGAAGTTTTCTTCATTCTTGCTTCTGGCTTCATGCTACTTGCTACTCCCCTTCAGGCGCATAGAGGGCGAGGATGGTACGTCCTGGGAAGTGCCAGGACAGGTCGGAAAAGAGGCGGACGTGGAAGCGATAGAGGCGTGCGCAATCGACGGTAGCGGCCATAGTTTCCCAGGACCAGTCGTAGGGTTGCGAGACGATGTACGTGGAGTGTGTGTCGGTGACCCATTCCGAGAGGTGATCAGCGGCGGGGAGGATGTTGTAGGCGTTGCAGGAGTTACCGTGCGCATAGGGGTGACGATCGGGGCAGCGCCTTTTCCCGAGGAGGCGCGCCAGGCAGCAATGATCGGCGCGGCGCTCTTTGACGTGAAAGAGGCGCTTAAACGCTTCGAGGCGCTTATCAGCGACGCTTGCGGCATAGATATCGCCGGGTGAGTGATGCCGGCCTGCTTGCTCACGCACGGCCTTGAGTGCGTCCAGGGCCTGGCATTCAACAGGTGTTGGTCGAAAGAGAAAGGCAGACTTGTAGGCACTCATGCATCCTCCTTAAGAATACGGCGTCCCCTCTTTAAGCCACGCCAAGAGCGTATCCCAGTCTTGCGGGCGCACCACACGTGCTTCGACGCCGGGGGCGGAGTGGTTGAGCCACTCGAGCCACTCAGCCTGGTGTTCCGTCACCCGCCCCGTCGCCGTTTTCGCCTCGATGAATAAGAGCCGGCCGTCTCGCACACATGTAAGATCCGGATATCCCGGCGCTGAGTGTATAGACAACCAGTGATGGTGGCAGTGGTAGCCGAGTAGCTGCGCCGCGGCCTGGATTTGGCGCAGAAACTGGGCTTCAGAGAGGCGTGGTCGGATGACACGGGCGGTGCGCGGCATGATCTTAGGGCTCCGGCATAAAGGTGGAAGCCACCTGGTCAATGATGCGATCCAAGGCGTCCAGGACGGTATCAAGAGCGTCGGTATTAGCGGCCCCCTGCT
>Ga0126375_10000021_pt1 | contig 30909 bp, 29 predicted proteins | sample PanSoiMetPlot_14_FD_109577 | JGI IMG/M metagenome (GOLD analysis project Ga0126375, IMG submission 109577) | Tropical forest soil microbial communities from Panama - MetaG Plot_14 | ecosystem: Environmental > Terrestrial > Soil > Tropical forest | place: Panama | collected 2016-02-17 | reverse complement strand
GCCGGTTTTTTACCTTGTCCCGGCATTCACATGCGCTGCTTGAGCAGCTAAGGCATGTGTCGGATATACCAAAATCTTTCTGAAGTCTGAATCTGGGGCACGATACATAGTTCGATATGTATCCAGAAAGGGCAGCTATCTAATCAGAATTTCACCCGCCGAAATTGCAAAACTTCCTTGCGCGGATGATCGTCCGCAATAGCATGATAATGGGCTGGCCAATATTCAATTTGTGGCTCATCCTAATAGTGGCTGCTGCGTGATCAACTAAAAAGGGGATAGGGAGGGAAACACCGTGGCTCAAACCATAGAGGCATTCGTCGGCAACGCATTGGACGAGGCGAAGATCTCGCCACTTCATCGAAGAGTTATCGCGCTCATAGCCGCGGGATATTTTTTCGATGTTATCGATTTTACTGTGTTCGGCTCGCTCGTTCCATTTATCCTTCAATCCCAATTTGCGACGGGAGCCGAGGCTGCGGCCGTCGGCAGCGCTACCATCTTTGGAATGTTCATCGGCACTGCAGGCCAAGGTCAATTTAGTGACCGGTTCGGCCGTCGGTTCATCTATCAGTTTAACCTGCTGCTGTTCGGCATTTTCACAATTCTCGGAGCACTTGCTACGAACGTAACGCTGCTGGTCATCTGCCGCTTCATCGCTGGTCTCGGACTCGGCGCTGAGCAGCCACTCGCATTCGCCTATGCAGGTGAATATTCGCCCAGGCGCATCCGGGGCCGGATCCTCGCCATCGTTCATTTTATCGGCGGCGCTTGCGTATGGCCGATTGGAACCGCGTTAGTGCTTCTCTTCGGCAGCATGGTGAGTTCACCTGACCATGTGTGGCGGGGCGTCTGGCTGTTGATTGGCATCGGGGCCCTAATCGTCTGGATATTCCGTTTCACGCTCCCGGAGTCGCCGCGCTATCTTGCGACCCACGGCAGAGGCAAAGAGGCTCTGGGTGTGCTCGGGCGGCTCGGCATTGCCAGCCCAAAGGAACAGCTATCGACAAGTGCCGCGAGCGACACCAAGAGCGATCCATTTGCCGTCGTGTTCAGCAAGTTTCCGGTGCGCGTCATCGCCGGCATGATCTGCTTCACGGCCTTCTTCGGCGTTGCGATCGGGCTCGGCGCTTGGCTGCCGAACATGATGAACGCGAAAGGTTTCACCATCACCAAGTCGCTGCAATATACTCTCGCTATGAACTTTGCCGTGCCGTGCGCGAGCCTGTTCATGATGTACGCGCTTGATAAATACGGCCGTAAAATCACATCAGTCTGCGCATTCGTCTGTGCGGGTTTGATGGCGATCGTGTTCGCTAATGCCGGGACACCCACCCAGCTGATAATTGCCGGCTTCATTATGATCTTCTTCCTTCAGGTTGCCGGCAATTCGATGCAGATCTTCGCGTCCGAGGTGTTTCCCACCAATGCGCGGGCGTCCGGCTTCGGCTGGGCAGCGGGTGTCGGTCGCCTTGCGACTGCCTTCATCCTGCCCACGATCTTGTGGGTACAGAACGGATGGGGCCTGACTACGGTGTTCGTCTGCCTCGCTGTGCTTCTAGTGATCGCCGCTGCTGCGGTGACGCAGCTGGGCCCCGAGGCGCGCCAAAAAGGGCTGGACCAGGTTGCACCGCCGACCGGCTGACGGGTTGAGGAAACTGAACGTTACGGGGCCCGGCTCGGCAGCATGCCGGCCGGGCCCCGGCATGTTAAATTTATTTCAATGAATTAACCGGTTTTTAGATGAGCGGTGCAGCGTCAGCCAGGAATGTCCGCTTTCTGTCGCGCAGTGACCAGGGTGGCAGGCCCGACGGCGTGCAGGTCATCTTGCAAAAGGGACACGCGTTTATCGGTCACATGTTCAGCAACGGTTATTCGGTCGTCGACGTGCGCGACCCACCCAAGCCGAAGACCGTTGCGTTTGTCGCGGCGCCAAAAAATACACGATCGCATCATCTGCAAATTCACAGCGACATCCTGCTCGCCGTTAACGGGCCGAACATTTGGGCCATGCAGCAATATGCTACCCAGCAGGAATACTACGCGAAGTCGCTGATCGATTCGGTACAAACCGAGCAGCAGCCTTTCGCAGCTGGCTTGCGGATTTTTGATGTTTCAAGTCCTGCAAGCCCACGCGAAATTTCTTTCCTGCACATGCCCGGGTTCGGCGCCCACCGCGTCTGGTGGGTGGGCGGTCGCTATGCCTACGTGTCGGCTCACCTCGAAGGTTTCATCGACCACGTCCTCGCAGTTGTTGATATATCGGATCCCACTCGGCCAAAATTAGTCGGACGATGGTGGTTACCCGGCATGAACCGCGCCGGCGGGGAAGTGCCGCCGGCTTCATTTGGTAAGCGCACAGCGTTGCATCACCTCATCAGTGCGGGAAATGTCGGTTATGCGGCGTGGCGTGACGGTGGCTTCACCATTCACGATTTGAGCGATCCGCTAAATCCGAAGCTGATTAGTCATCGCAATTATTCCCCGCCATTCGGCGGCGGCGCGCATACGCCATTGCCGCTGCCGAAACGCAAGCTGCTCGTGCTGGCTGACGAGGCAACCTCAGCGAATTGTGCCAACGGCCTAGCCTACATTTGGCTCATCGATGTAAGGGAGCCGTCAAATCCGGTTTCAATCGCGACCTTGCCCACCCCCGCGGAGGAAGATTTCTGCGCCAAGGGCGCAAAATTTGGGCCACACAATTTGCATGAAAACCGGCCAGGCTCGACGCAAACCGAAGATCTCGTTTTTGCGACCTATCACAATGCGGGGTTGCGCATTTACGACATCCGCGACAGTTTTCAACCAAGGGAAGTCGCCTATTTCGTGCCACCAGCGCCGGAAAGAATTGTCGACCAACGGCCAAATCCCGCAAGAGTCGTTCAGTCTTGCGATGTCTTTGTCGATGCCAACGGCGTGATTTATCTCACCGACACCAATGCGGGCCTCTATATCCTGCAATACGAAGGAAAATAGTGGAGCTTTCAGGAATGGCGAAGAGGTTTGGCCGGCTTGCCTTACATATGTGGACGATCGACACGACCCCATTGGCCATCGCGCTCGATGCTGCAAAGCAAGCGGGCTATGACGCAGTCGAATTGCGCCGAATCGATTTTAAACGATGCTTCGATGCCGGCATGAGCACCACTCAGGTACTCGGCCTCATCAAAAAAAGTGGTATTCCTTGCGGAGTGCTGGGGGTCGAATACGGCTGGCTGTTTGCTAAAGGCAATGAGAGCAAGCGGTTGTTCCGCGTATTTCGTGAATCCTGCGAGAATGCAGTGGCTCTGCGTTGCGACACATTAATGAGCGCGCCGGGCCAGGTGAATGGGCAGATCAAGGACGCAATCAAATATCTTAGGGAGGCTGGCGATATCGCCGCTGAATATAAACTGAAGCTCGCGATCGAATTCAATTCGCAGCACGATGTGCTCAATAGTCTGGGCGTTCTGACTGAACTGATCGAAGGTGCAAACAGGCCGAATTGCGGCTATTTGATCGATGCCTATCACTTCTCACGCAGTGGTGCCGGCGGCCGGGGCTTCGAAAGTCTGCCGTCCGAAAAGATTTTTTGCTTCCAGTACAGTGACCTGTCTGCGAACCCGGTTACCGGCGTACGCCGGCCCACTGACCGGCTCCCGCCTGGCAAGGGCGTGGTCAGGTGGCGCGAGATTTTCGGTCTATTGGCAGAGAAGGGCTATACCGGCTACCTGAGTTACGAAGCGCCCAACCCCGAACAATGGGCTCGCTCTCCATATGACGTCGCACGCGAGGGCGTCGAGCTGACGCGCGATCTATTGAGGGACGCCCTTCCGAACCATGTGAGTTGAGGTTAATCATGGCAGCAGAACATGCGTTTCCGCTCTTTCTCGGTTTAAATGACAAGTCGGTGACCGACATTCCCAAAACCGTCGAGAAGCAGCGGTACATGACCAGTGTTGCGCCCAAAGCCGCCAATCCCGGCAAATGGGTCGAGCAGCCGCGCATGCCGATCCCGACCGGCGAGCATGCCGTTGTCGAATGTCAGGGCAGGATTCATTCCATTGCAGGCTACGCAAAGCATCGAGTCGACCAGAATTTTCATCAGGTGTTCGATCCCAAGACCGGCAGTTGGTCGCTGAAAGCGCCCTTTCCGCTACCGTGCAATCATGTTGCTGCCGTTTCAATCGGCTCGAAGATTTACACTTTTGGTGGCTTCATCGAGCAGAATCGCTGTCCTCATTCCAAATGCTTTGTCTACGACACCGCCATCGATCAGTGGGCGCCAATCGCCGGTCTTAGCCGACCGCGTGGCGCCATGTCTGCAATCGTGCTTGACGGGAGGATTCATCTCCTCGGCGGCCGGGATGTACGCTCGGTCGAATGGCACGAAATTTATGAACCCTCGACCGACAAATACACGATCCTCGCCGGCATGCGCGGCTCCACCGGCACGCAGCCCTTCGTCGGCCAGCGCGATCACATGGGGGTTGCCGTCGTCGGCGGAAAAATTCACGCCATCGCTGGTCGTATGGACTCTTACGATTTCAACACGGGGCTAAACGCGGTCTACGATCCGAAGACCGATGCCTGGACATTCCGGGCGCCATTGCCAACTCCGCGTAGTGGTCCATCATGCGTCTATATCAACGGCAGGATTGTTGTATTTGGCGGCGAGGCAACCGGGAAGGTGTTCGGCACCAACGAGGCATACGATCCGAAGGCGGATACTTGGGAGCAGCTCACACCGATGGCGATCCCGCGCCACGGCCTACATGGCACAACCTGCGCCGTCATCGACAATATGGTGCATGTCCCCGGCGGCGGCCCCGTTCCGGGCGGCCAAGTGCAGGGCGCCTATCACGACGCTTTCACTTTCGGCTGACATTGCGCACAAAACAAAGGCCGCCCCGTTGCATCAGGGCAGCCTTGTTTTTGTAGGGGATTGCTAGCGCGCTGGATGTAGAACAAGCTCGGCCACACCGGCTGCGACGTTGAGGCCCGCTTGCCCCTGCACTGAAAGCGGTTGCAGGGCTATGGTTCGGTCCGAGCCCCCGACCAGTACATTGGCGCCGAGGCCAGCGCCGACGGTCGCCTCAGCGCTTGCGCCGCTGTAGTTGCCGGCCAGCGCACCAAATCTGCGAGTGGTCGGCGCATAAACGGCCCACACCATCTCGCCTCCGGCAGTTGCGCCAATGTCGAGACCGAATTTGTTGATCCCGCCGACATACACTTCGCGTGGTCCAGGCTGGGATGGCGTAAACATGCACGTCACTTCCTTATGTGACGTGATGATCAAGCCTATGCCGCCGGAAATATCGCAAGTCAGCGTTCCGGCCTTCGTTCGTTCGGCTTGCGCCACCGTCGGTACAGGCAGTGCCATTGCCACGGCAATCGCCAGGGCGGCAAGACCAATCAATGGCCTGCGCATTTGTAACTCCCTTTGCAGTGAATGATAACCAGTAAACGTGCTGCCGAACGACAAGTTCCATTGGCGCGGGGAAGCTTTCTATCCCTGCGCAAGATTTGAAATTATTCGCTGCGCAAGACAGCGACCGGGAAAATTCGCCCGTGCGCCCGCAGATAGTGAACTAAATGCCGACTCGCATCCAATCGGCATTGGAGGGGCGCCGGGAGGTGTTTGCCGCACGTTCGGCACGTGCAATTTGTCCCCTTTGTGGGTGCGATCAACGATCTGCTTGTTCATATCGGTTGCGGGTTGCGCGAGTACGGCCAGCCCAAGTCCCACTGGAGGTGCAACGATATCCATCGCGACCACCGCCACGATGCCTGCCAAAATATAGGGCATCAATCCGCGCATCGACGCACTCCAGTAACCACACGCCTGTTCTATCCACGACGTGTTTCATGGATGAGACTGGAAACGGCGGACGATGAATTATGTTCCGGAATGCCCTCAGCGCAGGGCAAGAATTTGGCTTGCCGGGATCACGATATGACAATGTAACCCGCTCGGATCAAAATCCATATTGACCTCTGCATCGAGAGCGCGGGCGAGATTGCGCTCGATGACCATACTGCCGAATCCTTTCCTGCGCCTGAGCTTCACCTTTGGGCCAAATCGCTCCCGCCAATCTAGCTCGACCGTGTTCCCGTCAGCGCTTTCGATTCGGCTCCATGTAATGGACACGCGTCCGCCCGGCACGGACAAGGCGCCCCATTTCCCGGCATTGATCGCAAGCTCATGGAGCGCCAAGCCCAGATTTTGAGCAGCTTCCGGCTTGATCGCTATAGCCGGTCCTTCGACAGACACCTGACTCGCGGACCCACCGAGATAACCGCCAAGTTGAGAGCGAATAAGCTCGTCGAGTGATGCCCCATACCAGCTCTCGCGGACAAGGAGGTCATGCGACGCAGCGAGGGCCTGCAGTCGCGCGCTAAACTGAGTCAGGAAGGTCTCTATAGAACCGGCATGGCGTGCCGTCTGCCGCGCCATGGCCTGGATTATTGCGAGCAGGTTCTTCGAGCGATGTGTCAGCTCCCGCAGCAGCAATCGCAGATGAGCTTCGCCTTCCTTGCGTTCGGTCACATCGACTGATGCGCAAGTCAGACCAACGACGTCCCCTGCCTCGTTACGCAGAGGCTCGATGTGCAAATCGTGCCAGCGTATACCGGGTGTATCTTCAAGCGGCACTTCCGCTCGTTTAGCCTCACCGCTGGCAAGCACTTCGCGCTTCATGGCAGTCATGGCGGCACCGCCGTCGGACGCCAGAATTTCCGCGTCAGTGCGCCCAAGAATGTCCTCGATTGAACGACCCAGCATTGGATTGCTGATCGAGGTGTAGCGAAGGTCGCGATCTTGGGTATAGACAGTCACCTGCGAGCCGCGGAGCGCTGTTTCATACCTCGCAAAGCGCGCCCTCAACAGGTTTAACTCCCATGCCTGCGCACTGATCTGGTCCTGAAGCTGGCGATATTCGTTTTTGAGCTTTGCCAGTTCGGTTTCTTGCGCCCCTGACATGTTGCGCACCATAATAACTATCTTCCAGCGAATAACACGATCGATCGCACACGCTGGGTTTGGCCAAAAGCGACCCGCCCTATGAATACTTCATCGGATATTCTGTCAACGAAGGCGGTCACGTTATGTGTCGCTTTGCTGGTAAGTTGCAGGATATTGATCTAACGACCGCAATAAAATTTAGCGCCGGGCAGTGCAATTCTGTCGCAATGCCTTAGCGAACATCCGAGATGTCAGACCCACATGGCCGCCCAGCGTGCCACCCTGAGTTGCTTTTCACATTCGCTAAGCCTAGGCCCGAACGGCCAGCCGGACGTTAGCTTGCGCGCCGCTCGCGCCTTCTGGCATTCCGCTCAAAAAACAAGGCCTGACTTAGCACGGCCGAGACGGTCGAAGGTTGGAACGGTTTGGCAATAAGGAAGGCCGGTTCTGGTCGCTCGCCAGTAAGGAAACGTTCCGGGTACGCAGTGATGAAAATCACCGGCACCTCGAATGAGCGCAACATTTCGTTCACGGCATCAAGACCGGAACTGCCATCCGCGAGCTGAATGTCGGCGAGAATGATCCCGGGCCGTTTGGCCTTTGCAAGCGCCACGGCTTCCGCGTGCGTACGTGCGACACCCAGCACACGATGGCCAAGACTCTCTACCAATCCCTCCAAATCGAGCGCTATGAACGTTTCATCTTCGATGATCAGCACATCGGTTGCGATCTCGGCTGCGAGCTCGCGACCGGACTCCTCTACAAGTTCACGTAAAGTCGGAGCGTCGATATCCAATACCTTGGCGGCATCGTCCTCGGACAATCCTTCGAGTGCCACCAGCAAAAAGGCCTGGCGCGGTTTTGGAGGGATTTGGGCGAGATGCCGCTCGACGGGCTGGCTTAGGGTGCCCCCGGACGATTTGCCGTTGAGCGACACTGAATTCCAAATCTTCGTGAAAAGCCTATAAAGGGCTATGCGCGTGGAAAGTCCCGTATCCAACACCTTCGGGTCTTGGACCAAGGCCTCGAGGGTCGCGGCCACATAGGCGTCGCCGGAGCCCTGGCTGCCCGAGAGAGCCCGAGCGTAGCGGCGAAGATAAGGCAAGTGCTGAGCAACTGCTTGTGATGTCGACAAGAATCCCTCCCGAATAAATGCGCACCGCAGGTGGCTGGGTCCACGCCCCCTATCCGATTAGCGTGTAGCGCGGCAACGTCAATGCCGCAAAAAAGTTCCGTTTCAAGAGGAACCATCTGCTAGGTCAACGGTTTTGCACAGAACCAGGGGGAACCGGCGCCCGCCCGGGCCTCGGAACTTGGGGTGTAAAACAATGAACGAACGAAAGCCCGTGGGACAGCAAAATCCGATGGAAGCGACGGCGACACGCAACAAAAGGGTCAATAAACCGGCCAAACTGGGCCGAGATGTACAAGCCCGTCTGGGTCAGCAGCTGCGCGCCATGTACGACGAAGTCGTGAACCAGGGCGTTCCAGACCGGTTTAGCGACCTGATCAATCGCCTTGATGCCGGCGGAAAAAAGGACTCGCAATAATGCCGATGGACGAGTCGGTTCGCAAAGCCGTCCTCGGTGCGGTGCCAAGTCTCCGCGCCTTCGCGATTTCCTTGTGTGGAAACGTGGACCGCGCCGATGACTTAGTGCAGGAAACGCTGCTGCGAGCGCTCGCGAATATCGATTCCTTCCAGCCGGGTACCAACATGTCTGCCTGGCTTTTCACTATCCTGCGAAATCATTTTCGTTCGGAATATCGCAAGCGCCGGCGCGAGATCGAGGATAGCGAAGGCCATCATGCTGAGTCGCTGAAGTCACAGCCTGATCAATATGGTCACGTGGAGTTTAGAGAATTCCGTGAAGCGCTTGCGCGGCTGCCTTCCGATCAGCGCGAGGCGCTTATCTTGGTGGGCGCTTCCGGCTTTTCATACGAGGAAGCGGCCGGGATCTGCGGATGTGCAGTTGGCACCATTAAATCTCGCGTCAACCGGGCGCGCACGCGACTAGCCGAATTACTGCATGTCAACAGCGCGGAAGATTTTGGGCCAGACGAAACGACGCGCGCCGTCCTTGCAAGCGGTGGAGAGTAGTAACCCGGTCTCATAAGAAGGAAAAAGCTCCGTGCGAGTATCCTCGCACGGGGCTTTTTGTACACCCCGCACGCTTACGCCAACGGACGCGTACGGGAGGGTCGGGCGCCCTCCGCGCAACCAACCCGGCGATCACCGACACTGCGAACAGGACAATCGTCACGAAATTTACGATCTTGGCCGCTTCGATGGGGACGTCGGCGATCCGAAGCCAAGCAACACCGCGAGCAGCACCCGCGGAACCGGTTCAGTGATTGGCAAGTACCGCTGAAATCATCATTGGTTTCATGTCCGGTAGGCGGGCCCGGGCTAGCGCGCAGCCGCGAGAGGTGCGACGGTCAGGTTCATGCGCAACCGCAAAAAATCCGGACTGAAAGGCTACCACGCCAAGCGCCATTTCGGCGTCACCGCCGAGCCGAGGGGCAAGGTGGTGCGCAGACGCGGCAACGCCTTCGTTATCCAGAAACACGCGGCAACGCGGTTGCATTACGATCTGAGGCTCGAGTTGGACGGTGTGATGAAGAGCTGGGCAGTGACCCGCGGGCCGAGCCTGGTGCCCGGCGAGAAGCGGCTCGCGATACAAGTTGAGGACCACCCGATCGAGTACAACAAGTTCGAAGGCACGATCCCGCAGGGCGAATACGGCGGCGGCACAGTGCTGATCTGGGATCGCGGACGCTGGCAGCCGGAAAACGATCCGTATAAGGGCCTCGCCAAGGGCCATTTGGCGTTCACGCTCGACGGCAAGAAACTCAGCGGCGGCTGGCATCTGGTGCGTATGCGCCGGCGTCCTGGTGAGAAGCACGACAACTGGCTCCTGATCAAACAACACGACGAGGCTGAACGTTCCGTCAGCGAGAAGGACATCCTCGAGGATAAGCCTCTCTCAGTCGTCACTGGCCGCACTATGCAGGACATAGCAAGCGGCCCGAAAAAAGAGTGGCGAAGCAACAGAACGAGGAGCAAGGCAACGAAGCGGTCTCTCCGCAATACAAAAATCGCTTCGCACGAGCAGGTTCGCATAGCTGCGATCCGGCCTATCCACAAAAAGGCAACCGCGATTGAGAGCGATGACTCTTTTGAGCGGCCAAGAGAATCTCTGCCAACATTTGTGTCGCCCTGCCTCGCCACGCTCAGCGACAAAGCACCCGATAGTGACAATTGGATCCATGAGATCAAGTTTGACGGCTATCGCATTCAGGCCCGCCTCGATCACGGTAAAGTGAAACTGCTCACTCGCAACGGTCTCGACTGGACGAAAAAATTTCTCACCATCGCAAGCGCAGTTGCGAAGTTGCCTGCTAAGAGCGCGCTTATCGACGGCGAAGTGGTAGCGGAAGGCAGCGATGGCATTTCGAGCTTTTCGCTCCTGCAACAGGACCTCAAGGCCGGCCGTCACGACCGAATAGTCTTTTATGTTTTCGATTTGCTGCACCTCGACGGCACCAATCTGAGGCAACTACGCCTCGTGGCACGAAAGAACGCGCTGGCACCCTTGCTCAAGCGACAACCGGTACATGGCGTGTTGCGCCTGAGCGAGTCGCTGAGCGAACCGGGAACGACCCTGTTCCGGCATGCTTGCAAGATGGGATTAGAAGGCATCGTGTCGAAACTTGCCGATTCCCCGTATGATTCTGGTCGTGGCCATAACTGGATCAAGACGAAATGCTCGGCCCGGCAAGAATTCGTCGTAGCGGGCGTGGTACCTTCGACGGCGGACGCCCGCGCCGTCGGCGCGCTGGTGCTCGGATTTTATGACGGCGGGAACCTGAATTATGCCGGGCGCACCGGCACCGGCTTCACCCATGAGACCGCACGTTCGCTTTTTCGCAAGCTAAAGGCCATCGAGACTACTGCGACGCCATTCGAAACGATTCCGGCCGAAGAGCGAGGCACGCGAAAACCTATTTGGGTGGAGCCGAAAGTGGTGGTGGAGGTCGATTTCCACGGCTGGACCCACGGCAACCGCATCCGCCAGGCGTCATTCCAAGGCGTAAGAGAGGACAAGGCCGCGAAGGACGTGGTGCGCGAGAAAGCTATGGCCGCTACAAGCCATGTGGTAAGCGTAAAACGTAGCGCACCAATTAAGAAAAACGACGTGCGGGTCGCTGGCGTGCCCCTCACGCATCCCAACCGAATTTATTGGGAAGACATCGGCGTCACCAAGTACGATCTTGCAAATTTTTATGTGCAGATATGGAAATGGATGCGACCGCATCTGATCGGTCGGCCGATTGCTCTCGTGCGCTGCCCAGAAGGAGCGTCAGGGCAATGTTTTTTTCAGAAACACGCGCGCGCTGGCATCCCGACCGAATATCTTCGTCTGGTCCCGGAAAAAGGCGACGAGATTATTTCCGTCGACGATATCGATGGCGTGATCGCATTGGTCCAAGGTGGTGTGCTCGAAATTCACACCCGCGGGACTACCATTGATCGCCGTGAGTACGCTGACCGCCTGGTCTTCGATCTCGATCCGGGTCCCGGTACCAGCTGGAATGATGTGGTTGCAGCCGCTCGCGACGTTCGCGAAAGGCTCGATGGTATCAAGCTTAAAAGTTTCCTGAAGACCTCAGGGGGCAAAGGTCTGCACGTCGTGTTGCCGATAACGCCGGCACCGTGGGAACAAGTCAAGGTCTTCACCAAAACCGTCGCGGAGGCAATGGAGGCCGATGAGCCAGACCGGTACGTGGCGACCGCCACGAAGGCCAAGCGCAGCAAGCGTATCTTCGTCGACTATCTGCGCAATAGCCGCGAGGCAACGGCGATCGCTCCCTACTCCACCCGCGCACGCCCTGGGGCTCCCGTATCTGTGCCGATCGACTGGTCCGAATTGAGCGGGCTGAAAGGTGCCAGTCAATACACGGTGCAAAACCTAATGCAGCGTCTTTCGCGCCTGCGCACCGATCCATGGGCCACAATCGGACGCATCAAACAATCGCTGCCAAAGCTGAAATAAGGGTCCTCTACTGATTTTACGCCCCGTATGCCAATGGAACACGGGAACCCATACGTGCGTTGGCGCACAATGAGTGCTATTGGCATTCGGCAATTATCAATTATGAAGAACAAAAACCCCGCCGGAACCCAGGAACAGCAGGCCTCGCCGGCCCTCACTCAGCAATTCGCTCAGTTCGCTCACGCTACGTCCGTATGGACAGGCAACCCTTGGACATTCCTTTTGGCGGTCGCGGTGGTGATCGTTTGGGTCGCGACCGGCCCTCTCTTCAACTATAGCGACACTTGGCAACTGGTTATTAATACCGGCACCACCATCGTCACCTTTCTGATGGTATTTCTGATCCAAAACACCCAGAACCGGGATACCTTGGCGATCCAACTCAAGCTCTCCGAGCTTGTGCTTGCGATGAAGGGCGCTGAGAACAAGTTCGCGGCGATTGAAGATCTTAGTGACGACGAACTTCAAGCGTTACACGATGAGTGCCGGGCGCGTGTCGATACGACGCTGCGTCATCTTGAAGGCCGCAAGGCTCTTTCCCGCGGGAACAATCGCCGTCCCCGGGCTGCTGCGCATCCAGCCAAGACGCCGGCGCGGAAACTTTTATAATTTGTGAATCTTTTACTGCGTAGAGTAGTCGCTCCATCATCCTCTTGGGCTTGGGCTTGGATTCACCGACCCCGTCTTTTTCAGCTACAATAAACTTGCCTTTCTCATCCGGCCATTTCTCAACAACTTTTCAAGGACAGAGCACATGCCCGCCAAGCGCCCGGCGCCACGCCTCGCACTGATCGACGAACCGCGTATGAATGAAGCACAACGCGCGCTGCTGGAAGCTATCCGATCGGGCCCACGCGGAACATCGATCACGCCACGCGGTCCATTCGCCGTGTGGATGCACGCACCAGACTTCGGTCAATTCGCACAGGCGCTTGGGGGTCATTGCCGCTACAAGACCTCGCTGCTACCCCGGTTGTCTGAGTTCGCCATTCTTTGCACCGCGAGGCTTTGGCGCGCCCAATATGAGTGGTTTGCTCATGCGCCGATGGCCAAGAAAGGCGGCGTCACGTCCCAGACAGTTGAGGATCTGCGTCGTGGTCGCGTACCGAAATCAGCTCCTAAGGATGAGCGGGCGATCTACGATTTTATCCAGGAGCTCTACAAGACCAGACGCGTGAGTAATCGCACCTACAAACGTGTGCACTCGTTGCTCGGCGATACGGCGACTGTGGAGCTGGTCGGTATACTCGGCTATTACGCGCTGATTTCGATGACGCTTAACGTGTTCCAAATGCTGCCGCCACAAGACGAAAAACTGGCTTTTCCAGAGGCAAAATAAAGGCCGATAGTACAAATAGTCCCAGCGCAGAACCGCGCCGGGACTATTGACCTAGGTGTGGCGGTTTCGAAGTCAGGCGACTTAGCAGCTTCGCCGGGTCTTAATGATCACATTACCATTTGGCAGTCTGGTCCGCACGCGGACCGTGCGGCATTCAGCATGATGCCGATACCAGCCGTAATGATGGCCGCGGTCCACGTGTCTCTGAACGACAACATCGTCTCGATCATGAATGACAACTTGCGCTGACGCCTGACCGGCGCCTACGAGCATCGTCTCCCGACCATTCTCATCTCAGCCTCCTTTGGTTCCCCCGGATCAGGAAAACGCCAGAGCGGCAAAAATGTTTCCTAGGTAAACGATTCGCATCGTTGCGTGCCGTCGGATCCTGTGAACGTTGCCTGTTTGAATATTGTCGTAAAGCATCAAGGTACCGATCTTTCGGCATTGCCCGTGCGACCATCATCCCTTGGCCGAAGTCACTGTCCATCACGATCGAGCCTGGAGGTCCGCGATGGTCTCGAAACCTTCTGCAACCGCCACGCTGCCGAAGTGATGGGCGAGATTAATCGCGGTTCGATAAACTGCTGCATTTGTCACGTCGATGGCGCAATTTTAGACGCACGAGCCATGCAACTTGAGCGCAGGGGGATCGCGAAGCCCAGAAAATGAAGAATAGCCAGCGCCGAATCATCAATATTTCTGCTTCGTCCAGTTGGCTCTGGTAATCTTCAGGTCAAAGCAAGCCGACTTGCGGGTGATGCACGGGGACCAGCGCTTCGGCGCCAGCGAGATATTTGCGCGGCTGACACGAGATCTCGATCCAGTTCCCGGACACGCTAATCAAAATCTGTTCACGACTGGCCCGTGCGTGGAAAACCGCCGAAGCTCGCCGCGCGAGTCATGCGCTGTCATTGTTCACTTTTGGGCGTCAAGAAAAGACGTCTGCGCGCCCATGCCTTCTACGATGAAATCCACGGCCACATTGCCCGCCTTCTCGAAACTTAGTGTCGCTGTGACATGCTGGCCTTGTTCGAAGGCTTTTTAGTCCGACGAACATCACGTGGTAACCGTCAGCTTTGAGTTCAACCGTGTGACCCGGCTTGATTTCAATGCCTGCGACAGGTCGCATCTTCACCACGCTGCTTTTCATGCTCATTTCGTGGAGCTCGAAACGGTTGGAAGCGTCCGACTTCCCACCGAGGAGTCGTTCGAAAGCATTGCCGTTGTTCATGAGTCGTATATCCGCCGCCGACCGGTGCGCGGTGTTGCGCGTATCCAAGGCCCAGAAATTTTCAAGCTGCCCACAGTGATATCTTCAGCCTGTGATGGCCTGCAACGAAACCGCATAGGCCAGCAATAGCGCGCAAACATGGAGCCAGAAATACTTGCCATTTAGCGGTCTAGGTGGAACGGCTCATCAGCGCCAGTCGATTGGCGGCAAACGACGTGGTAGACTTTAAATCATGCCTGACAAGGAACTCACTTCATCTGAAAGTGAACGACGCGTCGTCAGTTTCAGACGCGACAAATTGCACGTGCGTCCGTCGGATCCCACGCCAGTCGAAAGTTTGGCGAAATACGAGAGCAGTGAAGATTCGGACGACTATCGTCACCGCATGATTGTGAATGTGGCGGTATTTGTTTTTGTGATTGGGTTGATCAGTGCAGCACTTTGGCTGGCCGATACGATGGTCGCCATGCGCAAAAATCAGGACTGTGTCCTGGTAGGTCGTCGTGGCTGCACGCCGGTCGAAGTCACCAAGGACCGCTGGTAAGGTCAAACACAGCTACACAGCTTGGCTCCAAGCCCTGAAAAACTGCCCGCAGCCAATTTCCTGCTAAGTGGCCGTCACCATTGAACTTGTCCCTATGCTTCGCTATACGGGCATCCAATCGCTAGCCGGTGGGAGTGCGGTTTGGGGGACTGTTGCGCGCGTTCAGACGCGTCGGTCGCCTACTTTCCAGAACTCCAAATCAACCAGAGAGTTACCTATGTCTTCGACGTTTGAAACCATCGCCAATATTATCGCTGAAACATGCGATATTCCGCGCGACTCCATTAAACCGGAAAGCCACGCCATAAACGATCTCGGTATCGACAGCCTCGATTTTCTTGATATCGCTTTTGCAATCGACAAAGCCTTCGGGATCAAACTTCCACTCGAGCGGTGGACCCAGGAAGTCAACGACGGTAAAGCAACCACCGACCAATATTTTGTGCTCAAGAACCTGAGTGCTCGCATCGACGAGCTCGTCGCTGCCAAAGGGGCTTAAAGCGCGGGTCACATGCGTCTTGAGTACTTTCAGCTGATCGATCGTATCGTGGACCTCAAAATCGCTGATCGTAAAATCAGCGCCGAGGCGACGGTTCCTGTCACCAGCACAATCTTCGAAGGTCACTTCCCGGGATTTCCGCTGATGCCCGGCGTGCTGCTGATCGAGGCTATGGCGCAGACCTCAGGTTGGCTGGTTGTCGCTACTTATCGCTTCGACCGCATGCCGTTTCTCGCCGCCGTCAAAGACGCTAAGTTCCGCATGTTTGTGACACCAGGACAAAAGTTGTCGGTGAAGGCAGACCTCGTCCACCAGGGCTCTGGTTATGCCGTTACGGAGGCGAGTGTAGTCCTCGACAGCAAGACAATCTGCGACGCTACCTTGACGTTTCGCGTACTCGATTTTCCAAACGATGAAATGAAGCTCCGAATGCGAGAAGCCGCTGCCCTAGTCGGCTTCCCGGCCGAGGTGCCGGCCGATGCCTGACAGCTCTCGAGAAGTCTGGATCACCGGGATTGGAATTGTTTCGTGTCTCGGTGAAGGTCCCGATGCGCATTGGCTAAAGCTGATGGAGGCGCATCCTCGCGCTGATACGGCGACCTTTGCCCCCTTCGTGGTGCATCCGGTCGCATCGATCAATTTCGACGCGCAGATCCCCAAAAAAGGCGACCAGCGCCAAATGGAAAACTGGCAGCGGATCGGTACCTATGCTGCGGGGCTTGCCCTCGATTCTGCCGGTGTCAAAGGCAACGCCGGCCTCCTGGCACGTATGGATATGATTGTTGCCGCGGGCGGGGGCGAACGTGACTTGACTGTAGATTCGAATATTCTCAGCGGCATAAACCGCGCTCCAAATCCGGAGGCATTTCTAAACGAACGTTTGATGAGCGATCTACGTCCCACTCTGTTCCTGGCGCAGCTTTCAAACTTGCTGGCGGGAAATATCTCGATTGTGCACGGCGTGACGGGATCTTCGCGCACTTTCATGGGCGAAGAATCCGCCGGTATCGATGCAGCGCGGATCGCCTATTTGCGTATCGGCGCGGGGCAGAGCGACATCGCATTGGTCGGTGGTTCCTACAATGGGGAGCGGCCCGATCTGCTGATGCTCTATGAGTTCGCTGAACTTGTGCTCAAGAATGAGTATGCGCCGATATGGGAGCGTGCAAATGCCAAAGGTGGTTTTGCATTGGGCTCGCTCGGCTCCTTCCTTGTGATAGAGGCACGCGATCATGCGGAGAGGCGGGGCGCCAAACCTCTAGCACGCCTCAGCACCGTAGTCTCCGATCGTGCCAGCCGGCAGCCTGGGACGGTCATTCAGACGCTTTCGCGATTATGGGACCAGCTCAAGGTGAAGGTAAGTGCTGGCCATGCCGCAATCCTGTCGGGAGCGACAGGCGTCAATCCGGCGACCGCCGAGGAACGGAAATTTCTCGAGTTGCATGGTGATCTTGCCGTGCGTGCAACCGGATCATACATCGGTCATGGGCTGGAGCCTCAATTCGCTATGAATATCGCGCTGGCTACCGTCGCGCTTGGTCATGGTAGTCTGTTTCCGCCATGTGACTCGACCGGATTGGAGCGGCCAATGACAGGCAATTTGATGCAAGTCGTAGTAACTGGCGTTGGCCACTGGCGGGGCGAAGGCCTCGCGCTAATCGAGCGGATTGGTTGAGGGAGAACGAAATATGGCGACGGGCAAAGATAAGTCAGGCCGTCCGCAGGTAGTGGTGACCGGCCTAGGCGTGGTCACCTCGCTAGGAGCCGGCAAGACCGACAACTGGACCAAACTCACGGCCGGTAAATCGGGCATCAAGACCATAACACGCTTTGCCACCGACGGACTAAAAACGCGCATTGCCGGCACTATCGACTACCTGACGTCCCAGTCCTCCAACGCAGCATTAACGGAATCCGTTGCCGAGCTCGCCGCCGAAGAAGCCGTCGCACAGTCAGGGTTGACTTACTCCGGCCAATTCCCTGGCCCTCTCTTCCTCGCCGTACCACCGATTGAGATGGAGTGGCCGCAGCGGCTCGAGTTCGGTGCCAAGTCAGGAAAGAATGACAGGGTCACTTATGCAGATATGTTGCGCGTGAGCGCGGGATACCCCGCATATCATCACCGGTTTCTGCTTGGGTCAGTCGCCGACAATCTCGCTGAAAAGTTTGGCACACAGGGTTCCCCCATATCGCTTTCCACTGCTTGCGCCTCCGGAGCAACTGCGGTTCAGCTGGGCGTCGAAGCAATTCGCCGCGGTGAGACCGACGCCGCCCTTTGCATCGGGACCGACGGTTCGATTAATGCCGAATCGTTGATTCGTTTTTCGTTGCTTTCAGCTCTCTCAACCAGCAACGACGCACCGCATACCGCAGCCAAGCCGTTCTCCAAGAATCGCGATGGCTTCGTAATGGCCGAAGGCGCTGGCGCACTGGTCCTGGAAAGCTACCACGCTGCCAAAGCGCGCGGCGCCAGTATACTTGGTGTGGTCGAAGGTTGTGGTGAGGTGACCGATGCTTTTCACCGCACTCGCTCGAGCCCCGACGGCAAGCCGATCATTGGCTGCATAGCTAACGCGATCAACGACGCCTGCCTCGTACCGAGCGACATTGACTACGTCAATGCCCACGGCACCGGCACTCCTGAAAATGACAAGATGGAATATCTTGCGTGCACAACCGTGTTTGGGGATCGCATGAAAACGCTTCCGATCTCCTCCAATAAATCCATGATCGGCCACACGCTCTCCGCCGCTGGCGCAGTTGAGGCCGTCTTTACGCTTCTCACCCTGCAACACCAACGCATCCCGCCTACTATCAATTACGCAGTTCCGGATCCTGCAATCCCTCTCGACGTCGTGCCCAACAAGGCACGCGACGCGAGCTTGCGCCACGCAATTTCGAACTCATTTGGCTTTGGCGGACAAAATGTTTCGCTAGTCATGGGACTCGAGCCGCCCTGACCGCCGCGCAAGCAAGATTTCGTCATGCGTGCGCTTAGACTAATCGCCGATCGCAAGATTGAACTCGCCGAGGTGCCACCGCCACCGCTGCCCGGCGAAGGCGAAGTGCAAATTCGCGTTAAAGCAGTCGCGCTCAATCACCTCGACCTTTGGGGCTTTCGCGGCATGGTATTCGTAAAGCGGCAGTTGCCTTTGGTAGTCGGCGTCGAAGCTTCTGGCGAGATAGCTGCGGCTGGCACCGGCGTCTCAGCCTTTGTGCCTGGTGACAAGGTGGTGATGTATGGCGCCATGACATGCGGCAGATGCTCGGCTTGCCGCGAAGGTCGCGACAATTTGTGCGAAAACGTCAGCGGCATCATGGGATTTCATATCGACGGCTTTGCACGCGATCTGGTCAATTTGCCGGCACGACTGGTGATTCCTGTACCGAAAGGTGTTTCATTACGCGACGCGGCCTGCGCCCCGATAGCTTTTGCTACGGTCGAACACATGTTGTTCGACAACGCAAAACTCAAGCCCGGAGAATCCATCCTTGTCCATGCCGGCGGCTCAGGCATCGGCTCCGTCGCGATCAAGATGGCGAAGGCACTTGGCTGCACCGTTATTACGACAGTCGGTGACGACACGAAGGTCGAAAAAGCCAAGGCGCTTGGGGCAGACCACGTTATCAACTACAAGACCGAACGCTTCGAAGGCGTCGTCCGCCAGCTGACTGCAAAGAAGGGCGTGGATGTTGTCTTTGAACATGTGGGCGGTGAGGGTTTTAATGGCTCCCTGCTTTGCCTCAGGCGCGGGGGTCGCCTGGTGACTTGCGGCTCCACCTCCGGACCGACCGCTACAGTCAATCTCATGCAATTGTTTCAGCAGCAGTACAAGATCCTTGGCTCATTCGGGGCATCTATCCGCAATATTCGCGACAGTCTGTCTAAGATTGCAGCAGGCATGTCGCCGATCATAGACACCGAGGTGGCGCTCGGCGATTTCGAACGTGGCCTCGCGCGCTTGGAAAGCCGCCGGGTGTTCGGCAAGGTGATCGTCAATTTCTAGTGCGTGATCCTGAAAAGCTCAGACGGGTTTACGGAAATGATCATGCGCCATGTCAATACAGGCCTGTTTAGATGAGGCGAATGATCAGGCGCCTGCGGCGCGGTTTCAAGCGCGCAAGCAATTCGCTGAAGGGGACGCTTGCAATCGCCGTGCTGAGCGGCGTCCGCCTAACCAATCCAGACAAAATGGCTGATTTTGCAGGCTTGATGCTGCGCGTAATTGGGCCGCTACTTCCGGAAAATCGAATTGGCCGCGCTAATCTTGCCGCCGCTTTCCCGGAAAAATCCAAATCCGAAATCAACACTATCCTGCGCGGCTGCTGGGATAACCTCGGCCGTATGGGTGCAGAGTTTGCGCACCTCGACCGGTTGTGGAGTTATGACAGAGAGCATCCGATGAAAGGCCGCATTGATCTCGGTCAGCCTGACATCGAGCGATTTCACAAGCTACTGGACGATGGTAAGCCCGCGCTGATTTTCGCCGCGCATCTCGCGAATTGGGAGCTGCCGGCAATTTGCGCTACGACTTACAACCTCGACAGCGCGGTACTCTATCGGCGGCCAAACATCGCCGGCATAGACCGCTGGCTCACCGAAACCCGCAAAGCCAACATGGGCGAGCTGATCTCAACCGACCTTAACGCGCCGGTGAGGATCGCCGAAGCGCTAGATCGTGGCGCGCATGTCGGCATCCTGGTCGATCAGTATTATGTGCGAGGCGTCCCGGTGACTTTCTTCGGCCGACAGACCATGGCGAACCCTCTGCTCGCGCGGCTCGCGCGCCATTTCAATTGTCCGATCCATGGTACTCGTATCGTGCGCCTGGCAAACCACCGGTTCCGCGCCGAGTTAACTGAGGAAATAAAGCCCGCGCGCGACGCTGAAGGCAAAATAGATATCGCAGGCACAATGCAAATAATTACTTCAGTAGTCGAAGAATGGATTCGTGAGTACCCTGCGCAGTGGCTGTGGATGCACCGGCGCTGGCGGCTGGAGACTTAGGCGCAGCTTAGCGGCCGGTCTTTATCTTCGTCCACAACCGGTTCACGAAGCGTTGCGACTTCTGATCACGCGCGCTCACTGTATACAGTCGATCCATCATAGCAGCATCCGGATAAATGCTCCTGTCGTCGAGCACACCCTTGTCGATGAATTTCTGGCTCGCCAGATTGCCATTGGCATAAGCGACGAGATTGCTGTTCTTTGCTGCCACTTCCGGCCGCAGCAGGTAATCGATAAAGGCGAGCGCTTCATCGACGTGTTTTGCATCCTTGGGAATGGCGAGATTATCAAAAAACATTTGCGCCCCTTCTTTGGGAATTGCATAAGCGATTTCGATCTCGTTCTTGGCGTCAATCGCACGCTTTTGCGACTGCTTAATGTCACCGGACCAGCCGACGACGAGGCAGATTTCTCCGCTTGCCAATGCGTTCAGATACTCGGACGAGTGGAATTTTCTAACGGAAGGCCGGATTTTCATCAGAAGTTCGCCGGCCTCTTCCAGTTCTTTCGGATCGCTTGAGTTCGGATTCAAGCCGAGAAAGTGCAATGCTGCAGGCAGGACATCATCCGCAGAATCGAGCATATGAATGCCGCAGTCACGAAACTTGGCTAGATTTTCAGGCCTGAAAACGATGTCCCAGCTATCGATCTTGCCTGTGGCGCCAAGCCGTTCGCGCATTGCCTTGACATTGTATCCGATACCCGTGGTACCCCACATGTAGTTGACAGCAAACTGGTTGCCCGGATCGTAGACACTCAGGCGCTTGGCGATATCAGGCCAGACGTTGCCCAGATTTTTGAGCTTGCTCTTGTCGAGCTTCTGGAAAACACCTCCTTTTATCTGCCGCTCCAAAAAATAGGCGGTCGGCACTACCACATCGTAACCGGATTTTCCGGCAAGCAGCTTCGTCTCGAGTGTCTCGTTAGCATCGAAGGTATCGTATTGAACTTTGATGCCGGTTTCTTTTGCAAAGTCCTGCAGGACTTTGGGATCGACGTAATCCGACCAATTGTAGACATTAACGATGCGCTCGTTCTGCGCGGTGACCGGTGCAACCATTCCCAGCACAAAAATTACGGCTGCGGAAAATACAGATAAGCGCATGGGATTATCATTGCGTGAGAACCGCCCGCAGGCAGGCACGCGGGCAGCAGTCGCATTTTCGAAACATGATCTCCCATTACCCGGCGCGTGTTGGAAGCCCAGCCGCCTTCCAGGCGATAATACCGCCGGCAAGATGGGCCTTATAGGGGTAGCCGCTGTCCTGGGCTGTGAGCGAAGCGGTTACCGACCGACGGCCTGACCGGCAGGCGAACACGACATGCTTCCCCTGCGGGTCGGGTATCGCGGCGGGATCGAAGCACGATAACGGCACGATGACCGCGTCGGGATAGCTTTCCACCGCTGTTTCATTCGGTTCGCGTACATCGACAAGCAGGATGCGCCCTTCTCGCAAGCCTTCAGCGACCTGTTCGGGCGTGAGATTTGTCACCTCATCCGCTCGCGGTATCTCATCGGTCATCTGCCGGTACTCCATTGCCAAAGAACCCGGGTTTTAGCCGGAAATGCGGTTTGACGCACCTGCCTTTTAATCCACCTGTGAGCTTAGATCGTCACCTGGGTGCCGACCTCGACCACGCGCCCAGTTGGAATTTGGAAATAGTCGGTGGCATCGTTGGCCACGCGGGTCAGCCCGATAAATAGGCGATCCTGCCAGCGCGGCATTCCGGAATCCGCCGCGGGTCTGAGTGAGCGTCGCGACAGGAAGAACGACGTCGACATGATGTCGAACTGCCAGCCGAGTTTGCGTGCGATCGCCAACGCTTTTGGTACGTTCGGCGTCTCCATAAAGCCAAAACGCAGCACCACGCGGGAAAACGTCTTCCCAACCGACTCGATGCGTACCCGTTCCGCCGGATCGACGCGCGGCATATCAGCGGTCTCGATGGTGAGAATGACGTTCTTTTCGTGCAGCACCTTGTAATGTTTGAGGCTGTGCAGCAACGCGGTTGGAGCGCTGACTGGATCGCTGGTGAGAAATACTGCAGTACCCGGGACACGTGCCGGAGGTTTCTTTTCAAGGCTTTTCACAAGAGATTCGAGTGGCGTCTCAAGGCGGCGGGTTTTCTCAAATAGCAATCGGCTGCCGCGCCGCCACGTATACATCACGGCCATCACCATCGCCCCTAGCGCTAATGGTATCCATCCGCCTTCAACAATCTTGAGTAGGTTGGCGGAGAGGAAGGTAAAATCGATGAATACGAAAGGCAGCATCAGCGCCAAGGCTCCAGCCAATGGCCAGTTCCAAACTCGCCAGATCACCACGATCGCCATCAAAGCCGTGACCACCATAGTGCCGGTCACTGCGATCCCGTACGCCGAGGCCAGCGCGCTCGATGATCGGAACAATGCCACGAGCAAGATGACGCCAGCCAAGAGTAGTGCGTTCACGCGCGGCATATAAATCTGCCCGAACAGGGCTTCCGAGGTGTGACGAATCTCAAGTCGCGGCAGAAGGCCGAGCTGAATCGCCTGTTGCGTGAGTGAATACGCACCGGTAATTACGGCTTGGCTCGCTATGACTGTGGCGACAGTGGCCAACAGCACCATGGGGAGCAGCGCCCATTCCGGGTAGAGCAGAAAAAACGGATTCTCTACCGTTTTTGGATTGGCCAATACCAACGCGCCCTGCCCCAAATAATTGACGGCAAGCGCAGGCAGTACGATCACCAGCCACGCAAAGCGGATCGGTGCGCGACCGAAATGGCCAAGATCCGCGTAGAGCGCCTCCGCGCCGGTGACAACAAGGAAGACCGCGCCTAACGTATAAAAGCCGACAATCCCGTGATGACACAGAAAGCTCACCCCATACGCTGGATTGAATGCGAGTAGGACGGACTTGTTTTGCGCTATATGCCAAATACCTGCGGCTGCAATCGTGACAAACCAAAACAGCATGACTGGACCAAAGAAAGCCGCAACGCTCGCCGTGCCGCGGGACTGCACAGCGAACAAAGCAACCAGAATGAGCACTGTCAGCGGCACCACATATGTATCGAAGGCCGGTGTCACGACCTTCAGTCCCTCAATTGCAGACAGGACTGACAGCGCCGGCGTTATAATGGCGTCGCCGTAAAACAATGCCCCACTGACAATTCCAAGGAGAATCACAACGCCACCGCGGCGAACGAGCGAGCGAGATGCAAGCGCCATCATGGCGAGCGTGCCGCCTTCGCCCCTATTGTCGGCGCGGAGTAATATCAAGACGTATTTTGCGGTTACGATCAGCAGCAATGCCCAGACAATCAGAGAAAGAATGCCGAGCACGACGAGCTCGCTCACTTGGTTGCCAGGGCTAGTGGCCGCCAGCACCGCCTGGCGCAAGGCATAGAGTGGACTTGTGCCGATGTCGCCATAAACGACGCCGATACTTCCCAGCGCTAGCGACCAGAACCCAACTTTGATCGATGTATCGTCCTTTTTGGCCGTGATCGAGCCGCTGGGGAAGGCGACAATACTGTGAGACATAGCAGATCTTGGAATTGGTGCAATGCAAAAAATCTATGGGACGCGGCTTATAACTCACGCCCCCGAAGCAGAACAGCGATTTGTGCAATTCAGCTTGGCGTCATGCAAACTTGCAGGGTTTCAAAGGAATCTGCTTCAAGAAATCAAGACGGCTTACGCTAAGCCGGCGACCCCGCGTTTAGACGGTTACCTGAGTACCAACCTCCACAACCCGTCCTGTCGGTATTTGAAAGAAATCCGTGGCGTCACTCGCCGACCGGGCGAGGGCAATAAACAGGTGATCCTGCCAGGCGGGCATACCGGATTTTGCTGAGGGTCTGAGTGCGCGTCGTGACAGGAAAAATGACGTAGACATGATGTCGAATTGCCAACCGTGCTTGCGCGCGATCGCGAGCGCTTTCGGCACGTTGGGTTGCTCCATGTAACCAAACTTGAGTGCCACCCGCGCGAAATGCTTCGACATCGGCGTGATCCGCACCCTTTCTCCCTCTGCCACGCGCGGCGTATCAGCGGTGATGATCGTGAGGATTACGTTTTTTTCGTGCAGGACCTTGTTGTGCTTGAGGTTGTGCAACAGCGCGGTGGGGGCAAATTCTGGATCGCTCGTAAGGAATACTGCGGTGCCTAGCACCGTATGGGGAGGCTTCTTCTCCAAACTGCGGAACAGGGTCTCGAGCGGTACTTCGGTTCGTCGGGTCTTGCTGATAAGGATGCCGGTGCCGCGCCGCCACGTCAGGATCAAGAGCACCATGGTTGCGCCAAACAGTAGCGGCGCCCAGGCGCCTTCGAACAATTTGAGAAAGTTGGCTGAAAAGAAAACCAAATCAACTACGACAAACGGGGCAATCAACAGCAGAGTTTTCCAAAGAGGCCACTGCCATCCTCGCCAGATCACAACAAAGGCAAGCAGCCCATCGACAACCATCGTCGTCGCAACTGCAATGCCATAGGCGGAAGCGAGCGCGCTTGATGTACGGAACAGACCAACCAGAAGGAGCACGCCGATCATCAACGAGACGGTCACGCGCGGGATGTAGATTTGGCCCACGTGTGAGGCCGAGGTGTGCAGTATCGTGAGCCGTGGCAAAAGGCCGAGTTGAATCGCCTGATGCACAAGTGAATAAGCACCCGTGATAACCGCTTGACTCGCGATTACCGTTGCCGCGGTTGCCAGCACGACCATCGGCAATAGGAAAGTCTCAGGAACCAATTTGTAAAACGGGTTCTCGATCGCTGAAGGATCCGCCAATACCTTTGCGCCTTGGCCGAAATAATTGATCAGTAGCGCGGGCAGCACGAGGGCAAGCCACGCTGTCTGAATAGGCCTACGCCCGAAGTGACCGAGATCCGCGTAAAGGGCCTCGCCACCAGTAACCACAAGAAATACCGCACCGAGCGTGACCAAACCGATCGTTCCGTGATGAAAAAGAAAATCAATACCGTAATAAGGATTGATGGCAAAAAGCACGGTTGGATCGTCGCGAATGTGCAGCCCACCGGCTATCGCGATAGACAGGAACCAGATCATCATTATTGGACCAAACATCGCGGCCACGCGCGCGGTGCCGCGACTCTGCGCTGCGAACAAAGCGATCAGTATTATGACCGTGAGCGGCACCACGAAGTCGCTGAAGGCCGGACTTGCGAGCTTGAGCCCCTCTACCGCCGAAAGTACCGAAATCGCCGGTGTAATTACGGAGTCGCCGAGGAACATCGAGGCGCCAATTACGCCAACTATAAAAACGAAGGCGGTGCGTCTACCCAGTGCACGGGTTGCCAGCGCAGTCAGCGATAGCGTGCCGCCCTCACCGTTATTGTCGGCGCGCAGCAGGATCAAAACATATTTCAGTGTGACGGTTATGATCAGCGCCCACACAATCAGCGAAAGGACACCGAGCACGACACTACGGCTGACGATCTGGTTTCCACTTGCCGCGATCGCCGCTTCCCGGAAGGCGTACAGCGGGCTTGTCCCGATGTCGCCGTAGACAACGCCGACACTACCAAGCGCCAAGGCCAGAAGCCCCGGAGGCGCATCGTCCTCTATATGCGCGGAAGCCGTAGTTTGGTTCGCGCCGTCAATCATCGAAAATGGAGTCCGCGAAGATCTTGAAGGCGGGCCTTATATCACCGCATCGACCAGGCGAATATGGGGCCAATTTTAGCCAATCGGACTAGGCTAGCCCAAAGCGCGCTATGCGACATTATGGGGTCAAATTGTCAGCAGAGCGGTTCTTCACACATCAATGTAGTTGTGACGCAGCGGTTCGGCGACATGTGTGGGTCGTCGGGAAACAGCGGGTCAGAATCGGCGTTGCCCGCCACCACAAAGATATTCCCGACCCGCACGCCATCCGCATCCAAAATCTGACGCATGGCGTTGGCGCGATCGGCAGACCGTCCCCGCGGCCCATAGTCGGGTATGGCGGCACGTTGCTCGACGCGGTTTACCCAACGATGGAGAGACGGTACGAATAGCCTTGAATTGGGGCACAAACTTCTGAATTATTTTCGCGTACGCTTACCGCGAGTGTCTTTCCAGAAACATCGATCGTCCGTCCTAACAATTTCGATTTTGAGTCTCTGTTTTGTTTCCTCGAGCATGATGTGTTTCGATGCTTCGGATATTCCGACATTTGCTGCAAGGCTTGTCGTAATTACAATGACAGCATGAACGTCGAGGAATATCCGCAATCGCCCATAAGAATGAGCGTGCACAGGACAACCGTTCCCGCCCGCAGGACAGGGCCCGTTGCGATTTTCATACCCTTACTCCACCAACGCGTATAACTTTTCGTTTTCCTATGCGTGACGTCCAAGGCGACTCTAGACTGGCGCTGCCAAAGGGGAGTAAAGGCTAACCATTCGCGAAATAAAAAAAGCTCGGAAACGGCCGATGACCCACAACCTAAAAGCTGCAAAAATTGAGACAAAAATGGCGCGGAATGCCCAAAGGCCTTTCCGGACCTTTCAAAAATCGGAGGACTGCGACTCATGCGTGAAATCGGCCATTTCATAGGTGGCAAGGCGGTTAAGGGGGGGTCTGGTCGCTTCGGCGATGTCTTCGATCCCAACACCGGCGAAGTCCAGGCCAAGGTCGCGCTCGCCAAACACTCGGAAGTCGGGCACGCCATTGCCAACGCTCAAGCAGCTCAACCTGGCTGGGCTGCAACCAATCCGCAGCGTCGCGCCCGTGTCATGTTCAAGTTTCTCGAGCTGGTCCAAAAGGAATTCGACAGTCTCGCGAAATTGCTTTCGTCCGAACATGGAAAGACGATTGCAGATGCCCGCGGCGACATCCAACGCGGCGTCGATGTGGTAGAATTCGCCTGCGGAGTTCCGCATTTGCTGAAAGGCGAATTCACGGAAAGTGCCGGGCCCGGAATTGATTTGTATTCCGTGCGGCAACCGCTAGGTGTCGTCGCCGGCATCACGCCTTTCAATTTCCCGGCTATGATCCCGATGTGGAAATTCGCGCCGGCGATCGCCTGCGGCAACGCTTTCATTCTCAAACCATCCGAGCGCGATCCTTCCGTTCCAATACGTCTTGCCGAATTGATGATCGATGCAGGGCTTCCAGCTGGCATACTCAACGTGATCAACGGGGACAAAGAAGCAGTCGATGCGCTGCTTACCGATCCGCGAGTAATGGCGATCGGCTTTGTCGGCTCATCGGCGATCGCGGAATATATCTATTCGACCGGCTGCGCCAACGGCAAACGCGTTCAATGCTTCGGCGGAGCCAAGAACCATATGATCGTGATGCCCGATGCCGATATGGACCAAGCCGTAGATGCCTTGGTCGGCGCGGGCTATGGCTCTGCCGGCGAACGCTGTATGGCGGTGTCTGTGGCAGTCCCCGTGGGCAAAAAAACTGCTGACATTCTTGTCGAGAAACTCATTCCACGAGTTGAAAACTTGAAGATCGGTCCCTCAAGCGATCCGCAGGTCGATTATGGGCCGCTGGTCAGCAGGGCGCATCTCAATAAGGTGAAGGACTATGTTGATTTAGGTGTGAAAGAAGGCGCCAAACTTGTTGTCGATGGCCGCGGCTTCAAATTGCAAGGGTACGAGAACGGAAATTTCATGGGTGGCTGCCTGTTCGACGAGGTCAAGCCGGCGATGCGCATATACAAAGAGGAAATCTTCGGGCCCGTCCTCTCGGTCGTGCGGGCAAAAGACTATGAAGAAGCTGTGCGCCTTCCTTCCGAACATGAATACGGAAACGGCGTTGCCATTTTCACGCGCGACGGCGATGCCGCCCGCGATTTTGTCAACCGCGTGCAAGTTGGCATGGTTGGCGTGAACTTCGCGATTCCGGTTCCACTCGCCTATCATACCTTCGGTGGGTGGAAACGGTCCGGGTTCGGTGATCTCAATCAGCACGGACCCGATTCGATCCGTTTTTATACAAAGACAAAGACCATAACCTCACGCTGGCCGACCGGCACGAAGGAAGGCGCTGAGTTTGTAATCCCGACGATAAAGTAGCGCTCACTGGGGTAGCATTGTCGTGAGGGCCGCCATTGGGGTCCTTGTTGTCCTCACGCTGTCGGGCTGCGCCGGCGAACGCTCATTTGGCCCGCCGACAGCGGACGCTTCCATGGCTGGTCGTTGGGTCTTGAGCGCGCCGAATGCACCCTCTTGCGGCCTGGAGTTCGGCGGTGAGCCCGGTGCTCGTGCAGGCAAGGTCGCGGCCGATGGCGGCTGCCCGGGCAATTTTTACATGAGCCGGCGCTGGGCAATCGAGGGTGGCGTGCTTACGATCACTAGCAGCGAGAACCAGCCGTTGGCACAGCTCAAGGTCGTTGGCCCGAACTTCGAAGGACAATCCACCTCTGGCACACCACTTAAGTTGGCGAGATGATCACAACGCTCCGGAGCCTTCATGTCCGAATATCAGCTTTATTGCTTCGCCCAATCAGGCAATGCCTATCGCGCCGCGCTGATGCTCAATCTGATTGGTGCCGATTGGGACCCACTCTGGGTCGATTTTTTTGGCTCAATGATCCAACGCACGCCGAAATTTCGCGCCGAAATCAATGAAATGGGCGAAGCGCCGGTCCTTGTTCACGGTAAAAGGAAATTTACGCAGTCGGGCGTCATCCTGACCTACCTCGCCAGATGCAGCAGCAAATTCAAACCAGAAGGAGAGGACGAAGAGCTGGAAGCGCTGCGCTGGATCATTTTCGATAACCAGAAGGTCAATGGTTTTCTCGGCCCATTCCGGTTTCTGAAAAATTTCGCCCGACCCGCCGGTGATCCTGCGGTGCTGGCATTTCTCAAGGACCGGATCGACGGTAATCTAGCGATTGTCAACAAGCGGCTAAAGGTACGGGAATTTCTCATAGGTGATAGGCCGACTATCGCCGACATCTCGATGACCGCGTATCTTTATTACCCGTCCGAAGAGTTCGGTTTTGACATCGCCAAGGATCATCCAGCGATCGGCAGCTGGCTTGAGCGCATGAAAGGACTCCCCGGGTGGAAGCATCCATACGATTTGATGCCGGGCTACCCGCTTGGAACAAACTGAAGTCAGTTTAGGCGCGCCGGCCGATCTTTGGCTGGCTGGTGGCCGGGCTGGCCGGATGCAAACGCTTCATCGCTCGGTGTTGCTTTTGCGGTGGCGGTGCTGGTGGTCGCAGCAGCGGTTGCGTCTTTACGTTGATGTTCCCGGTAGGAAAGCCATCCGAGCGGCAGGCACCCAAGATACGCGAGTGTACCAATGGTGAGCACTTGCCATGGGTAGCTGACTAGCAACGCGAAAAACAAAACGACCATAACAAAAACCGGCAGAACCATTTCGGGCGGCACGCGTTTGCCAACGCGTTTTCCCGAAAAAACAGGCAGGCGGGAAACCATCAACAGCGCGATCAGCAACGTATAGAAAAAGGTGAACCACACCGTGACAAGACCGACCGGCACACCAAGAAAAGTCACGTAGATCGGCAGCAGCACAGTAATGGCACCAGCCGGAGCTGGAATGCCAGTAAAGAAATTTCCCGCCCATATTGGCCTGTTGGGATCGTCCATCATAACATTGAAGCGCGCCAGCCGGAGGCCTGCGCAGATCGCAAAAACCAATGCTGCAATCCAGCCGGCCGACTTGAGCTCATGCAAACCCCAGAAATATAGGATCAGTGCCGGCGCAACGCCGAAATTGACGAAGTCGGCGAGGCTGTCGAGCTCAGCACCGAACCGCGAGGTGCCTTTGAGCATCCGTGCGATGCGGCCGTCGATGCCATCGAGCAATGCGGCAAACACGCTCGCGGCCAGAGCCAACTCAAGCTTGTCCTCCACTGCTAGCCGAATAGCAGTTAGGCCTGCACACAGCGCGAGCAAGGTGATCAGATTGGGCAGCAGAGTGCGGACCGGAATCGCCTTGAAGCGACGCCGGAACGGCGGCGGGGCAGGGTCGAAAGGCGGAAAGACCATGAGCCGAATATAGGCGCGTATTGCGCCCTGCGCCACAGCGCTGAAAAGGCTTTCGTCCCACCTCGTTAACGATTTATCCGCTACGAAATGTCCGACCGCTCTCACCCGCGCTCAGATCGGCGAGGACTGTTTCGCCGCCAATAGAGGTCTGGCCTGTGGCAACCAGTGGCGGTGTGCCCTCAGGCAGATAGACATCGAGACGCGAACCAAAGCGGATCATGCCAAGGCGCTCTCCAGCGCCGACCGACTGGCCAGTGCGTACGAAGCAGACGATGCGCCGTGCAACAAGGCCGGCAATCTGCATGACGGCAATACGCGTGC